>Ga0247611_10002389_pt1 | contig 30422 bp, 51 predicted proteins | sample 177DNAGHGhighgp2_FD_192422 | JGI IMG/M metagenome (GOLD analysis project Ga0247611, IMG submission 192422) | Sheep rumen microbial communities from Palmerston North, Manawatu-Wanganui, New Zealand - 1770 DNA GHGhigh gp2 | ecosystem: Host-associated > Mammals > Digestive system > Stomach > Rumen... | reverse complement strand
GGTTAATAGGTGCGGATAAGTGACACTCGGAATTTATGAAAATGTCAGAATTCAAACCGAATAGCGAGATAGGTGAACCCACGTGTGGATGTACAAGACGATTGGTGTTCCACATAAGTGAAGGCATAAGGAAGATAAATGAACAACCGACAGTAGATGCAGAACCTGTTATAAGATGCAAGGATTGTAAGTATTGGGCAGATGGATACTGTGACGATTCACTTATAGAGGGATTAGAAAGAAAAGTATCAAGATTTGAGGATGACTTTTGTTCACGAGGAGAATTGAAGTAACTTCAATGCAAAAAAGTGTAATTCTACGAAAAAGTTCGTTGTAAAAAGTGTAAAGTGAATCACTTGAAAAGTGTATATTGAAGTGATAATGAAGTGATATTGAAGTGATACGGAAAGGAGAAGAAGAATGATACTAATAGACAAAGAATCACTCATTGAACATATGCGTAAGGCATACAAGGGGAACATAGAGAACGGATTCAAGTGGGATTTGATAAGTACAGTTGCCGTTATAGGGGCAGAGGAAGAGATAACTCCAGATGCACAACCTATACGGCACGGACATTGGATTTCCGAAAGATTATGCTCCACGAATGGGGGAACATATGGAATAAGAAGATGTTCTAACTGCGAATATTGTTACAATGACTTTGGAGATGAGTGGAACTACTGCCCAGATTGTGGGGCAAAGATGGATGAGGTAGAAGAATGAAGATAGTAGTTGAAATGAGCGATATAGATCAAAACAAAGAACTGTCCATAACAGACGGAACTGTCACATTCAATACAAAGTACAGTTTTATGATGAAAGAAGAAGACTTACATAATTGGATAACTAGAGCGTTTGATGTTTGGCTGAAGTTAAAAGAAAACCAAAAGAGAGTAGTGGGCGATGAGGACGGACTTACAGTTTATGCAACCACAGATAAGGAAACACTTGAGTGGTTAAGGAAACAATCTAAAGAGGAGAAAAAAGATGAGATTGATTGATGCAGATGCACTTGAAAGACAGATGAAGAAAGAACTTGATTATCAAGACGCATACTTGCCGATACACTTTGAACAGATGATGGAAGATACACCGACAGTAGACGCAGAACCTGTTATAAGATGCAAGGAGTGTAAGTATTTCATGTGTGGAAACGGGTGCAAACTTCAAGCGGTAGATTATTCATGGGAAGAACAAATGTATGCAAATGACTTCTGTTCACGAGGTGAGAAGAAAGATGAGTGAGGAAACACCAAGACCCATCATGTTATATGTTGAGAATGGGATGTTTATGGGGAAAGAGATGGTTTTCTGCAAGGATTGTATATATTACCAAGAAACACACGATAATGACCATCAAGGAAATCATTCTGTAATAATGGAATGTTACTATGACCAATGGCATCCACAGTACAGAGACGCAGATGATTTCTGTTCAAAAGGAGAACGGAAATGAAAGAGATTAAATGCAAAGAATGTAAGCACGGATGGTGCTCTATACACGGCAAGAGATTCTGCACAAGGGTTCATGACTTCAAGGATGAGGATGAGACTTGCGAGAAGGCAGAAAAGAAAAAAGAGTAAACTTGTCCGTTTTGTCCACTTTATATGTGTTATAGTATTACCATCAAGGAGCAGATACGAAATCTGCTCTTTTATTTTATCGGAGGTTGGATGTTACAGGATTTAATACCGATAGTGCTGGACTTTCCGAAAGGAGAGGACGTTCACATCAAACCGTTGGGTGACTTGCATATAGGCTCAAGGCAATTCGATGAGAAGAGATGGAACGCTTGGAAAGAGTCAGTAGGAAAAAAGAAAATAGTCATAGTCGGGGACCTTGTCAATAACGGAATACGCTCGTCTGTTTCATCGACTTACGAAGAACAGATGATGCCAGGGGCTCAGAAGGAATGGCTGTATAAAGAACTGGAACCGTTCGCTGATAACATCATCTGCGGAGTTGGCGGTAATCATGAAAAGAGATCCAAACGAGAAGTCGATATGGATCCATTGTACGATGTATTCTGCAGACTGAAGATAGAGGATAGGTATCGTCAGTCAATGGCTTTCTGTTTCCTTAGAGTAGGCGGAGCAAACCAGAACGCGGGATGGAAGTACAGACCGAGTTACTGTATGATGGTCACTCATGGAAACGGAGGCGGTCAGCTGATAGGCTCAGGACTTAACAGAGTAGAGAGATACGGCAGCGTTATCGAAGGATTAGACTTAATGATAACCGGTCACACTCATAAGCCGGCAATGTTTCCTTCCGGCAAACTGATAATGGATCCGAGGAACAAGGTGGTCCTGCAGAGACAATTCGTTTCAGTAGTATGTTCTTCTATGATGGAATACGGTGGTTATCCGATGGATAAGATGCTAGGACCGACAGGCCATGCAGACCAAGAGATAATACTCTCGGGATACAGAAAAGGCATCAAGGTGATACAGGATACATGAAGAGCATAGACCATTCATTCTACGCAAGGGAAGCATGGAAGCAGGTAAGGCTTGCGTATCTGAAGAAGAAAAGATTCATCTGCGAGAGGTGTGGTGAACCTGCAAAAGTGGTACATCATCGCGTGCATCTTAATGCTGATAACATACATGATGATACTATCTGCTATGGGGATAGCAATCTTGAAGCATTATGCCTGAGATGTCATGCGAAGGAACATGATAATTACGAAAGAATAAAGAATAAATCAAGGAAAAGACGTTTCACTTTCGATGAATTCGGTCGATGTACCCCCCTATAAAAATAAAATTTAGGGTGCGAGAGAGACCGAGGAGTGAGAAGGTCAGGAAAAAGATATTGCGAATAAAACAGGATAGGAAGTTTTGAGCGATTATATTTGGGAGTACTACCAAAAGATTCAGAACGGCGAGGAATTAGTCGGCAAATGGATCCGTTTGGTGTACGAATACATAGTCAAGGGACTCGATGAGGGTCTCTTTTTTTATGACGAGGAGAAAGCGGAAGCAGCTGTCCGTTACATTGAGACGAAATGCTTCCACACGGAAGGCCATCTGGCACCCGGCGAACTGAAACTCGAACTGTGGCAGAAAGCGATGATATCTTGCATCTTCGGAATCGTAGACGAGAGCGGATATCGAATCGCAAGGGAGGTCGTGTTCGTCGTCGGCCGAAAAAACGGCAAGAGTTTAATCGCAAGCAGCCTGGGCAAGTATTGCTTCATGGAAGACGGAGGCTACGGAGCGAGGGTTTATTGTCTTGCACCTAAACTTGATCAGGCGGACATCATCTACAACAACATCTGGCAGATGATTAACCTTGACCCAGAATGGCAGAAGCTCGTTCAGGGCGACCCGAAGAAAGCCCGCCACAGAATGACGGACTACTACCTTGAAGCGACCAACTCCACGGTCAAGAAGATAGCCTTCTCGCACAAGAAGTCAGACGGCTTCAATCCAAGTCTTGCGATTTTAGACGAAATAGCATCTTGGGAGGGCGACAAGGGACTCAAGCAATATGAAGTAATAAAGAGCGGTATGGGCGCACGCTTAGAGCCCTTGATGTTCTCCTGTTCTACATCCGGATACATCAACGATTCAATTTACGATGAGTTGATAAAGAGATCCACGAGATTCTTACTCGGGGACTCAAAAGAAAAAAGACTCCTTCCGTTTCTGTACATGGTGGACGACCCCGACAAATGGGACGACCTCGATGAACTGAAAAAGGCTAATCCGAATTTAGGAGTCTCGATAACTAAAGACTATCTGCTCGAAGAGATTGCGGTAGCGGAGACGAGTCTTTCAAAGAAGGCTGAATTCTTAACCAAATACTGCAACGTCAAGCAGAACTCTTCTCTGGCATGGCTAGAAGCAAAAGTGGTAAACAACACTTGCGGTGAACCGTTGAAGCTGGAAGATTTCGAGGACTCTTACGGAGTTTTGGGAGTCGACCTCAGCCGTACGACTGACCTGTCCGCAGCTGTACTCGTTCTCGAACGGGACGGCATTTTAAACGTGTTTGCTCACTTCTGGCTTCCTTCCGCGAGGATCCAGGAACTTCAGCAGAATGACGGAGTGCCGTATGAGGCATTCATTCAGCGAGGGTTTTTGAGTCCCTCCGGCGACAACTTCATAGATTATCAGGACGTATTTAACTGGATTGCCGAAACAGTAGAAAAGCACAGACTTTATATACTGCAAATCGGTTATGACAGATACAATGCCACATACCTTACGCAAGCGTTAGATCAGTACGGTTTTCATACTGATGACGTGTATCAGGGCGATAACTTATGGCCCATCATCCAAGAGATGGAAGGTATGTTAAAAGACGGCAAGATAAAGATTGGAGATAACGATTTACTTAAATCGCATCTTCTGAACTCAGCGATAAAAATGTCGCACGAACGAGGCAGAGGCAGACTTGTCAAGCTGTATCCTACAGCCCACATTGACGGATGCGCTGCTTTACTCGATGCACTAACAGTAAGAGCCAAGCATTGGAATGAGATTGGCGAACAACTAAAGAATGAGGACTAAATATGGGATTATTCGACAGAATATTTCAGCCGAGAAAGCTGAGGATAGATGCCAACACGACTTTCTCGACATTGACAGCATATCAGCCGGTGTTTACGTCATGGAACGGGATGCTGTACGAGTCAGAGCTTTGCAGGTCATCGATAGATGCAGTTGCGAGGCACTGCTCGAAACTAAAGGTGGACTTCATCGGGGCTGCACAGCCTCAGCTGAAGACGATGGTAAAACATAAGCCGAACGACTTCATGACATGGTCGCAGTTTTTGTATAGAACGGCGACTATTTTATACGCAACGAATACTTGCTTTATCGTACCGATTCTCAACGACAGATTAGAGACTGTAGGCTTCTTCCCCATACTTCCGGAGAACGCTACCCTAACAGAACTCAACAAGAAGATATGGGTAAGGTACACCTTCAGAAACGGACAGGTCGGAGCGATAGAGTATGACAAGTGCGCCATCCTCACAAGGTACCAGTACAAGAGCGATTTCTTCGGCGACTCCAACCACGCTCTGGATGACACGATGGGCCTCATACACATACAGAATCAGGGCATCAAGGAAGCGGTCAAGAACTCTGCTTCTTACAGATTCATCGCTAAACTGAACAACTTCTCTAAACCCGAAGACATCGCCAAAGAGAGAAAGAGATTCTCCATGAAGAACTTCTCGGCCGAGGCTGAAGCGGGCGGAATACTGTTGTTCCCGAACACATACACGGACATCAAACAAATAGACTCCAAGCCTTACACCGTTGATGAAAAGCAGATGAACTACATCCGCTCCAACGTTGAAAGGTATTTCGGAGTTAATGAGAAGGTCCTGAACAACTCGGCCAACGGCGAGGAGCTGGATGCGTTCTTCAACGGATGTATTGAGCCTTTTGCAATTCAGTTATCCGAGGCGATGAGCAAAGCGATTTATTCGGATCTCGAAAGGTCCTACGGCTCCTATGTTCTTGTCGATGCTAACAGACTGCAGTATATGTCTACTTCGCAGAAAGTACAGATGGCGAAAGAGTTGGGCGACAGAGGAATGCTGACCATCAACGAGATGAGAGAACTGTTTAATTATCCGCCGATTCCAAATGGAGACCAAGCGGTTATAAGAGGCGAGTATTACTCAATAGACGAAAAGTTAGGAGAGAACAATGGAGACGAAGATAATCAGGAGCTTTAACTTCGATGTTAAGGCTAACCAAAGCGAAGAGCACGGAAACTTCATCGAAGGAAGGGCGATAGTCTTCGACAGTCCGACCGATTTAGGAAGTTTCACAGAAGTTATTTCAAGAGACGCACTCAAGGAGACAGACCTCCGCGATGTGCGTTTTTTAGTTAACCACAACACAGACATGATTCCTCTTGCGAGGAGCAGAAACAACAACGCTAACTCCACCATGCAGATGGTTGTTACGGAAGAGGGCATGGACATCAGAGCCGACCTCGACACCGAGAACAACGCTGATGCGAGAGCATTGTATTCCGCTACGCAGAGGGGCGACCTTTCCGGAATGAGTTTCATGATGACCGTTCAGGGAGAGGAATGGGATTGGTCAAACGAGGAGCATCCCACGAGGACTATAACCAACATCGGCAAGGTCTTCGAGGTTTCCGCGGTGACATTCCCCGCATACGAGGCAACATCTCTTGAAGCGAGAGGTAATGAGGAGGCGCTGGAGAGCGCCAAGTCAGCGCTGGAGAGCGCTAAAGCCGAAGCCGAAAAGAGTGAAGCAATAAATGAACTTAATTCATTACTTGATGAATTGGAGGCTTAAAAAATGACATTAAAAGACATTGAGATGAGAGCATCCGAGATCCGCGAGGCAATGAAGGCAGAAGATGCCGACATCGAAGCTTTAACGGTCGAAACGAAGTCTCTTATCGAAGAAAAAGCACGCCTTATGGCCGAGACAGCCGAGAAGGAAGCCGAAGTTGAAGAACGCAAGGCTGACATGGAAGCGGTCATCGAGTCTAAAGGTGTAGAAATTGAAAAACCTATTATTGAGGAGAAAATGACAATGACAGAAGTAAGAAACTCTAAAGAGTATATCGATGGATATGCAAATTATATCAAAACCGGTGACGACTCTGAATGCAGAGCTCTGCTGACAGAAAACGGCGGCGGCGCGGTTCCTGTTCCCGAAATGGTTTATGACATAGTCAAGAACGCATGGGAGAAGGAAGGCATAATGTCTCTCGTTAAGAAGTCCTACCTGAAGGGCAACCTCAAGGTTGGATTCGAGCTCTCTGCGGGCGCGGCTACTGTTCACACAGAAGGACAGGCTGTTAACGAAGAATCTCTGACACTCGGTATCTGCGAGCTTACACCCATTGCAATAAAGAAATGGGTCAGCATCTCTGACGAAGCTCTGGATCTCACGGGCGAGACCTTCCTCAGGTACATATATGATGAAGTTGCTTACCAGATAGCAAAGAAAGCAGCTGACGAGATAGTCGCTAAGATAGAGGCTTGCGGAACAGTTGCTACAACGAACGCTGTCGGTGTTCCGAAGGTAACGGCTGCTACAGTTGGTATCGGCACAGTTGCACAGGCAATGGCTCAGCTTTCTGACCAGGCTGCAAATCCTGTTGTTATGATGAACAAGCAGACATGGGGCGCATTCAAGGCTGCACAGGCTGCTGCTTCTTACGCTTATGACCCCTTCGAAGGTCTGCCCGTTGTGTTCAACAACACGATTAAGGCTTTCTCAGCTGCTTCTACTGGCGACACTTACGCTATAGTCGGTGACCTCGGTGAAGGCGCACTCGCGAACTTCCCGAACGGCGGAGACATCAAATTCAAGTTTGATGACCTTTCACTTGCAACATCCGACCTCGTAAGAGTTATCGGCAGACAGCACGTTGGTCTCGGCATCATCGGCCCGAACGCATTCGTTAAGGTCGTAAAATAAGAGGCTGAAAAAATGAAGACATTGATAGCCGTACCGTGCATGGATCAGGTCCCCGCGCAGTTTTGTCAGAGTCTGGCAATGCTGAAGAAGGTGGGCGAATGCGCGGTTGCGTTTCAGATAGGATCACTCATATACACGAGCAGAGATAACCTTTGCAAGAAAGCAATCAATATGGGTGCAGATTACGTATTCTGGCTTGACAGTGACATGGTGTTCAATCCTGACGTTTTAGAATTACTCTTTAAGGACATGGAAAAGGACACCATCGTCACGGGACTGTATTTCCGCAGAGCGTACCCGTTCTCTCCCGTCTTATTCGACACTTTAGAGAAGACCGAAGACGGATTTGACCAGAGCGAGTTTGAAGACATCCCCGACACTCCGTTCGAGGTCGGAGGATGCGGATTCGGTTGCGTACTGATGCCGACCGAAGCAGCTGTCGCGGTCTCCTTAAACTTCAGAGAGATGTTTAATCCCATAAAGGGCGCAGGGGAAGACCTTTCCTTCTGCTGGAGAGCACGCAAAAGCGGATACAAGATAATCTGCGACCCGCGCATACCACTCGGTCACGTAGCGCATACGGTTATCAATGCTGAATTCTACAACGCTTACAAAGGAGCAAAGAAATGACACTTGCAGAAGTAAAGACTGCGTTGAGAGTCACAACTGAATCATACGATGACGAGATAACTTCTCTGATGGAATCGGCTGCTCTGGATCTGGGCATTGCCGGTGTAGAGTTTGCCAATGTAGACGACATCGTTGCAACAGCGATAAAGACCTACTGCAAACTTCACTTCAGGACGCTGGGCGATACGGAATACAGAAACCTCAAGGCATCGTATGACGAGCAGAAAGCGCAGCTCTCAATGGCAACAGGATACACGGATTGGGGCGGTGCAGATGAGTGACGTTATATCTCTGTTAGAAGAGACCATCGTTGAAGACATCTACGGCAACCAGAACGTTACAACTGTGCCGAATGAGGTCTATTGCGAGGTCAATTCGGTAAGCTCCAATGAATTCTTTAATGCGGGAGAGGCGGGTCACAAACCCGCCTTTCGTTTTGATGTCTTTATGGGCGATTACAACGGCGAACAGAGAGTTGAGTACAAGGGTGTGACTTATTACATCTACAGGACATACCTCCGGGGCGACACATACGAATTATATGCAGAGGAGCGGGTAGGAATATGACAGTAGCAGAAATGAAAACATTACTTGATACGTTAAAGATTCCTGTCGCTTACAGATTCTTCAGAGCCCCGCAGAATCCTCCGTTCATATGCTTTTATGTGGACGGTACCGACAACGAATTCGCCGACAATTCCGTTTATAAGACCGTTAACCAATGGACGGTTGAGTTATACACCGAGAACAAGAATCCTGTCTTAGAACAGGCTCTTGAAGCTATACTTCCGCCGTACAACAAAAACGAGTCTTATATCGACACGGAAAATATGCTGATGAATGCATACACCTTCGAGAATGTGGAATGAAAGACATTTCGGATCAGTTAGATGACATCTTAAACGACTATTCCACCGAGGTGAGAAAGACCGTCAATGATTGCTGTATGGAAGTCGCTAAACAAAGCGGACTTAAACTCCGAGAGACTTCCCCGAAGAAATCCGGAAAGTACGCAAAAGGATGGTCGGTCAAAGAAGTTAAGACCAACGGCTTCGGTGAATCAACATGGGTGGTCTACAACAAGAAATACCAGCTGACTCACCTGCTCGAAAAAGGACACGCAAAACGAGGAGGAGGAAGGGTCAAGGCCTATCCTCACATCAAGCCCGTAGAAGAATGGGCGCAAAACGAATTACCAAAAGAACTTATAGATAAATTAGGAGGCTAATAATGGCTAACAAAGTTAACTTCGGTCTGTCGAATGTTTACTACGCAAAGGCAACAGAGTCCGGCGGTGTAGTATCATACGGCACTCCCGTACATATTCCCGGAGCAGTCAGCCTCTCTCTTACAGCTGACAGCAATGCGAATGACTTCTTCGCTGATAACATCAGATACTGGAGATCCAGCGCATCACAGGGTTATTCGGGAACCATTGAGTTTGCACTCCTTACAGAAGACTTCCGTGAAGACATCCTCGGCGAGACCGCTGACACGAACGGGGTCTACAAGGAGACAACTCAGGACACGAATTCACCCTTCGCTCTGATATTCCAGGTTGAAGGCGATGCTGACGAAGAGCTGAGGCTTCTCTATTACTGCACAGTAACGAGACCCCCGATGAACGCTAACACAATCACAGACTCAACAGAGCCCGATACAGTTACGCTCGACTTCACGGCTTCACCGAGACCCGATACAGGCGACATCAAGGCTTCGACAGGAAGTGCTACTGCGACATCCGTTGCAGCTGCATGGACCGCATCGGTCTACGAAGGCTAAAAACATCTTCGGATGTTTTCCGAGGGAGGGTGTTCCTATCCATCCTCCCTCAAAATAGGATAGGAGATAAAAAATGGAAAAGATAATAAAGATAGACGGTAAAGATGTTCCTCTGAAGGCGACAGCTATGAACATGGTCGTTTACAGGAGCCAATTCAACAAGGACATCATGGAGGTAGCGGGACAGATAGTCAAAGCCGGATCCACGCAGAACTTCGCAGACATAGATTCTCTGGGAGTGGCGAGGATAATCTGGACTATGGCTAAAACAGCAGACAAGGATTTACCTCCGTTTGAAAAATGGTTTGAGGGGATAGAGATGTTCCCGGTGCTGGACATTTTAGGCGATACGATGGAACTTATCATGGCCAACTTGACCAGCATTACCACTATAAAACCAAAAAACGCAAAAAGGGCGGAAAGCTGACAACGCAGTCGCTGATAATGTCAGCGGTCAGCAACGGGTTTTCTGTCCAAGATCTAAACGATATGACCATCGGGATGCTAATGGATGCTGTAAGTGAAAAAATCCCCGATGGAGACAGAGAAATACAAGCAACGCAAGAAGATATCAGAAGGATGCTGTAAATGGCTAATAACATAAAAGGTATCACCATTGAAATAGGTGGTAAAACAACTGAATTAGACCGAGCGTTAAAAAGTACAGAGCAAAAAACACAGAGTCTTTCAAAAGAATTAAAACAGATTAATTCACAGCTGAAGTTTGACCCTCATAACGCTGTTCTGCTCCAGCAGAAGTTTGATGTCCTTTCGCAGAGAGTCACAGAAACAAGAACAAGGCTCCAAGCGTTAAAGGAAGCACAGGCGCAGGTCGAACAGCAGTTTAAAAACGGCGAGATCGGCGAGGAAGAATACCGTGCGTTTCAGAGGGAAGTCGCTCTTGCTGAAAGTCAGTTAAAGACTTTTGAACAGCAGGCCGAAGATGCGAAGAAGGACCTTGATAATTTAGGCAACGAGACCGACCAGACAGGCGATGAGTTTAAGGAACTCGGCAGAGATGCTCAGACCTCCGCGAAACAAGTTGGAGACGGTTTTAATACTACGGCGATTAATATGTCGTCTGTTATGAATATCGTTTCTCAGATCGGGAACGTTATTCAGTCAGCCATTCAGGGCGCAATCAACCTCGGCAAAAAGATTGCCGGCATAATCAACGATTATTACGATGCCGTTGATGAGATAAACACTAATTCCACGAAATACGGCATTTCTACCGACACGTATCAGAAATGGAAATACGCTTCGGAGATAATAGACGTTTCTGCGGAGACGATGGGTGCTGCCCTCGGTAAGTTAGAAAAGCAGATTGGCAAATCTCCGGAGAAGTTTGAAAAACTCGGAATATCCATCTATAACGCATCAGGACAGTACAGAAGCGCAGAAGACATCTTCTATGACGCGGTAGACGCTTTGGGAAGGATAGACGATGAGACCGAGGCTGATATTCTAGCCAATGACTTATTCGGTAAATCGTTCCAAGAGTTAAAGCCGTTAATAGACGCGGGTACAGGTTCCCTGAAGGAACTGGGAGAACAGGCCGAGCAAAGAGGAGCCATCATGACTCCCGAAGAGCTCGAGACCATGCAGAGAGCGAAAGACGCTCTTGACGGAGTAAGGGCGCAGTTAGCGGTCGCTCTGGCACCGGTTATCATGGCTCTGTCTCCTTATATTGAGCAGATAGCCACATGGATTGCCGAGAAACTTGCTTCTCCGAAAGTACAGGAACTTCTTTCCAAAGTCGGCGAGGCAATGGGAACCATCCTTGAAGGCATCGCTAATCTTATACAGGATGCGATAGAATCGGGAGAACTTGAAAGATTCATAGACTGGCTTATAGAAGAACTCCCTGATATCGCTCAGTTTGTTTTGAATATAGTCGGCGGAATCAAAGACGTTCTGAAGGCAATAAAAGAAGTCATTAACTTTTTTGATAAACAAGGCCAGAAACTTGATGAGTTTACTCAAGATCTTGCCGAAGGATGGGCGGGTGTAGCGACATCAGCTGACTCGTCAATCGGTCAGATGGAAGGCAGCTGGTTCAATATGCTGTCCACGAGCTGGGGAAGATTCACTAACTTCTTTAGTAATCTCGGTGATGAATTCCAGGCACTCCCCAGAAGGATATCAGAATGGCTATCCGGTATAGGCTCTGCCATAACCGGAGCGTTTAAAAATATCCGTATGCCGAAACTTAGGTTTGAAGGCGGTAACTTTAACAAATGGCCTCCGGTGCTTCCATCAATCAAATGGTACAAGGAAGGCGGTATATTTGACAGTCCTTCTATCATCGGTGTTGGTGAAGCCGGCACAGAGGTCGTTCTTCCGGTTGAGAAACTCTCGGGCATATTAAGAAGTGCGGGAATAGGCGGAGGCGGAATAGTCGTCAACGCTCCTGTTCAGGTAGTCAAAGAACTGAATGACGGAGAGATAGCGAGAGTCGGCAACAGACTTTCCAACATAGTCGGAAGAGAATTCGCCAAGAGGACGGGAGGAGTGCTATGAGGCAGTTTTACTTTGTTAACAATGATGGTCAGAGGTACCAGCTGCAGAACGGCACGACCAAGACGTTCTTGTGGCAGCCGGGCGGTCTTGGATTCGGGTATGACACGAGCTACAAGGAATCAGAAGGATTCTTCTTCAACATGAATCAGTCTGTTGAACAGGTAGCCAAAACGGGTGTTTTAGTGTTCCACGGAACGGATCCATACGGCGATTATAAAGCCTTAATGGACTACCTTGCCAAGTCAACCGGATTAAGACTCGCATACGCTCCTAAAAACAACTGGTATTACGTTGACATCGATGTAGAGTCCGTAGACAAGACCGAGATAGAACTTGACGGAACTCTTCAATGCTCGATAGTGATGATGCCTAAAACACCGTTTTATCTGCCCTATGAGATGAACATAGATCTGAGCGGTGATTTAGGAACGTCAATAAAACAGTACGATTACAAGTACGATTACGTTTACTCCAACACGGCTGTTGCGGGCGAGATAGAATTTGAGATACCCGCTCAGATGGACTCGGGCCTTGAGATAACAATCCCCGGAGCGATATCGGCCCCCTCGATGGAGTTTTTCGCCAATGGTAAAAAAATAGGCGAGATAGACCTAACGTCAATATCAGTACAGGTCGGGGAATACGTAAGATATTCATCTATCCCGATTAGCGCGGGAGTGTATCTGTACTCGGGAGGAGCTGAAGCGGACATAACCGCTCAGATAGGACTGAACGCTGATTATCCCACGTTCTTCTTACTCCCTCCGAACCAGACGATTAAAGCGGTCTTACAGGCGGACGTATTAACAGGAACAACGGCATCATTAAAGGTGTACGAATATTTTAGATCAGTATGATTTGTTTTATAAAAGACAAAAAAACATTCATAACGAAAGCGATGTCGACCGCGGTTGATTATGAGATAAAAGAATCCATATACGACACCGCATCGAAAGTAGTAATCCCCACTCCTCCGACGATTCCCGAGGAAGGGGATTTTCTTATGTTTGACGGCAATCCTTTCGTTGGAATCATCAAAGAGGTCGAGATAGACGAAGGAGAGACAGAACTCTCTGTTGAGCAGGCGGTGAAACTGTTCTCAAGGGATATGTTTTACACAGCTGCTTCATATACCTATTTAGAGACATACCTTAAAGGCTTAATCGACACCAACTACACGAACTGCACAGACGAAGTGTACGAAGTGCCGTTCTTAAACGTCAACGCTCTGACCTCAACAAACGCAAACTGCAAGCCCGATTTGGATGACAACGTTTATGACATTAAATCCTATATATCCAAATTGAGAAGGCTTCAGGACATCGTCTGCGACTGGGACTTCGACAGAACAACATTAACGCTGAACATTTATAAGAAACTGTTCCCCGTTTACAACATAGACCTGTCGAACCCGAGATACAAGATAGAAGAGCAGACGTTCGCAAACGAAACGCTCGGCAAGTTAACGGTTTTCTGCGAAGAGACTTCAGCATACTCGACATGGTACCTGAAGACGGACGGATCCGTAACGCAGACCTATTCAACAACCGACCGAGTAGAGGGAGAATGGCGGACCCTCACAGTCATGGAAGCAGCTGACATTCAGGACGATGTCAAAGACGAATTCGCCAAGAACTACTATTCGCACAAGGTGACATTCAGTACGGATAGGACATTTAACTTATATGACCGTCTGAAGTTAAGAATAGACGGAAAGATATTTAATTCGTATGTAGCGGGAATCACTTACAAAAAAGGTTCTCGTTATCATACGGTGGATTGCGGAGAACTGCAGACGCAGTATCCGTTCCTTAACAGACTTTAATTGGAGGATTAGATATGGCATTCAAAGGAATTACATTTGCCGGACAGAATGTTACACCTAAAAACGATGGTGGTTTATACAATGCCCATTATGGCGATGGCATCTTATGGGGATGTTCCATGAACATAAGTGGCGATGATTTAGTCATTCAAAGTGGCGAGTTTATCGCAGGAGGCAGAGTGTGTTTTGTTGATGGTGCGACCAATGTTGATTTAAGTGGTAGGACTTTGCAGACAGGATACATTCAGGTCATCATGAACTATGACTTGTCACAGGGCGAGGGTTCGCAATGGTATACATCGTTTGTTGAGAGTGCGACAACAACATTCCCTGCACTTACACAAGATGATATAAACGATACAGGAACTCTGTATCAGTTAGAACTTGCAGTTGTGCAGATAAGTGGTGGCAACTTAACATCTGTTTATTCAACGATGAAAGGAAGTTATCTTATCGCTTATGATGATATAACTCCTTCTATTGAATTTTATGACCCTTCAGGTTTAACAGGCACAATATATACTTCAAATGTGGCTAATAATCTGCGAATATTAAACCAATATAATGGGACAATAAATTGTGGTCTTGATTTATATAATAATGGCGCATTTGTGGGTTTTGCCGAAGGAAACAATATCTCTTTCAGACCTAACGGAAGAAACAGTACAATGAACCAAATGTATCTTGATACAAGTGGTCAGTTACATGGCGGAGCGTTATTGCAAGAAAATACTCATACCGCATCACAGTCATTAACAGGATATACTTGGACATCAGTTGCACAGTTAACACTATCTGCGGGGGTTCATATCGTTACCGGTCATGTAAGCATCTATGGTGTAGGTACGGGTTCATCTGCATATGCATATGCGGGTATAGGAACAACAAGTAGTGATGCGAGTACTTCAACGAATGCAGTAATGTTAAATTCTACAACAACAAACCTTCAGCCAATCAACACAACAAGGTTGTTAAAACTTAACGCATCTACAACTTATTATTTATGGGTGGTAACACAGGCAAATACAAGTTGCACAAACCACAATTTATATGCAGTACAGATTGCGTAGGAGGTTATTATGGCAACAATAAAACAATTCACCTCTCTGGCGAGTAATCAGGTCAATAAAGGTATCTATGTGTGGGGAGCTCAAGGTCAGCTCCTCACTTCTATTTCACCCGAATGGATTCGTAGCAAAGAGACCTCCACAGCCAACGCTAATAAAGCCATAGAGATGTACAACAAGAGGAAAGGCATTGCCGGAGCGAGAGCGTATGACTGTTCTGGTTTGGTGTGCTGGTGCTTAACGGAGTGCAAGGCGAAAGAACAGGGGTTTGATAAGACAGCTGAAGGATTAAGACAGTTATGTTCTAAACTCTCCAAACCCACAGAAGACGGAGATTTGTGTTTTAAGATATCAGACGGCAAAGCCCATCATGTTGGAATGTATGTCGGCGGAAAGATTGTAGAGGCAAAAGGAAGGGCTTACGGTGTTGTTTCTTCCTCGGTATCGTCTTCATGGAACGCATTCGGAAGACTTCCCATTAAATGGGATGACGAGCCGAAGGGATACGTATTAACACGTGTTCTAAAGTACGGCATGGGTTCTAAAAACAATCCCGACCCCGATGTTAAGGCACTCCAAAAAAGACTTAAAGAGTTGGGGTATCCTTTCCCTGATAATAAGGGAGGAATAGACGGGATTTTCAGAGGTTGGACGGATAAAATCGTTCGTCAATTCCAAGTGGATAAAAAAATCAAAGTAGACGGTAAGGTCGGTGAACAGACCGCCAAGAAACTCGGCTGGATCTGGAAGGGGTGACATCGATGGTTGAAGGCATAATCGTAGGAGTGGTAGTTGCAGCGATAACGATACTGATAAACGCTCTTGTTCACAGAGCCGGTGTTCAGACACGGGCGGACAGAGCGCAGAAGGATGTCGAAGAACTCAAGGAAGGACAGCACGTCATGCTCAAAGCGTTGATTGCTGTTCTGATAGCACAGAGGGACGGAAAGACTAACGGCGAATGCAAAGAGGCCTTGAAAGCCCTGAACGAATTTTTAATAAGGAAGTGAATTGAATGGAACAGAACAGATTTAGAAGTCCGGTTGTTTGGTCATCAATAGCTGCGCTTATAGTCGGCTTACTGATGCAGGTCGGATTAATTGGCGATGCAGAGAATAAGCACATTATGGAAATCGTAGGAACCGTTTTAGAATTGCTCTGCGTAGTAGGAATCCTTAACAACCCAGTTGATAAGAACCATTTCTAAAATATCCACCTCCGGGGATGCTCGTTTTCTACCTCCTTTCACGGGCATCCTCTTTTTTTATACCCTTTTTATACCCTTTTTTGCGTTACAAAGTAGGTCAAAGTAGAACAGTTTAGAACACTTATAATTATCAAAACTCCCTTTAATAAAGCGAAAAACCGCTATTTTAAGCGGTTTCTTAATTGGCGGAGAAGGAGGGATTTGAACCCTATTAAAATGGCTTAACAATGGGCAGTAATGGGATTTATACCCTATTTATACCTTAATATCTATAGATTTTATCTTATCAGATACCTCTTTTTCTCTCTGTAATCTTATATCCGTATAGATGTCCATCGTAGTTGATAACTGACTATGTCCTAAAAGGTACTGCGCGTCTTTCGGAGATACATTTCCTTCATACAGCATCGTAGCAAAACAATGCCTTAACTGATGCGGAGTGCATTTTATTCCTGTTTCTTTACAGTAAAGACCCCATTTACGGTCAAAGATATGCTGAGGCATATATTTGCCCCTATAGTTAAAAACAATTCCTTTTTTCCCAGTTAAATAAGGAGAAAGTTTATCCAAAACGGGCACTTTACGGACGCTTCTCTCTGTCTTCGGACGTTTTACTTTCGGAACGTTGTTTTCGTAGTATATAGATTTGTCTATATTGATGAACCCGTCTTTGATGTTTTCCCATCTCAGAGCAAGCAGCTCTCCTCTTCTCATTCCGGTGTACATCAGCATATACGCAAACAGGCCGAACTCTTTTGTGACAGATTTCTTTACTTTTTTGATATCCTCATCAGACGGAAGAGTTACCTTTTTCTTCGGCAGACCTCTCGGGATCACGACATCCCTTGCGGGATTCGTCATGTCGATTCCCATGAAGTTGATGGCATACTTAAACACCATAGAGAAAACACCCAGCTGAGTGCGGGTGGTCTTATCGGCATATCCTTTCGATACAAAATCCCTGATATATTTTGACAGATCTGACGGAGTGATTTCCGCTATTTCCATATCACCGAACGCATCAACGGCTCTCACATACGCGGGCCGTAATCCTTTTAATGAGTTATACTCTAATTCCGTTGAATGATGTTCCCACCACTCTTCAGCTGCTTCCTTAAAAGACACAGTTGAACGGCGCACCTCAAACGAGATACACTTTCTCTTTGCTTCGGATTGAGTTTTGCCATAAAAATAATAGACCTTGCCGTCTATGGTACGGGATACACGGTAATACCCGTCTTTACGTTTTTTCATTACTTAAGTATATTTATTGGTTATCGATTATCTCATAGAGTCTATGGTAAATGGCATCAAAATAAAAAAGGGATAAATCACCGGCATCATCTATATTCATTCGCCACATAACCTGGCTCTTATTCTGCACGTCATCAAAAATATCATCCTCGCGGTCATCTTCAGCAACACACATCGAGAACCACTTTGAACGTTTTCCGAAATGCCATCTTATCCAGTCGTAATCGAACAGCTGCGCGGTGTAATAATCGTCAGTCTTTTTTAGTATCTTTAGATCTGACAAATCAACTTCCGAAGAGCCATCAACGATTTCCTTCAGTAATTCGTATACTTTAAGGTCCTCATCCCCTAATTCTGCTGATACATCTGTTTCGTACTTATCGAGATCCGAAGTGACTCCACCTATACCAATCTTAATCTGCATATCCCATTCCTCCTAAACATCTCTTATTAGTTTTATTACTTGACCGAGTATGCGACAGCTCTGAGCGTTAATCTCTTCGCCCTGGATCCGAACCGTCTCATATTCGGGATTAGCGGGAATCATGTCAAAGTAATCGCCATTGGTTTCATAGCGTACTTCTTTGAGAGTAGTGTTCCCGTTATAAAGTATTACGGCCGTAGAACCGGAGTCTACCGAACTGGTCTTTCTGCAGAGAACTTTATCATTCGGCAAAATTTTTGGCCACATGGATTTTCCGGACACGGAGAGGACGAAATACTCATCTTCACCGCCTTTAACGTAATCACTCGGCACAGGGATAACTTCACCGGAGTATTCCATTACCGGTTCATGGTCATATCCCGCTGCTATGGATCCGATGACCTTGAAGTAAGTAACATCGGCTCTCTCGAACGATTCCTTATCTAATAAATAGTCAACAGAAACATCAAGCACAGATGCGAGTTTCTGCACTACCGAAATCATCGGTTCCTGAAGACCGTTCTCATATCTTGAAAGGGTGCTCTTATTCAGCTTGCCGTCATACTTTTTGTTGTAAGTATCAGCAACTTCATCAAGAGTCATTCCTTTATTTATTCTTGCTTCTCTTAATTTATTACCAAACATGGGCTTTCCCTCCGTATAGCAATTATAATCCCCGATAACAATAAAATCAAGAAAAATAAATTCGGCATAAAAAGTTGTTGACAACGATAACAGAAAAGACTAAAATAAAGTTGTCGGAAACGATAACAATATTAAGAAAGGAGTTTGCGATGAAGCACGAACCTTACAACAAGGTAAAGGGCAAGATCCGGGAGAAAGGTATGACATATCAGGACGTAGCTGAAAAACTGGGACTATCTTATGTCTCCGTAAGCGACAAGATAAACGGCAAGAGCGACTTTCTGGTCAGCGAGGCTGTACAAGTTGCGCAGATGCTATCGACGGATATTCATATTTTTTTGCCGTAAAAGTTGCAGATTTGCAACAAGGCCATGAGGGAGAAGGAACACTACCGCGACCATTATCAAATACTTCTCGACCATTTCGGGAAGCCGTTTCTTACCGCATCAGAGGTAGCGGAATTCACAAAGATGAGCAGAGGAAAGGTCGCAGAACACTACAAGGCCGTCAGAATAGGCGGAAGGAACTACATACCAGTATCAGAACTGGCGAAGGAGATTTAAGGAGGATGTTATGAACAGAAGGATTGGTTACGCAGAGAGAGCAGGGGAAGCAGCCATCAGAAGAGAGAGAGCAAAGCAGAGGAAGAGAGAGGCCATAGGTGCGGGAATCGCATTCGGTCTGGCAGCGGTCTTTTTCTGGACTTGTTACGCATTATGGGTATCAGGCAACACACCGATATTTAAGTAAGGAGGTAGATATGAACTGTTCGTTTTGTAAGAACTTCGGCTGCACTACATACCACCAGCCGGGATTCGGCTCAAGGGAATCAATGTGGTGTAAGAAGACCGGATACAACTTACACAGGATGAAAGAAGCAAAGGACTGCAAAGACTTTGAAGAAGGCAAGTCCACAAACTATATCAAGTATTTATAAGGAGAAAAAACATGAACTTAACAGAAGCATACGCAAAGCTGGACGAAGCAGACATTCTGCTTTACAGAGCAAAGAACAACGAAGGTGAACTCGGCAAGGAATATCTGCAGATGGCGAAGGACCTGATCTGGTCGCTCAAATACAAGGTAGAGAAAGAAATGGAGGAAAAGAAGAATGAAGGTGGAGAAGCTGTCGAAGAAGAACCGTCCGGAACCGAAACTGTGGAATGAAAAAAAGAAGCCCCACGAGGGGACATTCTTTAGAACTTACTTTCATTCTATCACTCCGCATGAGAAGAATCAAGGAGGGAAGTAATGAGCGTATTTGAGAAGTTAAACAGTATTAATGTCAACGAACATGCTGAAAACAAGAACGGGCTGACATATCTGTCTTGGCCGTGGGCATGGGCAGAGGTAATGAAAAATTACCCCGATGCACATTATCACATCTGTATGTTTGGAGAAGCAGATTTACCGTATGTTTATGACGAGAAGACCGGCTATATGGTATTCACCGAGGTGACTATAAACGGACTAACACATGAGATGTGGTTGCCGGTAATGGATTCAGCAAACAAGGCTATGAAGAAAGAGCCTTACATGTACAAGACAAGGTACGGGAAAGAGATGTGGGTTAAGGCAGCTGATATGTTCGATATCAACAAGACCATTATGAGATGCTTAGTTAAAAACCTTGCGATGTTTGGTTTAGGACTCTACATCTTTGCCGGTGAAGACTTGCCGGAAACATCGGTGGATGATGTCAAACTTCCGACCGCAGATGACTTTTCCAAAACACTTGAGGGTCTGAGGAAATGATGGATATGATGGCCGAACTGAAAGAAAAGGTTTCCTTGCTTGACAAGGCGATAACATCCTTCGGGAAGAGAGGTAGAGCAGCTGCACAGGCCGATGCTGATTATCGGATAGGATTCGCAAAGAAGATGCTTCAGCTGAAGGCAGAGGGTGTGGCTGCTACCCTCATCCCCGACCTGGCGAAGGGATCCGAGGAAGTCGCTCCGCTGTTACTGGACAGACAAATCAAGGAATCAGAGCGGGACTCGGCAAAGGAAGCCATCAATGCTTATAAGTTACAAATCAAAGTTTTAGAAGAACAAATTGAGAGAGAGTGGAAAGCATGAACGAACAATGGAAACCAGTTAAGGGCTACGAAGGACTATATGAAGTGAGCAACATTGGAAGAATTAGATCCAACAACACCCGAGACGGAGTGCCCGTAATTTTACGTCAACTTGATAGTGGAAATGGGTACTTATATGTATCTCTATGCACAGGGAATAAAAAGAAGAACTGTTACATACATAGACTTGTTGCTGAAGCCTTCTGCGAGAACAAGGGCAACAAAAAAGAGATTCACCACATTGATGAGAACAAACAGAACAATCATTATACAAATCTGATGTGGGTTACCAGAGGAGAGAACATCCGTTATTCAGCTCACGCATATCGAGGAAGGCGAGTAGTTAAAACCAACACCGGAGAGCGGTACATCTCAAAGCAGAGATCTGACGGACGGTATAGGGTGACACTCGACAAGAAGCAGCTGGGCACGTTCGCAACTCTTGAAGAAGCCATAGCGTTTAGAAACGCAAGGTGGTAGAGATGAAAAGCATCATTCAAAAAGAGAGAGAGTGCTTTATTTGCGGTAGAACTGAACCGCTCCACTTACACCATTGCCTCGAAGGGTCCTACAGAAAGAAAGCAGAGGAATACGGGCTCACCTGTTACCTATGTGTTGAACACCACATGAAAGCCCATGAGAACGAGCCCCTCCTCGCTTTCCTTCGCAAAGTAGCGCAGAAGAAAGCAATGGAGTATTACAACTGGGATGAATGGGAATTCATCAAACATATCGGAAGGAGTTTTTTATGAACAGTAAAAGAAGGAAGCTGACGGATGACCACAGAGCCTTGTACTGTCTGATACCGATGGGAAGGGATAACGCTTATAAATTAGACTTGCTCTCTTCCATCATGGGAGTGGACGAAAGGACCATCCGGCAGATGATTGAAGACTTAACGGTGAGCGGTCATGTCATCTGTAACTTGCAGAACGGCAAAGGATACTACAGACCCGCAACTGAGGAAGACATCGAAGCGATGCTGAACTTAACGGCATCAAGAGCACATTCGTTACTGAGAAAGAAATACGCTTTAAAAAAGGCTTTAGAGCGTTTCAAGTACGGTGGTAACACTTTATTAGTTCAAGGCTAAAAAGTAAATGTACAAAAGAAATAGATACCAATAAGGAGGTTTACATGAACAAAGCCATATTAGTAGGAAACTTAACAAGGGACCCCGAACAGAGATCCACGCAGGGCGGTCTGCCTGTAACGACATTTACAGTCGCTTGCCAGAGCAAGGTAAAGAAGGAAGACGGAACATACGGAGCGGACTTTATTAAATGCGTTGCATGGAGACAGACCGCAGAGTTTGTATCCAAGTATTTCAAGAAGGGTTCAAGGATAGGAGTAACGGGGACCATCAAGACCGGTTCTTACGAAGCAGACGGCAGAAAGATACCGACCTTCGAGGTCAACGTTGAGGAAGTGGAATTCGGCGGTAAGGAAACAGCTGCGCTCAAGCCTAAAGGAGAAACACCCGAACAGCCAAAGCAGACAACTCTCGATGAGTTTGCAGATCTGAAACCGCTCGATGATATCGAACTTCCGTTTTAGGAGGAGAAATGGGAAAGAATGACTTTATCATGCCACTTAAATACAGAAGCAGATTCGCAAGGTGGGAGTCTGAGAAGGTAAAGGCAATTCTGATGGCCATGTTTGATTACAAGGAAACAGGGGAAGTGCCAAAGCTTCCCCCGGAGTACATGGATGCGTTTGATGCGATTAAGGAAGACATGGACATTGTAAACGCTGCTTACGAGGAACGCTGTCGGATCAATGCTGAAAACGGAGCGAAAGGCGGAAGACCTAAAAAGCGAACGGTTTTAGAAGAAACCGAAAAAAGCGAACGGTTTTTTAAAAACCGAAAAAACCCGATAAGAGAAGATAAGGTAAGAGAAGATAAGATAGACAGTTTAAATAATAAGAAAGAAGAAGGGTCATCGCTTTACACTATCACGGAGTATCTGCCATGAGCATCGACGGACTTGACTTTACTGAAAAGTACACAGGTCTGATGTCTGATGAAGAGATAGCACTCGAGCTCAAGACCGTCCTCTCGGAGATCCGGAAGATACGCAGAGAGTTTTCACAGCTGTGCTGGTCATGTAAGAACGCTTGCGACGAGAGAAAGTGCGACTGGGTAAGAACAAACATCTATCCCCAATGGGTAGAAGTAGATTATGAAGGGCGCATCGTTGAATGCGACAGGTACGAGTATGACGGCAAGATTCACGATTAACAGAATACATTCCAAGCAAAGACCGAGGCACTTGAAGAACGGGCACACCTACACACCCAGAGAGACTAAAGAATACGAAGAGGAAGTTGCCTGGAACTACAAAGCCCAGACGGACGGATATGTGTTTCAAGGTCCTGTATCGGTGACGATGCTTTTCACCTTCATAAAACCCAAATCAGTCAAGCGGGAGTATCCGACAGTCAAACCCGATTTAGACAATGTCATCAAATCAGTATTGGACGGACTTAACAAAACAGCATGGAACGATGACGCTCAAGTCTGTAGGGTATTCGCAGAGAAACAGTACGGATCCAGAGAGAAAGTATATGTTTTGATACAAGGAGATTAAATGAACAGATTAGATCTGAAGAACCTCAAGTATTTAGACAGAGAGATTAAACGGCTCCGGCAACGAGTGGAAGAACTGCAGACCGCAGCTGAATCCTGTACGCAACAGTTAACGGGAATGCCGAAGTCGAAGAAATCGAACGACCTCCGCGAGAGGCTCATCGAAACGAAAGAGAAATACGAGAACCTTATCGCGGAAAGAGAACTACAGAAGATAGCCATTGAGAACGAACTCTACGAGATAGACGATGTCCTGATCAGGGAGATATTCATGAGAAAATTCGTTGACGGATGTTCATGGGGACAGACGGCTCGGAAGGTGGGCGGAATGAACACGAGGGATTCTGTTCGGAAGTTGGCTAACAGATTCATGAAAAGGAAAGGATGGAACTAATGAGCAAGATAGGAGATTATCTTCTTAACTGGAGAACAGAAAAAGGACTGAACAGAGCTGAAGCAGCGAAGGAGATATTCGTAAACCCCGAGACGCTTCGTAAATGGGAGATGGGCATATCAGACCCGACATACTCAATGATTAGATCCATACACGAGCAGACGGGTGCAGACTGGGAGGATTTGTTCTGATGACAAAGCACGAGATAGAGAATGACCGCCTCAAACGAGAAAACGAATCCTACAAGTTGGCGATACACAGACTCATTATGGAAAGGGATATGGCAATCAAGGATATGAAGATGTTCTTACAAGGCAAGATTGGGTGCGAGGTGTGTATGCATTGGAAAGGCGATTATTCAATGCCTGCGTGCCATGAGTTTACAAAAGAAGTTGATTGCCGATGGAGAGGAGTACGCAGATGATAACACTAAACAAAGAAGATGCGTTCACGATAGTAGATATTATCAGTAAGGCACAAGAGATAGTAAGATGCAAGGATTGCAAACACAGTATCCCTGATATGTCAGGTGATGAAATACAAGGATATGAATGCGACCTATTATATGACTCTTATTGGGATGCAGATGATTTCTGTTCAAGAGGAGAATTGAAGTGATATTGATGTGATATTGATGTGATATTGAAGTTACTTCAAGGGTGACTGATAAGGTGACTGATAGGGTGACTGATAAAATAACTGATAAAATAACTGATAAAAAAGGAGAAGTGAAATGAGATTAATAGATGCAGATGCACTAATAGAACATATGCGAAAAGCATATAACAAACGCATAAGCGATTGGGATTTAATAAGCACAGTAGCCGTAATAGGTGCAGAGGAAGACGCAGAACCTGTACGGCACGGACATTGGATTTCCGACAGATTATGTACTACGAATGGGGGAACATATGGAGTAAGAAGATGTTCTAACTGCGAATATTATTGCAATGACTTTGGAGATGAGTGGAACTACTGTCCACATTGTGGAGCGTTAATGGATGAGGTAGAAAAAGATGAGATTGATTGATGCAGATGCATTGCACTACATTATGGAAGATACGGAAAAGCCAAAGCAAATGGATAATATTCGTAGGTTCATGGTTGATAAAGCACCAACAGTAGATGCAGAACCTATAAGGCACGGACATTGGGACTCAAGGCAATTAGTTTATGAATGTTCTGAATGTGGACATATGGGGTATTCTGATATGAACTACTGTCCGAACTGTGGAGCGTTAATGGATGAAGAGGTAGAGGAATGAAAACTTGTGATAAATGCGAGTATTGTTACGAACAGAGTAACCACTATAAGGGGGCAGATATTCACACAATACACTACCGGTGTCGTCTAATAGAAAAGGCTGTGAATCCTTATGGCTCTTGCGAAATGTGGAAAGAGCGAAAAGGGAAGATGAAGATAAGGTACAAAGACGGATATGTAGAGGAGGTAGAAGAATGAAGATAGTAGTTGAAATGAGCGATATAGATCAAAACAAAGAACTGTCCATAACAGACGGAACTGTCACATTCAATACAAAGTACAGTTTTATGATGAAAGAAGAAGACTTACATAATTGGATAACTAGAGCGTTTGATGTTTGGCTGAAGTTAAAAGAAAACCAAAAGAGAGTAGTGGGCGATGAGGACGGACTTACAGTTTATGCAACCACAGATAAGGAAACACTTGAGTGGTTAAGGAAACAATCTAAAGAGGAGAAAAAAGATGAGATTGATTGATGCAGATGCACTTGAAAGACAGATGAAGAAAGAACTTGATTATCAAGACGCATACTTGCCGATACACTTTGAACAGATGATGGAAGATACACCGACAGTAGACGCAGAACCTGTTATAAGATGCAAGGAGTGTAAGTATTTCATGTGTGGAAACGGGTGCAAACTTCAAGCGGTAGATTATTCATGGGAAGAACAAATGTATGCAAATGACTTCTGTTCACGAGGTGAGAAGAAAGATGAGTGAGGAAACACCAAGACCCATCATGTTATATGTTGAGAATGGGATGTTTATGGGGAAAGAGATGGTTTTCTGCAAGGATTGTATATATTACCAAGAAACACACGATAATGACCATCAAGGAAATCATTCTGTAATAATGGAATGTTACTATGACCAATGGCATCCACAGTACAGAGACGCAGATGATTTCTGTTCAAAAGGAGAACGGAAATGAAAGAGATTAAATGCAAAGAATGTAAGCACGGATGGTGCTCTATACACGGCAAGAGATTCTGCACAAGGGTTCATGACTTCAAGGATGAGGATGAGACTTGCGAGAAGGCAGAAAAGAAAAAAGAGTAAACTTGTCCGTTTTGTCCACTTTATATGTGTTATAGTATTACCATCAAGGAGCAGATACGAAATCTGCTCTTTTATTTTATCGGAGGTTGGATGTTACAGGATTTAATACCGATAGTGCTGGACTTTCCGAAAGGAGAGGACGTTCACATCAAACCGTTGGGTGACTTGCATATAGGCTCAAGGCAATTCGATGAGAAGAGATGGAACGCTTGGAAAGAGTCAGTAGGAAAAAAGAAAATAGTCATAGTCGGGGACCTTGTCAATAACGGAATACGCTCGTCTGTTTCATCGACTTACGAAGAACAGATGATGCCAGGGGCTCAGAAGGAATGGCTGTATAAAGAACTGGAACCGTTCGCTGATAACATCATCTGCGGAGTTGGCGGTAATCATGAAAAGAGATCCAAACGAGAAGTCGATATGGATCCATTGTACGATGTATTCTGCAGACTGAAGATAGAGGATAGGTATCGTCAGTCAATGGCTTTCTGTTTCCTTAGAGTAGGCGGAGCAAACCAGAACGCGGGATGGAAGTACAGACCGAGTTACTGTATGATGGTCACTCATGGAAACGGAGGCGGTCAGCTGATAGGCTCAGGACTTAACAGAGTAGAGAGATACGGCAGCGTTATCGAAGGATTAGACTTAATGATAACCGGTCACACTCATAAGCCGGCAATGTTTCCTTCCGGCAAACTGATAATGGATCCGAGGAACAAGGTGGTCCTGCAGAGACAATTCGTTTCAGTAGTATGTTCTTCTATGATGGAATACGGTGGTTATCCGATGGATAAGATGCTAGGACCGACAGGCCATGCAGACCAAGAGATAATACTCTCGGGATACAGAAAAGGCATCAAGGTGATACAGGATACATGAAGAGCATAGACCATTCATTCTACGCAAGGGAAGCATGGAAGCAGGTAAGGCTTGCGTATCTGAAGAAGAAAAGATTCATCTGCGAGAGGTGTGGTGAACCTGCAAAAGTGGTACATCATCGCGTGCATCTTAATGCTGATAACATACATGATGATACTATCTGCTATGGGGATAGCAATCTTGAAGCATTATGCCTGAGATGTCATGCGAAGGAACATGATAATTACGAAAGAATAAAGAATAAATCAAGGAAAAGACGTTTCACTTTCGATGAATTCGGTCGATGTACCCCCCTATAAAAATAAAATTTAGGGTGCGAGAGAGACCGAGGAGTGAGAAGGTCAGGAAAAAGATATTGCGAATAAAACAGGATAGGAAGTTTTGAGCGATTATATTTGGGAGTACTACCAAAAGATTCAGAACGGCGAGGAATTAGTCGGCAAATGGATCCGTTTGGTGTACGAATACATAGTCAAGGGACTCGATGAGGGTCTCTTTTTTTATGACGAGGAGAAAGCGGAAGCAGCTGTCCGTTACATTGAGACGAAATGCTTCCACACGGAAGGCCATCTGGCACCCGGCGAACTGAAACTCGAACTGTGGCAGAAAGCGATGATATCTTGCATCTTCGGAATCGTAGACGAGAGCGGATATCGAATCGCAAGGGAGGTCGTGTTCGTCGTCGGCCGAAAAAACGGCAAGAGTTTAATCGCAAGCAGCCTGGGCAAGTATTGCTTCATGGAAGACGGAGGCTACGGAGCGAGGGTTTATTGTCTTGCACCTAAACTTGATCAGGCGGACATCATCTACAACAACATCTGGCAGATGATTAACCTTGACCCAGAATGGCAGAAGCTCGTTCAGGGCGACCCGAAGAAAGCCCGCCACAGAATGACGGACTACTACCTTGAAGCGACCAACTCCACGGTCAAGAAGATAGCCTTCTCGCACAAGAAGTCAGACGGCTTCAATCCAAGTCTTGCGATTTTAGACGAAATAGCATCTTGGGAGGGCGACAAGGGACTCAAGCAATATGAAGTAATAAAGAGCGGTATGGGCGCACGCTTAGAGCCCTTGATGTTCTCCTGTTCTACATCCGGATACATCAACGATTCAATTTACGATGAGTTGATAAAGAGATCCACGAGATTCTTACTCGGGGACTCAAAAGAAAAAAGACTCCTTCCGTTTCTGTACATGGTGGACGACCCCGACAAATGGGACGACCTCGATGAACTGAAAAAGGCTAATCCGAATTTAGGAGTCTCGATAACTAAAGACTATCTGCTCGAAGAGATTGCGGTAGCGGAGACGAGTCTTTCAAAGAAGGCTGAATTCTTAACCAAATACTGCAACGTCAAGCAGAACTCTTCTCTGGCATGGCTAGAAGCAAAAGTGGTAAACAACACTTGCGGTGAACCGTTGAAGCTGGAAGATTTCGAGGACTCTTACGGAGTTTTGGGAGTCGACCTCAGCCGTACGACTGACCTGTCCGCAGCTGTACTCGTTCTCGAACGGGACGGCATTTTAAACGTGTTTGCTCACTTCTGGCTTCCTTCCGCGAGGATCCAGGAACTTCAGCAGAATGACGGAGTGCCGTATGAGGCATTCATTCAGCGAGGGTTTTTGAGTCCCTCCGGCGACAACTTCATAGATTATCAGGACGTATTTAACTGGATTGCCGAAACAGTAGAAAAGCACAGACTTTATATACTGCAAATCGGTTATGACAGATACAATGCCACATACCTTACGCAAGCGTTAGATCAGTACGGTTTTCATACTGATGACGTGTATCAGGGCGATAACTTATGGCCCATCATCCAAGAGATGGAAGGTATGTTAAAAGACGGCAAGATAAAGATTGGAGATAACGATTTACTTAAATCGCATCTTCTGAACTCAGCGATAAAAATGTCGCACGAACGAGGCAGAGGCAGACTTGTCAAGCTGTATCCTACAGCCCACATTGACGGATGCGCTGCTTTACTCGATGCACTAACAGTAAGAGCCAAGCATTGGAATGAGATTGGCGAACAACTAAAGAATGAGGACTAAATATGGGATTATTCGACAGAATATTTCAGCCGAGAAAGCTGAGGATAGATGCCAACACGACTTTCTCGACATTGACAGCATATCAGCCGGTGTTTACGTCATGGAACGGGATGCTGTACGAGTCAGAGCTTTGCAGGTCATCGATAGATGCAGTTGCGAGGCACTGCTCGAAACTAAAGGTGGACTTCATCGGGGCTGCACAGCCTCAGCTGAAGACGATGGTAAAACATAAGCCGAACGACTTCATGACATGGTCGCAGTTTTTGTATAGAACGGCGACTATTTTATACGCAACGAATACTTGCTTTATCGTACCGATTCTCAACGACAGATTAGAGACTGTAGGCTTCTTCCCCATACTTCCGGAGAACGCTACCCTAACAGAACTCAACAAGAAGATATGGGTAAGGTACACCTTCAGAAACGGACAGGTCGGAGCGATAGAGTATGACAAGTGCGCCATCCTCACAAGGTACCAGTACAAGAGCGATTTCTTCGGCGACTCCAACCACGCTCTGGATGACACGATGGGCCTCATACACATACAGAATCAGGGCATCAAGGAAGCGGTCAAGAACTCTGCTTCTTACAGATTCATCGCTAAACTGAACAACTTCTCTAAACCCGAAGACATCGCCAAAGAGAGAAAGAGATTCTCCATGAAGAACTTCTCGGCCGAGGCTGAAGCGGGCGGAATACTGTTGTTCCCGAACACATACACGGACATCAAACAAATAGACTCCAAGCCTTACACCGTTGATGAAAAGCAGATGAACTACATCCGCTCCAACGTTGAAAGGTATTTCGGAGTTAATGAGAAGGTCCTGAACAACTCGGCCAACGGCGAGGAGCTGGATGCGTTCTTCAACGGATGTATTGAGCCTTTTGCAATTCAGTTATCCGAGGCGATGAGCAAAGCGATTTATTCGGATCTCGAAAGGTCCTACGGCTCCTATGTTCTTGTCGATGCTAACAGACTGCAGTATATGTCTACTTCGCAGAAAGTACAGATGGCGAAAGAGTTGGGCGACAGAGGAATGCTGACCATCAACGAGATGAGAGAACTGTTTAATTATCCGCCGATTCCAAATGGAGACCAAGCGGTTATAAGAGGCGAGTATTACTCAATAGACGAAAAGTTAGGAGAGAACAATGGAGACGAAGATAATCAGGAGCTTTAACTTCGATGTTAAGGCTAACCAAAGCGAAGAGCACGGAAACTTCATCGAAGGAAGGGCGATAGTCTTCGACAGTCCGACCGATTTAGGAAGTTTCACAGAAGTTATTTCAAGAGACGCACTCAAGGA
>Ga0247611_10002388_pt1 | contig 30422 bp, 25 predicted proteins | sample 177DNAGHGhighgp2_FD_192422 | JGI IMG/M metagenome (GOLD analysis project Ga0247611, IMG submission 192422) | Sheep rumen microbial communities from Palmerston North, Manawatu-Wanganui, New Zealand - 1770 DNA GHGhigh gp2 | ecosystem: Host-associated > Mammals > Digestive system > Stomach > Rumen... | reverse complement strand
CTTCTAAGCTGTGGGTCTTGGGTTCGAATCCCAACAGGATCACGCTTCCAATTTAGGCGCTGAAATCAAGGATATTTTCCTTGTGATTTAGCGCCTTTTTCTTAACACACTCTTCAATGTTTTTCCTCTTTAAAAACGGTTTACCCGATAAAAGATGAGGAGTATAGTTGCTGTCGATGGGGTCTTAAGTATTACCTCATTTTTAGGTATTGTGCTTCTCGGTGATTGGGAGTAATTTTATACTCCAAAATCACTGAAATGCAACTGATTAGATATATTATACTATCCTTGTTGGTATTGGTCTCGCAATTAGCTGATGCACAGGCTTTGATACGAGGTACAGTGCTTGATGCCGAGACCTTGGAGCCTGTCATCGGTGCCACCATTACCGACGTCAAACAGGGCAAAGCACTTACTGTCACTCAAGCTGACGGCTCCTTTGCCATACCTAAAAATAATGAGGTTCAACTGAGGATTTCCTCTATCGGCTATAAGACGCTAACGACTGCACCCAACGCCGACGGTCGTTACCTGCTGCATGCCGAGGTGAGCCAGTTAGGAGAAGTGGTGGTGACGGCACAGGAGAACCGTGGTTTGACAACATCGTCCAAGATTGAGAAACACGCGATGGAGCATCTGCAGCCATCGAGTTTTTCTGATTTGCTGGAGTTGTTACCCGGCGGCCGCAGCTTGGACCCGTCACTGAGCGTGCCCAACAATATCCACATCCGTGAAATCTCCTCGGGCAACAGCAACTATGCAACCTCCTCGCTGGGTACCAGTTTCATCATTGACGGTGCCCCCATCTCGACGGGTGCCAACATGCAGTATCTTGCGGGGGCTTGGGACGTCATGTCCATGAGCCGCGACAACACCAACGCCGGTGTGGACATGCGTGGCATCTCGACCGACGACATCGAGAGTGTCGAGATCGTGCGCGGCATCCCCTCGGTGGAATATGGTGATCTGACCAGCGGACTGGTGAAAATCGAGCGCCGCCGTGGAGGCCACGACCTGAAATTCCGCCTCAAGGCCGACATGGGCTCTAAATTGTTGTATGGCGCCAAGGATTTTGAATGGGAGCAACACCACCTCACCCTTAACGTGAGTGCCGATTACCTGGATGCTAAAGCCGACCCCCGCAACCGATATGAGAACTATAAGCGCCTGACTTTTTCCACCCGATTGAGAAAAAGCTGGGAGCACAAGGATTACAGCCTCACCCTCTCATCCAATATTGACTTTTCCAGGTCGCTCGACAACGACAAGGAAGACATCGACCAGACCTATAGCGCCGAGGACTCCTATCGGTCAAGTTACAACCGCTATGCCCTGTTGAACGCCTTGCAATACAAGCGCAAGCAAAATTCATGGTTCAAATCGGCAGAGTTGACGGTTTCTGCATCATTCGAGAACGATCTAATTGAACGAACCCGCCTGATGCAACTGTCGCGCATGACCGTTGCCCCCCTGTCCAAAGAAGAGGGCGAGAACGATGCCTACATTCTCCCGTTTAAGTATATGGGACATCATGAGGTGGAAGGCAAACCAGTGAATGCCTATATTAAACTGAATGCCCGACTGCAGATACCTAATAATCGACTATCCAACACACTGTTGCTGGGTACTGACTGGAACTTGGACAAAAACCTGGGGCGAGGACAGGTGTTTGACCCACGCACGCCAGTATATACCAGCATCTCGTCACGGGCACGTTCCCTCAAGGAGATTCCCGCCAATCATCGCCTGTCGGCCTATGCCGAGGAGAACCTCAAGTGGCCAACTTCTATTGGAACGCTTGAAGCCACAGCAGGCATCCGAGGCACAATGCTGCTCAATCTGGATGATGACTACAGGATGAACGGCAAGGTTTATTGGGACCCGCGCTTGAATATCGGCTACACGTTGCCTAGACTGTCAATCTTCGGCAAACCCACCTTCATCCGTGTTTCTGGAGGCATCGGCCAGCACACCAAGATGCCCACCATTGAGCAGTTGTTCCCCGACCTGTTCTACATCGACTTCATCCAGTTGAACTACTATCACGACAATCCCGATTACAGGCGCATCAACCTGATGACCTATATCGTCAATCCCCGCAACACCGCCTTGGAACCTGCCCGCAACCTCAAGAAGGAGGTGTCAATTGATATCAACATTGGCGGCAACAGGTTGGCCATTACGGCGTTCCGCGAGAAGATGACGTCGGGATTCCGCATGCAATCCTATTATCGGACATTTCAATACAAGCAATATGACGCTAGTGGCATCGATGCCGCGAGCCTCACTGGGCAGCCCAATCTCGATGACCTGCCATTCACGCTCATCAACGAGTTGGCTGGCTATGGCAACTACACTAATGGCAGCATGACACTGAAAGAGGGAATCGAGTACACCCTAGAGACTAAGCGATTCCCCGTCATCTTGACGCGCCTGACCATCAATGGTGCCTATTTCCGCACGACCTACAATAATTCCATCGTGGATTCCTACCGCCCAAGTCAGGTGATTGACAATCGCCAGATCCAATACGTGGGACTGTACGCCAACGACGACGGCTCAGTGAGGGAGTCATTCAACACCAATTTCACGCTCGACACCGACGTGCCACGCCTCAAGCTGGGTTTCTCATTTTCAGCCCAGTGCATGTGGTTCACCACGTCCCAACGCAAGGAGGTCAACAACTATCCCGTCCAGTACATCGCCCCCGACGGCAGCATCCACGATTGGCAGGACAGCGATGCCGACGACATATACCTGCGCTGGCTTGTCAGGGACTACACGCCCTCGCTGTTCGAGAAAAACCGTGTCCCGTTCGCCATGAATGTCAATCTGAAGGTCACCAAGAAACTTTTTGACGACCGTCTCCACGTCGCCATGTTCTGTAACAAGCTGTGGGACTACACGCCCGACTATGACAGCCGCGGCACGACTATCCGCCGCCATGTCACCCCTTACTTCGGACTAGAAATGAACATCAAGCTATGAAACATAACATTATTTTCCTGATATCTATAACATTTGTCATGCTGCTCACTGCCTGTGCTCCAGTGGAAGACGACATCTTCACCACCGCACGTATCACGGTCACAGCTGAGGGCGACGTGTCCATTACCAGTGTCCAGGCGCAGGTGAAGCTGACCAATGTGAATACGCGCCAAGTCACGACAGTAGCCGACTTTAACGGTACCAGCGCAATGGTTGAACTGTTGCGTGGTGCTTATCAGATTGACATTGAAGGCGTTGCCACTTGCCTGTCGCCCAGCAATGTCACCCGCATGCGTCAATTCCGCTGCCAGAGCGACTATGTAGAATTCATCAGTCGCGACATCAATGAGGTCACATTAAAAACCATCTTCCTCGACTGACATGAAACGCCAATTTTTGCTCATACTCATCTTCATAGCCATTCAAGTGGCAGCACTGGCTTCCAATGCAGACTCAGCACTGATCGAGCACACCTCGTTAGCTAGGCTACCCATGCTGGAAGCCATGCGCAACCCTGCCCTGCATGGTATGGGCTATCAGACACCATACTCGCAGCTGACACTGGGCATCGACCTTCAGCACCAGACCCAAGCCTTAGTTCCCGAGAAAGGCAGCGGCTATACCCTGCCCTACCTCAAAGTGAATACTTTCCATCCCCTGAACGGGCGTTCCACCGTGTGGGGCATGGCCTCCTACATGACTGGCAAGGTGCACGACATCAAGTGGAACTCTACCAGCGACTATGACCTGTTGCAGCCCTACATTCTCGCCGACACCCTGGGCGGTGACATAAGGCGAGAGCGTTACAGCATCTCGGGTGGATATGCTACCAGCATCAACAAATGGCAGTTGGGAGCCGAGATGCACGTCCGTGCTGAACAGGAATACCGCAGCCGTGACCCGCGCATGAGGGGGATCGTCACCGACTTGACCTTGCGTATGGGTGGCGGTTATGACTTAGAGCGTTATCGCATAGGAGCCGCTGTTGAGGGCAATATTTACAAGCAGACCAACAGTGTCGCCTTCTATCGTGAGGAAGGCGTCATCCCCGAGTATCAGATGACTGGTCTGGGCACAGAATACAGCCGCTTCTCGGGCGACAAGCGCAGCCTCTATTATGACGGAGGTGGTGTGGCCATCATGCTGCATGCCTCCCCAATCAACCAGAGCGGCCCCTATGCCGACTTCACCCTTGACGAGCACCGCTATCACCGCAAACTCGCTGAATTTAACTCCATGCCGCTCACCGACCTGTATAACGAGCACATGGGAGCCACAATCGGCTGGAAACAAGAAAAGAATTACCGTCTAGCCGCGTTTGGACACGCTGACTATACTAGGCGCACGGGCAATGAGCATGTTGGCGGCACGTCCGATGCCCGCTACTTCCCTGTGATCGCTTGTTTGACCATGTATAACGGCCATATATTAGAAACCTATGCTTGTGCGCTCTATGGCCGAGGCAACTGGAACGTCAACATAGCAGCGGGATATCGAGCAGTGAGTGAAGAATATGTCTATCCTCATCGCCAGATGGATGCCAACCACGTTTATGGCAAGTTGTGTGGGCAGTGTTTCATCCATCCAGCAGACAAATGGTTGCTGACGGTGAATGCCCATGCCTCCTACTATGCAAAAGCCAGTGACAAACTCAACATGCCGCTGGCCAACATGGATGCCACTTTTACCCGCTTGATTCAACACAAGCACAAATTTGCTACAGCCAATTATACCGATTTTGGCGCCAAGGTGCGTGCCGATTATGCCCTGAAGCAGTCCCGCTATGGACTCTTTGCCGAGGCTGGGGGCGGCATGACCCTGTGCTCGGCCAGCGAGTACCAGACGGCACTGCACTGCTCTATTGGAATCACATTTTAATAACAAATAATTAACAATCAACTCATTAAAACAAAAGAAAAGAATGAAAAAGTTAATCTTGAACGGCATCATCGCGATGCTCACGGCAGTTATGTGTTTAACATCTTGCAGCAGTGATGACCCCATTCCCGTCATCCCCACCTCGATGGTAACCCTGGAGATCCCTGCCAACCTGGAGAATGCCGTACTCAGCAATGCGGTCGCCACACTGACCAATGTCCAGACCAATCAAGTCACCACTATCGAAGGCGCCAAGTTTGTCAAGGATGACAATGGTTACAAAATCATGTGCAATGACTTGCAGCAAGGCACCTACAACGTTGTTGTTACCGGTCATCTTGACTTCACCCTCAACGGCGTAGCCGGACAGAAGGACTTTGAGGTAACCTCCGAGAATGTCGTGATCTCTGAGACCTCACATGACCTGAAAATGGTTGTTTCCACATTCACTGCCCAGGGCGGATTTGTCATCAGTGAGATATTCTTCACCGGTTCATCAACAAGCGATGGCAGGTCATACAGCGGTGACCAGTACATCATCATCACCAACAACTCTGACGTTACCCTGTATGCCGACAGCATCGCCGTGCTTGAGTCTGCCTTCCTGACCACCACCAAGGAGGACTACACCCCCGACATCATGTCTACCCATTTCTCGGTACAGGCCTGCTACATGATTCCCGGCAATGGCAAGAGCGTCCCTGTTGAGCCTGGTCAGAGCCTCAAACTGGCCGTCAACGCCATCAACCACACCACCGAGCAGCCCAACTCTATCGATTTGAGCGACGCCGACTTTGAGTTCTATGACGAGACTTCCAACCCCAACTTCACCGACCCCGATGGTGAGGCCCCCAACCTCGACAAGTGGTATTGCTACACGGCTACCGTTTACCAGTTCCACAGCCGCGGTTTCAACTCGATGGCCATCGCTAAGATGAAGACCGGCAAGGAAGATTGGTTGGAGAACTACGTTTATGACGCCACCTATCTGTTTGTCTTCGGTGACTTCTCGAGGGAGATGACCAAGAGCGGTATCTACAAGGTGCCCAACGAGTGGATACTCGACGGCGTGAACCTGAGCGTGGAATCGGTGCGCGAGTGGAATGTACTCGATGCTTCGATTGATGCCGGTTGGACCTACTGTGGAAAGGTGGACCGTGACGAGACCCGCTTCAACAAGTCGGTGATCCGCAAGCAGGACGTCAATGGCAAGTACATTGACACCAACAACTCGACCAACGACTTCATTCCCGAGGCTCCCGCTTCGTTGCTCAACAATTAATATCAATGAAGAAGTATTTATTATTTCTTATAGCACTGGTGCTGCTGCCCTCGTGGGTGGCAGCCCAGTTGCCTCAAGACCCTGATGTGAGAAAGGGCACGCTCAAGAACGGAATGACCTACTACATCCGTCACAATGCTAAAGAGGCCGGCCTCGCTGACTTCTATATCGCGCAGCGTGTCGGTTCCATTCTTGAGGAGCCCCGCCAGCGGGGTTTGGCTCATTTCCTGGAGCACATGGCTTTTAACGGCACCAAGAATTTCCCAGGCAAGAACGGCAAGCCCGGCATCGTGCCCTGGTGCGAGAGCATCGGTGTGAAATTCGGTGCTAACCTCAATGCCTACACCTCGATCGACCAGACGGTCTATCACATCGGCTCGGCTCCGCTCACCCGCGAGGGCATCATCGACTCTTGCCTGCTGGTACTCCACGACTGGAGCCACTACCTGCTGCTCGAGGACGAGGAGATTGACAAGGAGCGCGGCGTTATCCATGAGGAATGGCGCACCCGTCGGGCTGGAATGGCCGTGCAACGCATGCAGGAGGATGTCCTGCCCATCATCTATCAAGGGACAAAATATGAGGACTGCATGCCCATCGGCTCGATGGACATCGTTGACCATTTCCCCTATCAAGACTTGCGCGACTATTACCAGAAATGGTACCGCCCCGACCTGCAGGCCATCGTAGTTGTGGGCGACATCGATGTGGACAAGATGGAAAAGAAAATTAAGAAAATTTTCTCGTCCATCCCCATGCCCAAGAAGCCCGCCGAGCGCGTCTATTATCCCGTGGGTGATAATGACAAGATGATTGTCGCCATTGAGAAGGACGCTGAGCAGCCCATCGTGCTGTGCCACCTTTACCAGAAACGTGACGCCACACCCGACAGCGAAAAAGACAGCGAGGCCTACCTGCGCGACAGCTACATCGACGACCTCATCAGCACCATGCTCAATGACCGTTTTGCCGAACTGCGCCAGCAGCCTGGCTCACCCGTCCAAAGCGCTACGGGACGCGCTTCCACGTTTTTCATCAGCCGCACCAAGGAGGCCTTTGCCCTGACCATCAGTTGCAAGCAGGACAACATTCTGGGTGGCATCATCGCCGCTGTGGGCGTTGCCGAGCAGGCCCGCCAGCATGGCTTCACTCAAGGCGAATTGGAACGCGCCAAAAAACTCTTCCTCAATGCCGCCGAGCGTCGCTATAACATGCGCGATGACTATCGCAACTCGCACTATGTCAACGCCTGCGTGAGCCACTTCCTGACGGGAGAGCCGCTGGTGTCAGTTGAGTACGAATTGGAGAATACCCGCAAACTGGACCGCGACGTTACCCTTGAAGAGGTCAATGCCGCGACACGTGACTTAATTACTGACCAGAACCAAGTCGTGGTCATGTACGCCCCCGACAAGCAGGAAGTCGTTCTGCCCACCGAAGGGCAGATTGAACAGGTCATTCTGGCTGCCCAGCGTCTAAACTACGCGCCTTACACCGAGCAGCAGTTGGCCGACAGGCTGATTGACCAACTGCCCCAGCCTGGAACGATTGTCAGCGAGAAACCCTATAAGCATGGTTTTACCGAGTTCACCCTGTCCAACGGCATGAAGGTCTATACCCGCAAGACCGGTTTCAGCGCTGACGTCGTCTCTCTGGAAATGGAGGGCGAAGGCGGCACCTCGCTCTACGGCGATGAGGATATACCCAACTTCAGCCTCATTTCCAGCGCTGTGAGCGAGGCGGGTGTGGGCGACTTCGACATCCTCACGTTGCGCAAGATGCTCATGGGTAAGTCGGTACGAGTCAGCCCATCAATTGGCTCCAAGAGCCAAGGCATCAACGGTTCCTCTTCGGTGAAAGACATGAAGACCATGTTTGAGCTGGCACACCTGTACTTCACGTCACCACGACGTGACACCACAGCGTTCAATGAGTTCATCAGCCGCAACCGCTCGTTCCTTACCAACCGCAATGCCTCGCCCAAGGTAGACTACAATGACTCCATCCGTGCCATCCTTTACGGCCATCATCCGCGCATGGAGCCTGTCGTGCAATCCACACTCGACCTTGTGAGCTATGACCGTATCATGCAAATCTATCAGGAGCGATTCAGCGACGCGTCCAATTTCAAGACGGTCATCATCGGCAACTATGACGAGAAGGAACTGCGGCAGTTGCTTTGCCAATATCTTGCTACCCTGCCCTCAACAGGCAAGCACGAGACGACCGACTACAGCAATATCCCGCAAGTTGTTGGAGGTCAATCGGTACGCAAGTTCACCAAGAAGATGGCGACACCGCTGGCTAATGTCAGCATCTTCTACACTGCAGACGTGCCATTTACTGCACAAAGCGACCTTGAACTTGACTTCCTGAAGCGATGCCTTTCCATTGCCTACACCGACTCGGTGCGTGAGGAGAAAGGCGGCACATATGGCGTGAGTGTGGACTTTGAACTGGCCAAAGACGACCAGCCCAATGCCACCTTCAAGATCTCATACAATGCCGATCCCAGCCGATACGAGGAACTCAACCCGATTATCTACCAACAATTGCAGCATATTGCGGACAACGGGCCCCTCGAATCCAGCATGGACAAGGTGAAACTATACCTTACTAAGCAGTATGCCCAAATGGCCATCACCAATGACTATTGGAGTTACATCATCTGGCATGAGCTGGACGATGATGTGGACTTTGACCGTGACTATTGCAAAATGGTAGAAAACATAACCGCAGCCGACGTGCAACGCATGGCCCAGCGCCTGCTGGCCGCGGGACGCTGCATCGAGGTAACCATGCTGTCAGAGTAACCCATATAACATCAGCCGTTTGACGGCACTAGTGCCCCCATCATTTTTGGGGGCATTTTTTATCATAAATACCAAAAAATAAGGATTGCGCATCCTTGTTTTGCTGGCTAATTTTGCAACACCGATAATAGCATCATCAATTATCATGAAAGAGCAGAAGATATATGAAGCAGACGACAAGATGATATCGCTCATCAGCGATAACTATAATTTGCTTCAAGCATTGGGTGCTTTTGGTATCAGCCTTGGCTTTGGCGACAAGACGGTGAGGGAGACTTGTGAGAACAACGGCGTGGACACTCACACGTTTCTGGCAGTGGTTAACTTCACCATCAACGGCATTGGGGTCGCCGAAGACGATGACCGCATCTCAGTCTCCACCCTATTGCAGTATCTTGAGGCCAGCCATGCCTATTTCATCGACTTCCAGTTGCCCTATATCCGCCGCGAATTGGAGGAGTCGCTCAACGAAAACAACTCTTTGGCCCAGCTCATCATGAAACTCTATGACGCTTATGCCCATGAGATACGCCGCCACATGAACTATGAGCAGAAGACGCTGTTCCCTTACGTGGAAAAACTCCTTGAGGGGCTACCTGCCAGCGACTACAACGTGGAGACCTTCTCCAAGCATCATGGAGCCACCGACCAGCAGTTGAGAGAGTTGAAAATACTCATCATCAAGTATCTGCCTCAAGACGGACTGCACAACAATCAGTTGACCGCTGCCCTGCACGACATCTATGAGAATGAGGAATGGCTATCCCAGCACGCGTTGGTCGAGGACCATATCTTTGTCCCTGCTATCCGACGCCTTGAGCGGCTCGTCAAGCACGGCGACGTGACCCGCAACATCACCAACATGGTTTTCAAGGACGGCATTCCCGGGCATGAGACGCTCTCTGCCCGCGAGAAGGAAGTGATCATTGCCCTTGTTCAAGGCATGGCCAACAAGGAGATTGCCGCCCATCTCGGCATCTCGGTCAACACCGTCATCACCCACCGCCGCAACATCGCCCAAAAACTCCAGATTCACAGTCCCGCAGGACTAACCATCTATGCCATCGTCAACGACCTCGTAGACATCAACGCCGTGAAACTGTAATGTTAGAACTAGCGCGGTGACGGTTGATTTTTTTCCACATAAATTCAAGAACTAAACCGAAAGCAATAATTGCTTAGTTTTTCTTGGCCATGCGTTTGCCTGCATCAAAGGCCTTTTGCAGGTCCTGCTCCCAATGCTCGTCGCGCCATTGTCGCTTGGCCGGCTCTGAGAACCCAGCTAGTTCAAAGTTGTCATAGTTCTTCACCTGATAGGTATTGTAAGCCACCAGGCGCTCTGGTTTGCCTAACGCCGCTTCAATGCAGTACTCCATCGAGCCATATCCCTGGCTGTTGTTCCTCTCGGGCTGCCCATTCATGGTCTCTATCAGCACAACCGGCATCTTCTTCGGAGCCGTCATGCTGTAGTCGTTGTAGGAAAGCCACGGGAACGCCAGGCGCTCTAAGAACGTGCGCATCTGCCCCGTGACATCACCAAAGTATATAGGTGAGCCCAACACGAGACCATCTGCCTGAGCGATCGCATCCAACACTGGAGTCAAGGCATCCTTGAACTTGCACACATTAGTAGCCCTGCCCTTAATCTTACAGGCCATACAAGAACGGCAGCCCTTGTAGTCGAGATCATATAAACGTACAATGGTCGCTTCGGCCCCAGCAGAGCGGGCACCCTCGGCGAATTTCTCTAACATGGCAGCGGTATTCATGTTCTTACGCGGTCCGCCATCAATAATCATAATCTTCTTCATATTTCTTTGAGTATCAGTTTCTTCGGCATACACACCAAACGACGATAGGAAAGGTATGGCCGCTAGAGCAGCCACAGCCTTTTTGATGAAATCGCGTCGATTTGTAGCCATATTGTCACATTATTTATTCTCAAGGCTACAAATTTACACATTTTTCGGCAAATACGTGATAAAATCGGTAACTATTACTGGGGTTCAGGCCGAAGGATTCCGATTACTTTTTTCAATAACCTTATTTTTTATACTAAAAAGTGAGGTGACGCTCGGTTAGCCGAAAAGATAGCGGAAGGCATCCTCGACGCGGGCGACCTCGACAACGAGGATGGTCCACTGGTCGCGCTTCACGCCCTTGAGGTTGTTCTTGGGGATGATGATGGTGTCAAAGCCCAGTTTCTGAGCCTCGGTCACCCGCTGTTCACAACGTGTGACTTGGCGAATCTCACCCGAGAGTCCCACCTCGCCAGCGAAGCACACACCAGCATTGATGGCCATATCCACATTGGAGGACAGGATGGCGCTGATTACCGCCAAATCCAAGCCAGGGTCGTTGACCTTGATGCCGCCCACGATATTGAGGAAGACATCCTTCTGGGCCAGTTTAAATCCCAGGCGTTTCTCAAGCACGGCGAGCAGCATGTTCATGCGCCGTTGATCAAATCCCGTCACCGAGCGCTGAGCAGTGCCATAGGCGGCTGTGCTCGCAAGGGCCTGCACCTCGATGAGGAAAGGCCGCATGCCGTCGATATTCACACCGATGGCGGTGCCCGACAGTTCGCCGTCACGGTCGCTCAGGAGAAGTTCGCTGGGATTGGTCACCTCCCGCAGGCCATCCTCTTTCATCTCATAGATGCCGATTTCGCTCGTGTTGCCAAAGCGGTTCTTGATGGGGCGCAGGATGCGGTACAGGTAGTTGCGGTCGCCCTCAAACTGGATCACGGCATCGACGATGTGCTCCAGCACCTTGGGTCCCGCGATGCTGCCCTCCTTGTTGATGTGGCCGATGAGGATGACGGGGGTATAGGTCTCCTTGGCATAGCGCTGGAAGGCGGCGGCACACTCGCGCACCTGGGTCACGCTACCCGGGGCGCTCTCCAACTGCTCGCTGGCGATGGTCTGGATAGAGTCCACAATGATGAGCGCTGGTTGGAACGAGCGGATGCTCGCAAAAATGTTGTCCAGCGAAGTCTCGCACAACAGGTAGCACTCGCAGTCCATGTGCCCGCCTGCTATGCGGTCAGCCCTCATGCGCAACTGCTGCGGGCTCTCCTCGCCTGAGACATAAAGCACACGGCGCGAACGGATGCGCAACACATTCTGCAACACGAGCGTCGACTTGCCAATTCCCGGCTCACCACCCAGCAAAACAATGCTTCCTGGCACGAGACCTCCGCCCAACACACGGTTGAGTTCACCGCTGGGCAAGTTGATGCGCGGCTGATCCTCAGCGTGAATCTCTGAGATTTTAACTGGCTCGGCCGCCTTACGGCTTCTCTCCCCTGCCCCAGCATAGCGTGTGGGTGCCGACTTTGGGGCCTTAGGCTCCTCGATATAGGTGTTCCACTCTCCACAGGCGGGGCACTTACCCAGCCACTTGGGTGACTCGTTGCCGCAGTTCTTGCAGAAGAAAGTGGTCTTGCTGGATGCCATGATGAACTGGTTTTATTGGATTAAAAATGGGTCGATCGTGTTAACGGCGGAAGAACTCGCTGATGGTAATGGCCGCGGCGACGCCCACGTTGAGCGACTCGCTGCCTGCCGTCTTGGCCTTGGGGATGAGGAGACGCTTGTTCACATGCTTGCCAACCTTGGCGCTGATGCCTTGGCCCTCGTTGCCAAAAATTACAAAGCCCGTCTTACCCAACTCGCTGCGATAGATGTCCTTACCATCAAGGAATGTGCCATAAATCGGCAGGTCGGGATAGGCTTCAAACAACTGCTCCAGGTCACCGTAATGCACCTTTACGCGGGCAATTGCGCCCATGGTAGCCTGCACGACCTTGTGGTTATAGACATCGACAGAGGTTTTGCTGGCAAAGATGTTGCGGATGCCAAACCAATCGGCTAGACGGATGATGGTCCCCAGGTTGCCCGGATCCTGAATGTTGTCAAGCACGATATTCAAACTCTTGGACACAAGGTCACTGTCGATGGTGTCATTCGGCTTCTCATAGACAGCAATCACGTCGCTGGGCGTGTCAAACTGGGAGATGCGAGCCATCTGCTGGCCGTTGGCGAACACGATTTTGTCATAGTGCTCGGCGGTGCCGCACTGTTCATACCACGACCGCTTGGCGATGAGCCAGCGGCAGTTGAAGTGTTGCCACGTGTCGCGCACGCACTTGGTGCCCTCGGCGACAAACAAGCCCTCATCATCACGGTATTTCTTGGCAGCCAGGCTTTTCACAACCTTAAGGATGCCGTTGTTCATATCCATCATAAGGCAGCCTCCCGTTTTACAGCCATCTCGTTGAAGCGCAACAACAAGGTGCAAAATTCCTCACTGAGCAGTGAGATCACCCGCTGGGCAATCTCGTTGGGGACATCCATCGTGGCCGAAGCGATTGAGCCGGCTATCGCGGCCAGCGTGTCGGCATCAGCGGCAAGAGATACCGCTAGTCTGACCACATCCTCATAGTCCCTACCCTCCATGTAGCATGTGATGGCCTCAGGCACCGTGAGCTGGCAGGTCTCATCAAAGGTATAGTCAGGACGGATTTGTTCAAGCGTGCGGCTGAGGTCATAATTGAACGTCTCGGCGACATACTTGCTTATCTCTTGCTTGGCCTTGCCCTGCCGGGCCAGGAAGATGGCTGCTGCTGTAGCCTGGGCGCCTTTGATGCCCTCGGGGTGGTTATGGGTCACCTCGGCCGAAATCTTAGCGAGTTCCAAGGCCTCGTCAAGCGTCTGGGCATAATAGCCGACAGGACTCACGCGCATGGCCGACCCGTTGCCAAAAGAGCCATAGGGCTGAGGGTTGCTTGAAACTATCCATTGGACAAATCGACCTCCGTAACCACGCCACTCATAACGATGGCATAAGTCCTGCATGATGTTGACCAACGTCTCATGGGAGTGCTGCTCGTCCTCAAGCAACCATTGTGCATTGGCCATCGTGAGCACTGTGTCGTCGGTAAAAGTACTCTTGGGCGTAAACAGTTCAAAGCCATATTCACGTGTCGGGTTAAACTCGTAGGCCGATCCGATGACATCACCGGCAATGGCTCCAATAATTCCTTTCATATATATTATATGTTTATTGATTGAACAACGTGATTTGACATCACAAATTTACAACTTATTCGCTAATGAGCATGCAGCCTGAAGAAAAATAATTTATCAACAAGCCCAGGGGATGAGGTACTGACCGCCACTCACGGGACTGGTCACAGCAGGTTGGGCAGCAAGCGCCGGACGACGCATACAAGAAAGCGCAGTCACCTCGCGCCAACCCTGAGTGCAGTTGCGCACGGTGAGCACCGCCATGCCAGCAAAACGGCCAGCCAAGTCAAGCAGCACGCTCTTGACGGCAGCAAGGCCACTGAAGTCATTACCCTCGACACTAGCCAGGCGGCGGCCGTTACACACCAGTGTTGCGCAGATTTTATCGCCACTGTTCACGATGTTTGCTTCATTCTTTTCCATTGTCGTTCCTCCTATATGTTTTTGTTTGACAATGCAAAAGTACAGAGACACAGTGTCATTTCTTGGCACTACAAATCTAAAATGAGTTAAAAGCGGTCAAGTCACGTTTACTATCCCTAGAAAAACGCAAATCCTTGACTCGACGTCAAGGATTGCTTAACTAATTAACCTTCTAATACCATTAACATAAACCTTAAACTTGGAAATTTCATCCTGTCCTCTCGACAAATCAATTTCCACAATCTTAAAAACTAATACCATGAAAACCACTGCAAATATAAAGCCAATTATTTTTCATCACCTAATATTTCAGCAAAAAAATGTCAAAAATTAACACAATTTAGCAAAAATAGCCAAATAATCGCCGAAATGACATTATTGTAGGCGAAAAAATTACTATTTGAAACCAAAATTTAGCCGTTCTAATATACAAATCAAAACTCAACGCATATTTATGGATGGCGCTGAGTCTTGATAATACTCTTGATCGCAAAAGCGGGTTATTCCTGATTCTCGCCTTCGGAGGTGAAGGCGTTCCAGCCCTGGGCACGGATTTCAATTTCCTGATTGTCGCGAGTGACCATGTAGGCCCCCAAGTCAGCCTTTGTGATATGTCCGATCAACCGAGCGGTCTTCATGCGGGCCACTTTCTCGTGGTCGGCCAGCGGGACGGTGAACAGGAGCTCATAATCCTCGCCACCATTCATGGCGGCAGTGACCAGGTTCATGTTCAATTCCTCAGCCATGAGGGCGGTCTGGTAGTCGATGGGAATGCGTTCCTCATATACACGGCAGCCCACACTGGAGTCCTTGCAGATGTGCAGCAGTTCGCTCGACAGACCATCGCTCACGTCCATCATCGCCGTGGGTTTAATGCCCAGTTCCCGCATCTCGGCAATGACGTCGCGGCGCGCCTCGGGCTTGAGCTGGCGCTCGATGATGTATTCCTTACCTGCAAAGTCGGGCTCAAAATCATTCTCTTTCATGCCTGCGCTCACGCGGCGTTCACGCTCCAGCAGCTGCAGTCCCATGTAGGCCGCGCCTAGATTGCCACTGACGCAAATCAGGTCGGTATCCTTAGCCCCGGTGCGGTATACGATATCATCGCTAGCGGCCTCGCCCAGGCAAGTCACACTGATGATCAGTCCAGTGACCGACGCACTCGTATCGCCACCCACGAGATCGACGCCATAGTGCTCGCAGGCAATGCGCATGCCCTCATAGAGCTGCTCGATGTGCTCCAGGGTGAAGCGCTTGCTGATGCCCAACGACACCGTCACCTGGCGCGGCGTGCCATTCATGGCATACACATCGCTCAGGTTCACCACAATGGCCTTGTAACCCAAGTGCATCAACGGCACATAGGTCAAGTCAAAGTGGATGCCCTCGAGCAGCAGGTCGGTGGTGACCAGCGTCTCGCGGTCCTTGCCATAGTTGATGACAGCACAGTCATCTCCCACCCCGCGGCGGGTGGAATCGTTGCGCACAGGGAATGAGCGGGTGAGATGATCAATCAAGCCAAACTCGCCCAGAGTAGAAATCTCGGTTTCCTTCATCGTTACAGATCCTCGACACGGTTAATGATTTCCTCAACAAGCATAGCCATGATGGGCTGAGCAGCGGCGGCGGCCTTCTGCACCTCCTCGTGAGACACTCGCTCGACAACGCCCTCAACGCCCAGGTCGGTGATGACCGAGATGCCAAACACCTCCATGTCACCATGGCGGGCCACGATGACCTCGGGCACGGTGCTCATGCCCACGGCATCGCCTCCAATGCGCCAAAAGTACCGGTACTCGGACGGCGTCTCAAACGTGGGGCCTTGAGTGCCCACATACACACCCTCCATGAGGCGGACATTTTTCTCGGCGGCGATATCGCGAGCCATCTGTATCAGGCGCTTGCTGTAGGCCTCACCCATGGCGGGGAAACGGGGTCCCAGCTCATTGATGTTCTTGCCATGGAGCGGATGCTCGGGGAAGAGGTTGATGTGGTCGGTGATGAGCATCAAGTCGCCCACCTTGAAGTTGGGGTTCATACCGCCCGAAGCGTTGGAGACAAACACCGTCTTGATGCCGATGGCTTTCATCACGCGGATGGGGAAGGTCACCTCCTTCATCGAGTATCCCTCGTAATAGTGGAAGCGGCCCTGCATCGCCATGACATATTTCTTGCCCAGGGTGCCAAAGATGAGGCATCCCTTGTGGCCCTCGACCGTTGAAACGGGGAAGTTGGGCACCTCATTGTAAGGGATTTCCACCTCGACCTTGATGCTGTTGACCAAAGCGCCCAAGCCAGAGCCCAAGATGATAGCCGAGTTGGGCAAATGGTTATTGACACGTCGTTTGATAAAATCGCTGGTTTCCTGGATTTTCTCCAGCCAATTGATTTCGTTAGCCATTATGATAATCTTTCTTTTACTTGTTATTGGGTTATGGAATTAAGCCTGTGACGAACCATCCTGATCGTCAATTCTCTTGACAAGCTCCTCGATGAAGCCAGGGCCTTCCATTTCCAGGAAGCCAACCCTCATGGGGATGTAATAAATGAAATTGCGCATCATGGGAGGATAATACGGGTTATTCATTATGCGCACCGCGTCTTTCTCGGTGGTGATGATGAACTTGCGCTTACCCTCCAGTCCGTTATAGACCTTGAAGATGTCGCTAAAGTCGATGCGTGTGAAGAAGTGATGGTCATCATAGTGCATCACCTTCAAGTTGGTCGAGAACTGGCGCAGGTAGCGCACCAGCGGCTTGGGCGTGGCGATGCCGGTGAGACACAAGATCGCGTCATCATCACGCAGCCACTGCAACGAGGTGAGCTGCGGGGACTGCACGGGGAAGACCGGCACTGGGTCGGCATAGCGAATGTTGCTGAAGAACAGGCTCTGTGACGGGAACAGGTCGAGGTTCTTCTTCATCATTCTGATGTCCATTGCCGTGAGGTCGGTGGGGCATTTGGTCACCACGACGATATCACAACGCAGCAGGCGTTCGGCAGGCTCGCGGAGGGTGCCCAGCGGCATGAGTTTGTCCTCATAGGGAGGACGATTGAAGTCCACCAGCACGACATTCACCTTGGGCGTCACATAACGGTGCTGGAAGCCGTCGTCCAGCAAGATGAGGTTGATGTCAGGGTCGATGCGCAGCAGCTCGCGGATGCCCTTGCGGCGCTTCTCGCACACGGCGAGAGTAATCAGCCCGCCATACTTGCGGTAGATCTGATAGGGCTCATCACCGATGTCACGCGGCGTCATGTTGTTGCTCGCGAGGATAAATCCCTTGGTCTTGCGTTTATAGCCTCGACTGAGCACAGCCACGTGATAGCGCCGGTAGAGCGCCTCGACGATGTACTCGACATGTGGTGTCTTTCCAGTCCCGCCCACGGTGATGTTACCCACCGAGACCACGGGCACGTCAAACTCCTCTTGGGGCAACAGGCCCATGTTGAATGCCGTGTTGCGCAACCACACGCCAGCGCCATATCCCCATGAGAACGGCGTCAGCAGTGCGTCCAAGATAGACTTGCGTTGATCTTTATTCAGCAATTTTGAAAGGTCCATGTTTAGATGATTGACTTTAGACCTTTTGACAATTTAAAGTTGATTAAAATTGGATTTCCTGGTCGGGCATGAGACACAACACCTGGTCACGGCCCAGGATGCGCATGAGTTGCTGGTGCCACTCATAGAGCACACCCATCTCGCCCTTCAGTTGAGACTCGTAGCGGGTGACCATATACTTATCGAGCATTGCCTGGAACTTGTCCTTCATTTCGGGATAGTTCTGGGTGCTGTAATCGTCGCCCAACTTAGCCTTCTTGGCAACCCATTTCACAGCCTCGGCTATGCCTCCAAACTCATCGACAAGACCGATCTGCTTGGCTGTAACACCATCCCACACGCGGCCCTCGGCAATCTTCTTGATGGAGTCTTGGGAGACGTGACGGCCAGCAGCGCAACGCTTGGTGAAGAGGTCATAACCCTCGTTGACCATATTCTGCAACGCAGCCAACTGGGCAGGGCTCATCTTCTTGCCTATAGCGCCCATATCGGCATTCTCGTTGGTCTTGACTGATTCCATGTTTACACCCAACTTGTTCTCAAATAAACCCTGGAATGAAGTGATCAAGCCAAAGATACCAATCGAGCCAGTGATGGTCGTGCGCTCGGCAAAGATGCGCTCGGCACCACTGGAGATATAGTAACCACCCGATGCAGCATAGTCACCCATCGACACGGCAACAGGCTTACCGGCAGCCTTGAAGTCCTCGATGGCTTTCCAGATCTGCTCACTGCCAAAGGCGCTACCGCCAGGAGAGTTCACCCTGAGCACCATGCCCTTGACATTATCATCCTCGATCAGGTCGTGGATGGTTTCGCACAGTTTCTTGCTGTCGATGCCTTCCTCGGGAGATAACATGCTGGCGGCGCCATCAATCTCGCCCACGGCATAGACCACGGCGATATGGTCACCAAATGCGGGTGCCTCAACGTCACTGGCCAGGTCATCAGGGGTGACATAATTGAGGTCTTCGCTCTTGTCCACCTTGGTGCGGGCACGCAGGATCTTTTCCATTTCCTCAAAGTAAACCAACTTGTCAACCAGTTTTTCCTGGACAAAGCGCTGAGGAGTGAAGCAGAACATCACGCTGTCGCACAAGGTGTTCAATGCCGCGCTAGCCAACTTGCGGTCGGCAGCGATGCTGTCGCGCATATCATTCCAGATAGCGCCCAGATAGTGCTCTTGCTGCAGACGATTAGCATCGCTCATCGATTCAAGTATATAGGGCTCAACAGCGCTCTTGAAAGAACCCACGCGAACCACTTGGGCCTCAAGGCCGAGTTTTTCGTACAATTTCTTTAAATAGGGCGTTACCGATGCCATACCGTGAAGGTCAATCGCGCCAACGGGGTTCAAGTAGATGCTGTCGGCAACACTGGCCAGATAATAGTCTGACTGATTGATGCCCTCGTGGCCGTAAGCGGCAATCCATTTACCGCTCTTCTTGAACTGCTTGAGCGCGTGACGAACGGCCTGTAATGTTGCAGGAGCAGCAGCCACACCGTTGCACTCGATGTAAATTCCATCCACCTTATCATTGTCGGCGGCATTCTCGATTGCACTCAGCATGGTATTCAAGCCGATGCTCGAGGGCAGGCCATCGCCCTGCATGAGCGACATCATGCTGAAGTCCCCAACACCACTTCGCTCGTCGATAGTGGTGCCCAAATCGAGTTTGAGGATAGAGTGTTTAGAAACACTGACAGCCTTCTTGCTGCCACCCATGGCTCCCATCATGCCGATGCTCATCATCATCGCAGCAAACATGAAGAACAGGAACGCCAGAAAAGCTCCGACAAACGAGCCACACACGATAAGGATAAATTTCTTCATCATAACGGTATAGTAATTTATGTATTAACAATCTAATTGATTTACTCTCAACTTGTTGCCACACAACGGCCACTGGATTCCGCCATTGCGTTTCACTCCAACTTACAAAGGTAACGCATTTTCCCGTACAAACAATCAAATTCCCCGAAAAATAATTCTTATATCAGCATTTATCATGGTAGAAATAATAGCCACCGCAGCGTCAAAAAGCAAACACAAGGATCACGGGCGTATTTCTATAATTCACTGGTTCTCAATAGCCATTACTATATTCGTTTTAAAAACAAGGGTGGTGCGGAACTGTTAACGAACTGTTAAAAGCAAAGAAACCACTTCACACCGCAAAAGGTATAATTGGCACACACTGCGCGTCAAGGATAAAAAGCAAGACATGCTGATACAACCGCACATCTACGACGTGCGACCCATGAGGTGCCCATCCCCACAGTGGAGGCCATCGCTATCGCTCAGTCCTCCACAATGGGTTAACAACACAGCCAAGCCTACGACTTGTCCTCGACCCATCCAGCCAAGAAAACAAGGTGTGGCACCACATCACGGCACCACACCCTATCAAATAGTTAGTCGCTGATAATTATTTACTGTTCACTGTCAACTAGTTTCCGCTGAGGAGCATGTCGATGAGGTCAGTAACATCTTTGATGCTGACAATGCCGTCACCATTGGCATCAGCGTTTTCATTGCTGATGGTATCGCCACCAAGAAGCAAGTCGATAAGATCAGTAACATCTTTTATAGTCACGCTGCCGTCACCGTTCACGTCTCCAGGCTCATCACCAATGCCTATAATATTAGTGAAGTACTTCCAATAACTTTCTGTCTTATAAGCATTCACAGCTTCTTTAGGAACATATAATGTTGCGCCATAACAGCCATTAAATGCACTATAATTAATTGATGGAGGCGTCAATGCCAAACAATACATTTCAGTTAGGCCGCTACAGCCATCGAACGCCCTGTAGTTGATATAGGTGACGGAGTTGGGGATGGTGACGCTGGTCAGGCCGGTGCAACGATCGAAAGCCCAACCAGCAATACCAAGTGTTCCATCTCTTAAGGTGATGCTCGTTCCACTTGGCATCATGCCCTTGTATTCGTATGCCACAAGACCAGCATATATCAAACCATCAGGCTGATTATTATACCATGCAGTGCCGGCGAACGCATTGCCTCCGATGGTCGTAACGGAGTTGGGGATATAAATGCTGGTAAGGCCGCTACAGTCATAGAATGCAGAGTTGCCGATGGTCGTAACGGAGTTGGGAATATAAATGCTGGTAAGGCCGCTACAGTCATAGAATGCACAGTTGCCGATGGTGGTAACGGAGTTGGGAATATCAATGTTGGTCAGGCTGGTGCAGGAAGAGAACGCATACTCGCCGATGGTCGTAACGGAGTTGGGGATGGTGACGTTGGTCAGGCCGCTGCACCTCCCGAACGCATTGAGGCCAATGGTGGTGACGGAGTTGGGGATGTTTACTCTGGTCAGGCCGGTGCAGCAATAGAACGCAAAGTTTTTGATGTTGGTAACGGAATTTGGAATGGTCAATTCAGTGATCTCAGAGCCGTTCAAATATAGATGGCCACAATAATAAAGAGGATTGGAATTTATGGCTTCAAATTCAATATTGCACCATGCTGCAATATCTGAGATGTTTACTCTGGTCAGGCCACTGCAGTCAGTGAACGCCTCGTTGCGGATAGCGGTGACGGAGTTGCCAATGGCGATGCTGGTCAAACCGCTGCAGCTACAGAACGCATACTCGCCAATCGTTGTAACGGAGTTAGGGATGGTGACGCTAGTCAGGCCGGTGCATTCATAGAACGCACTTTGGCCGATGGAAGTGACAGAGTTGCCGATGGTGATGCTGGTCAGCCCCGTGCAACGATAGAACGCTTGAATGCCGATGGTCGTGACGGAGTTGGGGATGGTGACGCTGGCCAAGCCGCTGCAGTCAGAGAAGGCAGAGCCAGCGATTCCGAGTGTTCCGTTTTTTATTGTGATACTTGTCCCATCGAGCATTGTCCCTTTGAATTTATATGCGACCAAACCAGCGTACACAAGTCCATCGGGTTGGTTGTTATACCATGGGGTGTAGGCGAACGCATCGACGCCAATTTTAGTTACAGAGTTGGGGATGATGACAGTAGTTAGGCCGCTACAGTTACAGAACGCAGAGCTGCCGATGGAAGTGACAGAGTTGGGGATGTTGATGCTGGTTAGGCTGCGGCAGTTATAGAACGCATAGTTGCCAATGGAAATGACGGAGTTGGGGATGGTGATGCTGGTCAAGCCAGTGCAGGACTCGAATGCAGATACAGCGATATCAAGAGTGCCATCTCTTAAAGTGATGCTCGTACCACTTGGCATTGTGCCCTTGTATTTATAGGCGACCAAGCCCGCATAGACAAGTCCATCGGGTTGGTTATTATACCATGGTGTGTTAGAAAAAGCATCACTGCCGATGGAAGTGACGGAGTTACCGATGGTGATGCTGGTCAGGCCGCTGCAGTTTTTGAACGCACCACTACCGATAGAAGTGACGGAGTTGGGAATATAAATGCTGGTAAGGCCGCTACAGTCATAGAATGCAGAGTTGCCGATGGTCGTAACGGAGTTGCCGATGGTGACGCTGGTTAGTCCGTCGCAGTGAGCGAACGCATAGCTGCTGATGGTGGTAACCGAGTTGGGGATGGTGACAGTAGTTAGGCCACTACAGTTACAGAACGCAGAATAGCCGATGGAAGTGACAGAATAGGTTGTGCCGCCGTAGGTGACGATCGCGGGGATAGTCACTGAGCCAGAGTAGTCGCTTTGATAAGAATAATTTACAGTTTGCTGATAAGTTACTGTGGCTTCATTGCCGTTCATATTGTAATAAATGCCATCGACTTCAAAGTCGTAGGCGAGGGCAGTGGCGGGCAGCAGGAGTGCCAGCAGGAGCAGGGAAAGGTTAAAAAGATGTTTCATAATCGTTAAGTTTTAATGTGGTAATGATTGGGACAAAAGTAGTGAGAATCTCGCGGACATGCAAGCATGTGAAGAGAAAAAATGACGGGAAACAGATATAAACTACGAATTGGGCAAATTAAACAATTTGGCTAATGGGACCTATAGGGCTTATGGGGACCTATAGAGACACTATGGTTGATTGGAGGGCGTGGAGGTGAGGCTGCGGCTGGCCCAGACAGCGAGGGCAAGGCTGGCGAGCAGGCTGAGTACGGCAAGCCAGGGGAAGGCTCCCGAAGCGGGAAGGCCCAGATGGTCCCCGAAGTCTTCGGCCACGATACCCTTGTTAGCCATGTAACTGAAGAACACCACTGTGCTGTTATTCAAGGTGTGAGCGATAATGGGCACCCACAGGCTGCGGGTCCACACGAGCAGATAGCCCAGCCATGCACCCAGCACCATGCGGGGAATGAAACCAAAGAACTGCATGTGAAACGCGCTGAAGACGATGGCGGTGATCCACACCACGGCGTGAGTGTTCAGGCGGCTGTCCTGCATCGTGCGCTGCATCGCGCCACGAAATAGCATCTCCTCGCTCAAGCCAGCCATGATACCAATCACAAACACTGAACTGAGAAACTGCCACAGGGTGTGGATATCCAACAACTGCTCGGTGGCATCGGCAGCACTGTCCTCCATGGTTCGCATCGCTTGCTCGAGGCCGCTCATCCATGACGGCAACGTGACCGACTGGTTGAAATCCACCAGCCAGTTCATGGCGGGAAGGGAAACGAGATAGAATGCCAGCACAACGAGGATGGCCTTGAGGCCGGGAGCGCGGTCCAGGCACATCACGTGCAACGGGCGGCGGTAAAAAATGGCCATGGCCAGGATGGCTGGGACGATAAAGGCAAACACGTCTTGCACCGTGAGCATCGCGAGCATGCCTTGGTTCACGACCAAGATTCCCAACACCGAGGCGGCGATGAGACCAGCAAACATTATACATAGCAGCAGCAAGAGCCTTGTAGCCAGCTTGAGATTAGTCTTGCGTTCCATAATCATCAATTATCAAAAATAATTATTGGGCAAAATTAAACAATCTTGACAAAAACACGTCTAATAAACAAAAATTAATCTCTAAAAATTTCAATCAAGATGAAAAAGATATTTCTGATATTAGGGGCAATGATGGCATTAAGTCCCATTGCGCTAGCACAGGACGTCAATCAAACCGAGATCGCGCAAAACGATGACGAGGTGAATCTACAGATCATCTCCCCGGCTGAACCCATTAAAGAGTCGAAGGAGGAAATCAAGAAGCGTGAGAAGCTATTGCGCGAGCACGCCAACGAAATGGCCTATGCCAAAGCAGCCAACTCGATGAAACGCGGCTACTTTGTCCTGACCGCCGACTGGGTGGAAATTGGTCACGTAGGTTACCGCCACTACGACATCAGCCCCAATTCAAACTTTGTGCTATTCCAGGGCGAGGACGGCATCATCCAGTATGCTGTCAACAACGGTCACCCGGGTACCAACGGCATTGGCGGCTGGACCGGCAAGGGCACCATCCGTCGGAAGACTATCAGGGAGAAAGACAATGGCGACGTGATTATGCAGTACCAACTGGTTAGCGGCAAAGTCAACGCCGATGTGTTCATTACCCTCTTCCACAACAGCAACCGTGCCGAGGCGCAGATTAAAGGCAGTTATGACATCACGATGTATGGAGAAATTCTCCCCTATCGTGACAAAGATCATCGATAAAAATAGACAGAAGAATTAGAAATATTTATGGTTAATTGGAAATTCCTAATGTGAATTGAAAAACATGCCTTGCACCCCGCGAGTCCCCATCCGCGGGGTGCTTTGTTTTCAACGCTGTGTATCCAAGGAGAGCACGAGCAACAAAACTAAGGCAAACGAGGCAAAATTTCCTGCTCGAAAATGTCGCGCCTGACGATGCGGTAATGAGGATTGTAGGCCTCGCGATATTCCGGGGAATGGCTCAACGCATATCTGTCCCGATTCAGCACGCTGTCAATCAACTGTTTGTCTTGCTCATATTGCTTCAAGTCAAGCCTCATGCCATCAATTTCGTCGACGATGAGATGCCACTGCTCAGCCCATTGGTTAACAGTTGGGCGGCAAGGCGAATTGGCACTACCGATAAAGGCATTGAGCAACTCGTCGATGCTAATGTAACCCTCATGAACGGCGCGCAAACTCACCCGCACATAGCGGCCGCCAGTGTCACATGGTTCATAGAGCCACGGGAGGAGGTTCTCGACGCTGGTTGTTGACAGTTCTTGCTCCAGATAGCCACGCGCGCTAGCAGTATCGGCCACCAGGTGCTCGGCTCCCATATAATCCTGAAAACAAGACTTGTACACATCGAGCAACCGCGCCTCGGGATAGGTATGAAGCAAGCCAGACACAAACGTCTCGACCTCTTGTCCCCACCCCATCAGTCCAACGGTAGCCATAATCAATGCGGTTAATAGCTTTTTCATTGATACTTAAAAGAATAAGGTCATATCATTTCCAGGAACTGGTCCTCGTTGATGATGTCAATGCCTAGTTTACGGGCTTTCTCCAGCTTGGCAGGGCCCATGTTCTCGCCGGCAAGGATAAAACTGGTGGCACTCGAGATGCTGCTCACGTTCTTGCCGCCATTCTGCTCGATCATCGCCTTGTATTCCTCGCGAGAATGCTTGGCAAACACGCCGCTGATGACCACTTTCTTGCCCGCAAGTTTATCGGTTTGGCCAGCGGTCTCCTGCTCGGTGAGCGCCATTTGCAATCCAGCGGCACGCAGTCGCTCGACGATGGCGCGATTGCGCTCATCGGCAAAGAAATCGACAATCGACTGGGCAATCTTTGGGCCAATCTCAGGAATTGCCGCTAGCTGCTCGGCAGGCAGCGACATCAACGTGTCGATGTCGCGCGTGTGTCGTGCCAGCACCTTGCCAGTTGTCTCGCCCACAAAGGGGATGGACAAGGCGAAAATCACCCTGGAATAAGGCACCCGGCGGCTGTTTTCAATGCCTCGCAGGATGCGCTGGGCGCTTTTCTCCTGAAAACGGTCGAGTGCGACAAGTTTCTCCTGGGTGAGGTCATACAGGTCAGCCACATCGTTCACCAATCCGCTCTTGTTGAGGATAACCGCCACTTCCTCGCCGATGCCGTCAATATCCATCGCATGACGGCCCACAAAGTGCTCAATGCGACCACAAATCTGGGGTCCGCAGCCCCATTTGTTGGGACACACCCACGCGGCCTCGCCCTCAATGCGCTCGAGGGGCGTGCCGCACGATGGGCAATGGGTGACGAAAGCGACGGGGGCACTTTCAGGCTGACGGCGCTTCAAGTCAACACCCACGATTTTAGGGATAATCTCTCCGCCTTTCTCGACATAGAGCCAGTCGTGGTCATGGATGTCGAGTTGCGAGATGATGTCGGCATTGTGCAGTGAGGCACGCTTGACGATAGTGCCGCTCAGCAACACAGGGTCAAGGTTGGCGACAGGGGTGATGACACCCGTGCGTCCCACCTCAAACGACACAAACTGCAACTGGGTGCACTCGCGCTCGGGGGCAAACTTATAGGCGATGGCCCATCGTGGCGACTTGGCCGTGGCACCCAGGTTGAGCTGCTGGCGCAGGGAATTGATCTTGAACACCAGTCCGTCGGTAGCTACAGGCAGGGTCTTGCGCTCCACGTCCCAGTGGGCGACGAAGTCGTTAACGGCATCGATGCTGGGCAAGATGGACATCACCCCAGTCTTGAAACCCCAGCTCTTGAGCGCCATGATGCTCTCATAATGGGTCTCGAACGGCAGATTGTCGCCCAGTAGGAAATAGAACACGGCATCCAATCCACGTCGAGCGACCTCGGCGCTGTTCTGGAGCTTGAGGGTGCCTGCAGCTGCATTTCGGGGATTGGCAAACAGCGGTTCCTCGTTAAACTGACGCTCCTGGTTGAGTTTCTCAAAACTCTTCCAGGGGAGCACAATTTCGCCACGCACCTCAAACTTATCGGGCAGGTCATCCACACCGGTAATCTCAAGCGGTACCGACTTGATGGTGATGACATTGGCAGTCACATCATCGCCCTGAACGCCGTCGCCACGCGTCACGGCCCGCACCAGCCGACCGTGCTCATAGGTGACCGAGATCGAGGTACCGTCATATTTCATCTCGCCAACAATCTCGCTGGCCTCGCCGCCAAGGCCCTCCTGAGCGCGCCGCAGAAAGTCCTGCACCTCCTCGATGCTGTAACTGTTAGACAACGACATCATGGGGCGCTCGTGGCGCACCTGGGTGAACCCCTTGCTGATATCACTGCCCACGCGCTGGGTGGGTGATAATGGATCTTGATACTGAGGATAGGCCTGCTCCAAGTCTTGCAACTCACGCAACAGGGCATCAAACTCCTGGTCGCTCACCGTGGGAGCGTTCAACACATAATAGTTGTGGTTGTGGCGGTTGATGATTTCCCGCAACTCCTTGATTCGTTGTTCAAATAGATCCATGTCGTAGGGTTCAAATTGATTTTTTGAAGCGCTAAATTAGTGATTTTTTCCAAGAAACATTCTTCTTTATTTGATTTTTTGTTATTTTTGCCGATGAAATACTCAATGACTAGCCAATATATAGTATATATGAGAAAACTGATTAAAAGCCTAGTGGCACTTGCTGCTGTAACCGTGCTCACACTGATGTCCACGGGATGCCTGCGGCAAGATTACCTAATGTTTGAGGACGGCGACTTTGACGGGGTCGAATTCTCGGATTATGACCTCATGCAGAATGCTGAACTCGATATGGACGATGCGGACAGAGATTAACGCCCTGTTCATGACCGCTAAAAATTGTTTTGGAGCCACTTTAAAAAAGATTAAAAGGGCATAGCTTTTAAGTAATAACCACTTAGGCTTTACTGTTTTGGTCAATTTGTCCATTTTTGCAGTTTTTTTTACGTTTTCTTAAGAATTATTTTTGTATATTTGCAGCCAATTATATAGTGAGGCCGCCTAGCACAATCCAATGTCAACGGTAGCCATAGAAATAGAACATACATTTATGAATTTGTTACAGAGCAAGTTAGCGCGTTATCAAGAGCCGCAGAAAGCAAAAGCTGCCGGCATTTATCCTTATTTTCGCGCCATCTCTAGCGAACAGGACACCGAAGTCATCATGAACGGCAAGAAGGTGCTCATGTTCGGTTCCAATTGCTACTCTGGCTTGGTCAATGATGAGCGCATCAAGCAAGCTGCTATCGAGGCCACCAAGAAATACGGTACCGGCTGTGCCGGTTCACCATTCCTCAACGGTACCCTTGACCTCCACAAGGAGTTGGAGCGCAAGCTCGCCGAGTATGAGGGTAAAGAGGATGCGATGATCTATAGCACGGGCTTTGGTGTGAACCTGGGTGTCATTTCAACCCTTACAGGCCGCGACGACTATATCCTGTGGGACGAGCAGGACCACGCCTCGATCATCGAGGGACGCCGCTTGTCGTTTTCCACATCTTTAAAATATAAGCACAACGACATGGCCTCGCTCGAGGCACAGCTCAAGAAGTGTGAGCCCGATCGCGTGAAGCTCATTGTCACCGACGGTGTCTTCTCGATGGAAGGTGACGTGTGCAAGTTGCCCGACATCGTTGACCTGGCCCACAAGTATAACGCTAACGTCATGGTCGATGAGGCACACGGCATCGGCGTGTTTGGCGAGGGCGGTCGCGGCGTGTGCGACCACTTTGGCCTGCGCGACGAGGTGGACCTTATCATGGGCACATTCTCCAAGTCATTTGCATCGCTTGGAGGATTCATCGCTACCGACAAGATCATCACTAACTACCTGCGCCATCACTCGCGCAGTTACATCTTCACAGCCAGCATCACGCCGGCCTCGACAGCAGCAGCGATGAAGGCCATCGACATCCTCATTGCCGAGCCCGAGCGCCAAGAGCACCTGTGGAGCATCACCCACGAGGCCTTGCAGGGATTCCGCGACATGGGTTGCGAGATCGGTCATACCGAGACGCCCATCATCCCCCTGTTCATCCGCGACAATAACAAGACATTTGCCATCACGCGCGACCTGCTCAACGAGGGCATCTTTGTCAACCCCGTTGTCTCGCCTGCCGTGGCACCCAACGACACGCTCATCCGCTTCAGCCTCATGGCGACCCACACCCACGAGCAGGTGTCGATCGCACTGGAAAAGATCCAAAAGGTATTCCGCGCCTATGGCCTCGTGCCCTGAAGCAACCGAGCTTAACCCGAACACAGATAACTGTACAGATGAAGCCATGCCCCACCCTTGCGGCATGGCTTCATCCTTTATATTTAGGGCTTTTCCCGGCATTATCCCATGATTTTTTGCCACAGAATCAAAAAAAACCGCAAAAATACTTGTCTGATGAAAATGTATTAGTAATTTCGCAACATCAAAACCTATAAACCAAATTGCAATGATTTATAAATTTGTCATCGTATCGGACGAAGCCGATAACTTCAAGCTACAAATCTCGATCGACTCCACAGCCACGTTTATGGAGTTGCGCAACGTCATTCTGGACTCAGCTGGATACAGCAAGGAGCAGATGGACTCATTCTACATCTGTGACGATGAGTGGAACAAGGAGAAAGAGGTCACTTGCATGGATATGGGATCAGATACCGACGAGGACATCTGGATCATGGATGACACACAACTCGATGAGTTGCTCGACGAGGAAGGACAGCGCATGAAGTTCGTCTTTGACTACATGACCGAGCGCTTCTTCAAGGTCAAGCTCAAGGAGGTCATTCCCGGCAAGACCATCCATGACCCCCTGTGCGAGAGCAAGATCGGCAACCCGCCCGCCGAGAGCGTGGACATCACCGAGTATATCTCCATCCCCAAGATCCCCGATGCCAGCAACATCGAGGCCATCGACAAGAGTGAGTTCTATGGCGACGAGGAGTATGACGAAGATGAGATCTCAGACTTCGAGGAGATGGACAGTCTCGACAACGACAATTACAAATTCTGACAAGGCTGACAACATCACCCATCAAGTCGTGCCAGCATTCCATGGCACGGCTTTCTTTTAGAAAAAAGTCGAATATTTTGTTGGATTAACAAAAAACCACTACTTTTGTTGCCGTAAAACAGAACAATAAGCACGATGAAGAAATCACTTTTAATGGCAGGACTACTTGCAGTGTCAATGATGTCGTGTATCAATGACAACAAGCCAAGCCAAGAGGAACAAGTGGAGCCAGCCGAGATCGAGCAGGTGACCGACTCCCTGCAAGAGGTCACTGGTGTGGCCATTGACGGTGCCATGAACAGCGTTTACCTCAAGGTGGGCGATGACACCATCGAGTTCAGTTATCCTGACCTTGACAGCGAGCACAGGGCATCATGGTCGATCAACGACACGCTCACGGTGCGCTACTATGAGACAGCCGACGGCGACAGCGTCACCGACGTCATCAACGGCTCTATCTCATAAAGCTCCTAGTACGAGAGCACATCGAGCCGCCCCACGCGACGGCACGACATAACACAAAGATGCGGTAGTAGCTCAGTTGGTAGAGCATCAGCTTCCCAAGCTGAGGGCCGCGGGTTCGAGTCCCGT
>Ga0247611_10002387_pt1 | contig 30430 bp, 19 predicted proteins | sample 177DNAGHGhighgp2_FD_192422 | JGI IMG/M metagenome (GOLD analysis project Ga0247611, IMG submission 192422) | Sheep rumen microbial communities from Palmerston North, Manawatu-Wanganui, New Zealand - 1770 DNA GHGhigh gp2 | ecosystem: Host-associated > Mammals > Digestive system > Stomach > Rumen... | reverse complement strand
CTATTAGGAAATCTGACTAAGAGTCAATTCAGATGGTTGATTATTATTCTTGCTTTCTTTTTTGTTATAGCACCGACATTTATATATTTTGAGATATTGGGTGATAAGGGGAAAGGACTTCCGAATATGATTTTGGCATATTGTATTGGAAGGTATCTTGCCATATATGGTTTTCCAAGATATTTTAAATTATATCCCAAAAGGATATTTTTCGCCTGCATTTTAGGGACATTCCTTTTGAATTCGCTAATTACAGAATGGCGTGGGACAATGTCTTTACCTTTTTGTAGAGATAATGGCTTAATCATTTTAATTCAATCCGTTGCTTGCCTGTGTCTTTTCCTGCGCTTTAACTTCGTGTCTGCGAAGATTAATTACTTGAGTCAGTTCGTTTTTCCTTTATATATTTCCAGTAAGTCATTACAATTTCTTGTAGACCAGAAACAATATCTGGTGTTTGACAATACTCTTCTATCTGTTTTGTGTAACTTTGTTGCTATCGTTATAGTCTGTGTGTTACTTGAATTGATAAGAAGAGCTGTTCTGGGAAAGGGTTTCAAAGCGGTAGAGAGAAAAGAGTTGTCGGTTGTTGATGGAATCATCAGGCACATCTCGGTATGAAAATTAAAGGAATAAATGTCTGAGATCTGGAGTTCATAAACATATTGTTTTTGATGTGTAAATGTATCGTTTAGGCAGTCTAAATGTATCGTTTACGCAGACTAAATGTATTGTTATCACAACACAAAGAAACTATTCACTAATGTCTGGCATGAAAGTTTTATCTGATGCAGAACAAAAAGAAGTGCTGATACAAATATTGTCAGTTTTTGATTCTTATTGTAGGAAGCACAATTTGAGATACTTTATAGGATATGGCGCATTGTTAGGAGCAGTACGGCATAAGGGCTTTATACCATGGGATGATGATGTAGACGTTTCTATGCCTCGTGAAGATTACATGCGTTTTCATCAATTGATATTGAAAGATCCGTTACCTGACGAATATATAGTCAAAGGGTTAAACGAATCAAATTCCCCGTATCCTTTCACCAAGTTAGAGAATAAGAAAGTTATTATCACCAATTCAAACACTTCTCTACGGAAGTATTTGTGGATGGATATATTCCCTTTGGATGATATCGGAAGTGATCAGGAATGGAAACAGAAATGGTTGATTAAAAAAATCCATTTTTATAGTTTCTTATTAGAAGTCAGCTGTATCGAAGAAGTAAGAGGCTCTAATCGGTTTATTCGTGGACTAAAGAGAATTGTCACATCTGTCCTGCATCAGATCGGGCCATATTACTTTGGAAATAAGATGTCTAAACTGGCACAAAGTCAGTCTAAGAACACAGGGTATATAGGTAATATAGTCTGGGGATATGGGCTGAAAGAAATCATGAATGAAAAAGATCTTTTTCCATTATCAGTAGTACAATTTGAAGGCAAGGATTACTATGCTCCTAAGGATGTGGATTTATTCCTTAAGAAAATATATGGTAATTATATGGAACTTCCTCCAGTTGAGAAAAGAGTTAATCATAATATTCAGGCGGCCATCTTAGATTAATTTGCGATGAAAGTATTAATCTTGAATTCTATTTTATTTACTGCTGATAATTATCGTATACCAAAAGTCAAGACTATCAAGGATACGATGATTTATAGCGTGTGCCTGGGATTTAAAGAATTGGGGCATGAGGTTACTCTTGTTGCTGCTGATGATTATCGTCCGACGGATAATGAAGATTATGATTTTGAAATTCTCTTTTTCCATTCATGTTATAAAAGAGTTTTTTCACCATCAGTTATACCGTTTTCAAAAGAACTTCGGAAATACCTTAGGGATAACCAGAAGAATTTTGACATGGTGGTTTCGAGTGAGATATTTTCCTTTCCGTCATTGTTTGCTTCATGTATTTGCAATCAGAAACTTGTTGTATGGCATGAACTGGCAGTGTACCCGAGGAAGTTCTGTAGAATCCCGTCAAGAATATGGTATGATTTTGTTGTTCCAAAGTACTTTAAGTCCACATTTGTCGTTGCACGCTCAGTTGCTGCCAAGTCCTTTATCTCAAAGCATTGTAAAAATGTATCGGACATTGTTGTAGAACATGGGGTGAACATTGATAGATTTGTGGCATCAAAAACGAAAAACAAACAATTTGTCGTTATATCCCAACTTATCCCAAGAAAAAACATTCAGTCTATTATTCGTAAGTTCAAACAGTTTGTAGAATTATCTGAAGAAAATAGTGTCTACAAGCTATATATAATAGGTAGAGGACCATTAGAAGATACGTTAAAGGAATTGGTTGCTGAGCTGCATTTAAGTAAGAATGTCGTTTTTGTGGGGTTCCTCGGTCATGATGAATTGAAAGTCTATCTTAGTGAATCGATGGCTATGCTCATAGATACATTCCAGGATAATAATATGGTGTCAATCCCAGAAAGTATTGTTAGCGGTACGCCTGTGTTAACTAATTCAGTACCGACAAATAAATATACCATTACAGCTAACGACCTGGGCATAGTAAAAGATGAGTGGGGCAGTGCTGAGATTGAAAGAATTGTGACTAATAACGATTACTACGTAAACAAATGTGTTGATTATAGAGACAAATTATCATATCAGTATTGTGCAAGTCAGTTAATTAAGGCATTTAATAATAGGAATAATAAATCTTAAATATAGAATGGGAAAAGGAAAATTACAAAAGTTTGCAGAAATGGAGACATTTAAGAATGTTTTCCAGTATCCATTTTCCGTTATAGAAGATAAGCCTTTTGAGATGAAAGGCAAATGGAATGAACAGTATTTTGGTAATTCAAATCCAATTGTCCTTGAATTAGGTTGTGGAAAAGGGGAATATACCGTTGGGCTTGCCCGGATGATGCCCGAAGTCAATTTTATTGGAGTAGACATTAAAGGAGCAAGAATGTGGACGGGAGCAAAGGAAGCTATCGAAAATGAAATGAAGAATGTTGCTTTTCTGCGCACAAACATCGAATTGATAGACCGTTTCTTTGGCGTTGATGAAGTAAGTGAAATCTGGTTGACATTTTGTGATCCCCAAATGAAGAATGTTCATAAGCGTTTGACATCAACATTCTTCTTAGAATGTTACCGGCATTTTTTAGTTGATAATGGTATTGTACATCTAAAGACAGACTCCAATTTCTTGTATACATATACAAATTTCCTTGTTGATAAGAATAATTTGGAAGTTCTTTATCGGACAGAGGATTTATATCATTCAGATGATATTGATGATTCTACTAAAAAGGTTCTGTCTATTCAGACTTATTATGAATCAATGTGGATAGAAAGAAATCTTAGTATAAAGTATTTGAAATTTCGTTTGCCAAAAGCATCACAGCTGACAGAACCTGAGGTTGAAATCCCATTGGATGAGTACCGTAGTTACCATCGTCCTAAAAGAAGTGGTAAAATAGTTGGCAAATAACTATCGAAAATGGATGGAATTTAAGAAAAGGAACGAATAAGTTTATAATATTTCTTAAATATTTTGCCACTTCAGTTTTTTAGTGTATTTTTGCACAAGCGTAAACAAAAAGGTTACATTGATGAGTCAGGCTTAGCCTCTCAAGATATCTCATCATCCGATGAGTTTTTTTATTAGTCATGTGTGCTAATGCTCGTGAGAGTATGGTATACAAAAAACAAAAAGTTGAGTTAACTAATTAGCATCTTGTCGTGAGATAAGATGCTATTCTTTTTTGTAGTGTTGTCAATTAAGGCAAGTTGCTCAGCATGGGTGTGCTTGCTTCAAGATACGATGAATAATTATGCCTTTGTTCCAAATTTAACATTTTTCGGAACAAAGTTCTTGTTGAAAAAGCATTTTCTTTCAAATAAACTTTGTACATTTGCAACATCAAAATTATTGATCTTAAATCTAACACGATTGTAAAACAACTCTAATATCCGAGAGGATGTTAGAGTGAATCTCCGGAAAAAGCAGTGGCTTAGGGGGTTCGGGAAAGGGCATACGATTCTCCATACGTATGCCCTTTTTATGTGTCTCTTCTAATAAAAAATGAGTCTGACATGATGCCAGACTCATAATATGAATATTAAAACTGATAATATTAATCAAGCCATTTAACGTAAGCAAAGTCTTGACGATGGGGCAGGAAATCATGTTTAGGATACATGCGAACACAAGTCTTGTAAGAACCAGCCTTATCAGGTTCAAGCTCTACTTCAAATGTGTACAGATTACCTTCTTGTTTTACCATCTTGAATGGGTGAATGCTATTAACAACATGATCACTCTTGCTCTGGTCGTTCTTCAAAATGACCAATTCAAGTCCGACAGCATCATTTAGTCCCTGTTCATCAATGACATATTGAAGAATATAACTCCTACCAGTTTCACCGCCATTAACAATGAAGTCATCATTCTTTGAGACAACCTGTATGGCATCCCAACGCTCAGCAACGATTTCTTTCCATTGAGCGATTTCAATAGCAAGACGATTATTGTCAGCAGCAAGCTTCTTGAAACGAGCTGCTTCCTTGCAATAGAACTTGCTGTAGTAATCGTCAAGCTGGCGCTTCATTGTGTAATGCGGAGCAATTGTTGCAATTGAATTCTTTACAACCTTAATCCACTCTGGGCTGAAACCAGTCTTTTTGTCTTTGTTATAATAAAGAGGAATGATCTCGTTTTCTAACAAAGAGTAGATTGTTGCTGCATCGAGTTCATCCTGATAGCCCTGGTTCTCATAAGTGCGCTTTTGTGGAAGAGCCCATCCAGCACCTTTACGATATCCTTCAACCCACCAACCGTCAAGAACAGAGAGGTTGACAACACCATTCATCTCAGCTTTTTCACCTGAAGTGCCAGATGCCTCTAAAGGACGAGTTGGTGTGTTCATCCAGATGTCAACACCGGAAACAAGACGACGAGCGAGTTGGAAGTCATAATCCTCAAGGAAAATAATCTTTCCAAGGAATTCAGGACGCTGGGAAATCTCAAAAATTTTCTTGATAAGTCCCTGACCAGCACCATCTGCAGGATGTGCCTTTCCTGAGAAGAAGAACAATACCGGACGCTCTGGGTCATTGACAATCTTACTGAGACGATCCAAATCTGTAAACAGCAAGTGTGCACGCTTGTAAGTAGCGAAACGACGGCAGAAACCTATCATCAGAGCATTGGGGTTGATACGTTCAAGGAGTGAAACCACACGTGACGGGTCACCCTGGTTTTTCAGCCAAGTCTCTGTAAACTTTTCACGGATGTATGTAATCAGCTTCTGTTTAAGGGCCATACGAGTCTTCCAGATCTCAGCATCGGGCACATTATAAATAGCATGCCAAATCTCTTCATTACTCTGGTCGCTCATAAAGCTCTTGTCAAAATACTTGTCATAAAGCTTACGCCACTCTGTAGCAGCCCATGATGGGAAGTGAACGCCGTTGGTCACATAGCCAACATGATTCTCCTCAGGATAATAACCTTTCCATATTGGGGCAAACATCTTCTGACTTACCCATCCATGAAGCATACTTACACCGTTTACTTCCTGACAAGTATTGATGGCAAATGTAGACATTGAGAACTTCTCACCCTTATCATCAGGATTTGTACGTCCCATTCCAATAAACTCGTCCCAAGAAATACCAAGCATGGCAGGATAACCACCCATGTATTTTCCGAAGATACCTTCGTCAAAGTAGTCATGTCCGGCAGGTACAGGTGTGTGACATGTGTAGAGGCCAGAGGCACGAACAAGTTCAAGAGCCTGATTGAAGGTTAATCCAGTCTTGATATAATCACAAAGACGCTGTAAGTTGCATAATGCAGCATGTCCCTCATTACAATGATAGATATCCTTTTTAATTCCTAACTTGTTCAAGGTGAGCATACCGCCAATACCCAGAAGAATCTCCTGTTTCAAACGGTTCTCCCAGTCGCCACCATATAACGCATGAGTAATAGGCTTGTCAAACTCAGAGTTCATTTCATTGTCAGTATCCAGGAGATAGAGTTTGATACGTCCTACATTTACACGCCATACATAGGCATGAACCATATAATTCATATAAGGAACTTCTACGACCAATGGGTTGCCATCCTTATCCAACTGACGTTCAATAGGAAGTGAATTGAAGTTCTGTGCTTCATAATTTGCAATCTGCTGACCATCCATACTCAGGCTCTGTCTGAAGTAGCCAAAACGGTATAAAAAGCCAATAGCACACATGTCAACATTACTGTCAGATGCTTCTTTCAAATAGTCTCCAGCTAACATTCCGAGACCACCAGAATATATTTTCAATACCTGATTGAGGCCATATTCCATACTAAAATAGGCCACTGACGGACGAGTCGCATCAGGATTCACATCCATATATGCACGGAATTTAGCATATACATCTTTTACTTTTTTCATGACACTCTTGTCTTTTACAAGAGCTTCTTTGCGATCGTAACTTAAACGCTCCAATAGCATTACAGGATTGTGTCCTACTTCTTCATACAAGCTTTCGTCCAAATCTTTGAACAAATCACGAGCCTCATAATTCCACGCCCACCACATATTGTGAGCCAATTCATCCAAACACTGGAGCTGCTCTGGAAGTCTTGACTTAATGGTCAGTTCTTTCCATTGAGGAGCATTAGCATAATCTGCTTTAATCTTCATAAAATCTAAAATTGTATTGTATATAATTAGATAGTTTCATTATTAGCTCTTTTCATTGCATTGCGTAATGCAAAATCATAAGCATCATAATAATACTCAATAAACTTATTCCATAAAGCTTTCTTAGAAAGCGAGCTCGCATTGGAACGCGCCTTCGTAATCTCAGTCTTACTCATCTGTGAATAGGCAGAAACAGTCTCCTTAATAATATCTGCTACTTCAGAGTAATTATAATCTGTGCGGTGTATCACTTTTACACCGTCAATGATTTCACTATATCCTCCTTTGACACTATTTGCCCACAAGCCAAAGCCTGCAAGATCTGTTGTAATGCACGGTACTTTAAATGCTATGGCTTCAAGTGGTGTGTACCCCCATGGTTCATAATATGAAGGATAAATACACAGGTCATTTCCTAATACGATGTCATAATAGGACATGTTCAAGATACCATCGTCTCCAGTAAGATAGCACGGTAAGAAAATCAGTTTCACCTTGTCATTCTTCGTGTTATGCATATCAAGGAATTTTAGCATACCCAATACATTATCGTGACTCATATTGTTGAGCCAATGGGTAATCTCAGGAACCTCTAAGGGAGTGTCGTATTTCTTACCGCTATTGAGTCGGTTTATCAAATCTTGACGCGGTTCACCAACCCATCCGGGAACTTCAATGAATGCCAATACCGTCTTTTTCAGAGATTTGTCACGAAGCAAACGATTCATTGCTTCAATATAAACGTCAACCCCCTTGTTGCGGAACTCATATCTGCCACTTGTTGACACAATCAATGTTTCATCATCAAGATCTGTTCCCAACAAAGCATTAGCAACTTCCAAGAGGCGTTTTCTTGCCTTTTTACGTTTCTGGGTAAATATATTTCCTTTGGGAACAAAATTATCCTCGAAACCATTCGGCAAGACAAAGTCGACGGGCTTATCAAGTAATTCTTTACATTCATTTGCCGTTATTTCGCTTACCGTGGTAAAGCAGTCAACATGCCAGGCGGTCTGTTTCTCTATTGAATGTTTGCTCTGCATATTGAGTTCACCAGCCATTTGGTCACCATTATATGCAAAAAGATAATCGTAGAGAGGCTTGTTGTTTCCGGCAATGCTTCTTCCTATGCTTGTTGCATGTGTTGTAAACATCGTTGCTATCTGGGGCAACTTATCATTGATATACAATAGTCCCAGACCTGTCATCCATTCGTTACCATGATAAATCACCTTCTTGGAATCATCAAGATAGAATTGATAGAAACTCTCAACCACCAATGCTGAAGCATAAGAAAACATAGAAGCCTCGTCATAGTCGCCATAGGCATGAAGACTATCTACCTGGAACTTCTCCCAGAGTTTTCCATATATTTCGTCCTTTTTCTCGAAATAGGGTTCAAAATCAACTAAAATGGCAATTGGCTCTCCCGGGATGTTCCATCTACCTACCTTAAAAAACAAATCGTTTTCTTGTGCTGCTTCACGCCAGTCACTCAACAATGTATCATCTTCAGTAAAATACGGGCATGTCTTTTCGTGCCAACAATCGGGACCAATAAAAATAATCCGGTCTTTAATCTTATCTTGTAATGTCTTTGCACGTGTAGAAAGAACAGTATAAATACCTCCAACTTTATTGCATACTTCCCAACTGCTTTCAAATATGTAGTCAGGGAAAATTCTATTAGCTATCATAACGAGTTTATATAAACGGCTACAAAATTACAAAAAAAAACAAAAAATAACGATGGAAGTATGTTTTTTTTGCTAATTGGGATGTTATTATTGATTCAAAACATTTATCTTTGCATATATAAAATATGTGTAATTATGAAAAAAACGATATTTATTATTATTTGTTTGATATTTCCTACTTTGACGTATGCGCAAGCTGATAGTACGTTTTTCAAAGGGATTATTGAAAATGAGGAATATCAAGTCTGGATAGATATGGACTTTTATACCAACAATGTACAAGTCGAAGGACAGGAGGATGTCTTTGGGAATGTACCAGGATTCTTTGGAGCCAAGCGTGACAATCGCAAGTGGATTATCACAGATGCAGAGGTGAATGGCACGAAAGCCAAAATATCCATTATCAATGATTATGGGTCTGAGGACCTGACGGCAACTCTCACCTATGAAAAAGACGGCAGTTATGTTCTCAAGCAAGAACAGGGAAGTACGATTAAGATAGCTGTCAACAAGAAATGGGTGAAGATTCCTTCTAAACTAGTCTTTAGGAAAAAAGAAAAAGGAAGTAATTAAATCACATGTTGTTATCATGAAGAGAAGATTAGCATTCTTGTGTTTAACCTTATTTATTCATATAGGTGTATGGGCTGGCAATGTCATAGATGATGTTAGAAGCATTAACCCGTCGACGGTTGAGGTGCTTTATGCAAATGGAAAGACATTGACCATAGATTTTTATGACAACAACATCTTCCGTCTGTTTAAGGATGATAATGGAGGAGTGCTGAGAGACCCGGTTGCAGATCCACCTGCTAAGATTCTTGTTGATAATCCAAGGAAACTAGTTGGAAGACTACAGGTGAAAAAAGATGGAGCGATGTTTTCTGTCTCTACACCGGATGTGATGGTAGCAGTCAACGAGAGCGATGGCTTGCTTAGGGTAATAGATATACGGCGTGATAAGCTTATCTTGCAGCAAAGTAAAGAGATTGAGTTTGGCAAGAATGGATATGTGTTAACGTGGAAAGCTGTTCCCGGTGAATATTTTTATGGAGGTGGCGTTCAGAATGGTCGCTTTTCTCACCGTGGAGAGTCAATTGAGATTGTGAATACGAATAGCTGGACAGACGGTGGAGTATCCTCCCCAGCGCCGTTCTATTGGTCTACTTCCGGTTATGCCATTCTGTGCCATACCTTTTCACCAGGAGTGTATGATTTTTGTAAAAAAGAAAAAGAAGAGGTCTGTATCTCTCATAGCACCGATTATTTAGACATCTTTGTGATGGTTGACTCAGCACCCGAGGAATTGTTAAGAGACTATTATCAGTTGACAGGAAATCCCGTGTTGTTACCCAAATTTGGTTTTTATGAAGGACATCTTAATGCCTATAATCGTGATTTCTGGAAAGAGTCATCTGATGAAAAGCGTGGTATTCTATTTGAGGATGGTAAGTATTATGAAGAAAGCCAGAAAGACAATGGAGGGATTAAGGAAAGTCTGAATGGCGAATTGGAAGGAAGCTATCAGTTCTCTGCAAGGGCTGTCATTGACCGTTATAAAAAACATGATATGCCTTTGGGATGGGTTCTGCCTAATGACGGTTATGCTACAGGGTATGGCCAGACAGAAACAATAGACGGCAACATTGCTAATTTGAAGCGTTTTGGAGACTATGCTCATGAACAAGGAGTGGAAATAGGTTTATGGACTCAGTCAAATCTTCATCCTGTCCCAGATGTCTCGGCATTATTACAACGTGATATTGTCAAAGAGGTTAGGGATGCTGGTGTCCGGGTGTTAAAGACAGATGTGGCATGGGTAGGAGCAGGTTATTCCTTTGGTTTGAATGGGATTGCAGATGTTGCGCAAGTCATGCCTTATTATGGAAATGCAGCCCGTCCGTTTATTATTTCCGTGGATGGTTGGGCTGGAACACAACGCTATGCTGGTATATGGACGGGTGATCAGACCGGAGGAGAATGGGAATACATCCGATTTCATATCCCTACATATATTGGTGCCGGACTATCTGGAATTGGTAACATCACCAGTGATATGGATGGAATATTTGGAGGTAGAAATGTTGCCGTTAATGTCCGTGATTTCCAATGGAAGACTTTTTCTCCTATGCAGTTGAATATGGACGGGTGGGGTAGCAATGCCAAATATCCCCATGCATTGGGTGAACCAGCTGCGTCAATCAATCGTTCTTATTTGAAACTAAAATCAATGCTGCTTCCTTACACCTATTCTGTTTCATATCATGCAATCGGAGGAATGCCGCTTATCAGGGCGATGTTTCTGGATTATCCCAACAGATATACATACGGTAAAGCCACTCGTTATCAATACATGTATGGTCCCTATTTCCTTGTTGCCCCGATCTATCAGGAAACAAATGCCGATGCTAATGGCAATGACTTGAGAAATGGTATCTATTTACCTGAAGGGAAGTGGATTGATTTTTTTGATGGTACGACGTATGAAGGCAACCGGGTTATAAACAGTTTTGATGCTCCGATATGGAAACTCCCGGTCTTTGTTAAACTTGGAGCAATCATCCCGATGAGTAATCCTTCTAATAATCCTTCAGAAATAGACCCGACTCAGCGTATTTATGAAGTCTATCCGTCAGGAGAACTGACCTCATTTATAGAATATGATGATGATGGTAAAACAGATGCCTACCTGAAAGGAGAATATACATTAACTCGTATTGAGTCTAAAGTGGAGAAGAATAGGGCTGTGATTACTATTAATCCTTCAGAGGGTGAGTTCGAGGGTATGCAGAAGTCGAAGGCTACAAAAGTCATTGTGAACCTGGCTAAAAAGCCGAAGAAAGTCATTGTAAGAATAGACGGCAAAAAGACACTGGCAGACTGGGACTTTGTAGAGGCTCCTGAACTGAATCGTTTCGCTACCCCTGGTAGTGATTTTGCCCATGTACATATACAGAAGAATCCTCAGCTGATTGTGAATGTTGGGCCAACGAGTGTTTATAATCGATTGTCCGTTGAGGTGTTAGGTTATGAATTCCTTCCGATGTTCAATAAGTCGAAAGATAATCTGACTACATTCAGGGCTGGTATCCTTTCAGCACCAAAGGTAAAAGCTTCTGAGATTAGTGCATATTCGTTGACTCCGTCATGGGATGATGTCGAGGGAGCTGATTATTATGAGATATTATTTGATTCCATGCTGTATTCTACTATTCGCGCAACTTCATTGACATTTAATGACCTGCAGCCAGAGTCCGATTATCATTTTAGTGTAAGGGCTGTCGGAGGAGACCGAGTCTCTGAATGGACGGAATTGAATGCAACAACATCTGCAGATCCTTATCAGTTTGCCTTGCGCGGAGTAACTGCTACATGTACGGCTGAAGATATGCCCGGATTGGAAATTGGACATCTCTTTGACTTTGCAGAAAAGGGAGAACTCTGGCATACACATTATAACAAAAAGGCTGTTCCGTTTGATATGACGATAGACTTGCATGCCACTGCTAATGTGGATAGGATAGATTATGTCCCGCGAGAGAATGCTGGTAACGGCACAATCTTGAAAGGATCATTAAGTGCAAGTCTTGATGGGAAGACGTGGAGTGAACCTACAGCTTTTTCATGGACACGCAATAATAAGGTGAAGACTCAGTCTTTATCATCTCAGCCCGTTCGTTATTTAAAACTCCACGTAGATGAAGCCGTGGGTGATTTTGGTTCTGGAGCCGAATTATATGTTTATTATCATGCCGGTTCAAAGATTCAGATACCAGGTGATATTAATCAGGATGGAAAGATTGATGATAACGACCTTACTTCTTATCTTAATTATACAGGACTACGTCGTGGTGACAGTGATTTTGACGGATATGTAAGTAAAGGCGATGTTAATTATAATGGTATAATTGATGCTCAGGATATTTCAGAGGTTGCTACTCGTCTTGATGGCGGTGTATATGGCGGCAATCATGGAGAACTATGTGGTCAGATTAGTATGATTTCTGATAAGCAGGTATATCGTCCAGGAGAAGAAATAATACTTACCGTCACTGGTAAACAGATGAAGGAAATAAATGCACTTAGTATGATAATTCCATACAATGAAAGTGAGATGCAATTTGTGTCAATTGAACCTAAAGCTGTGTCAGAGATGAAGAATATGACGAACGATCGTCTTCATAGCAATGGTGATAAAGTGTTGTATCCAACCTTTGTCAATATTGGTAATCAGCCTACACTTGCCGATGATGCAGAACTGTTCGTGATTCATTTTAAGGCTCTTCGTCCCGTGAATTCGAAGACGCTGAAGATGAATGGAATGTTAGTTGATAAATCATTAAATACTAAGACTTTTTAATTTTTATAGTTATGTCTGTAAGTTTAATTGTTATTTTGGCTATTGTTGCAGCTATTGTGTTATACATAATCAGCACGCAACGCACATTAGTAAGTCTTGATGAGTTTTGTAAGAATGCTTTGTCCCAGATTGGCGTACAGCTCACTTCTCGTTGGGACTTGGTTTCTGCTCTCGTAAAATTGATAGAGAAGTATTCTAAATACGAGCATGACACCTTGGTTGAGGTGATCGCTCAGCGTAGAGGTGCACAGCCCCCGACGACAGCAGAGCAAATCAACAAGCAGGAGAGTGCCATTGCCGATGTGTTGGGAAGAATCAACATCGTGAGCGAGAGGTATCCGGAACTAAAAGCATCGGAAATCTATCAGTCAACCATGGCATCTATGAATGAATATGAAGAGAAAGTCCGCAAAAGCCGTATGGTTTACAATGATTCAGTGACAAAGATGAACCGGATGGTTCGCCAGTTCCCCTCTTCACTTGTTGCAGCATTGTTGCATTTTGGTCTCCGTGAGTATCTTGAAGTAGAAGATAAGAAAAAAGACTATCCGCAGATATGAAGCGGTTTTCCTTCCTGATTCTATTCCTGTCAGCTGTGCTTCGTTCTTTTGCGAGTACGGTTGATAGTGTTAATGTTGATGTCCTGTTGTTACCTGACGGCACTGCCCAGATTCAAGAGCGATGGAATATCGATGTGAGCGGAAGTATCACAGAATGGTATCTCGCGAAGCAGAATTTGGGAATCATGGAGATCAAGGATTTTCAAGTGTCAGAGAATGGGACGTCATTTGAAAATGAAGGTCATTCGTGGGACATCGAGCGTTCGCGTGAAGCCAAGCGCAATCATTGTGGTGTTGTAGATAAAGACGGTGGCTATGAACTCTGTTGGGGTATAGGCACTGAGGGGCATCATCAGTTCCTTTTGGAATATAAGCTGACTAATCTTGTCAAGTCGTACACCGATGCAGATGGCTTCAACCACATGTTTATTTCAAGAGACATGAAAGAAGCGCCTCGGCACGTGAGGCTTTCAATAGCATCGCCAGACACCCTCTTTAACGAGAACAATACCAAGATATGGGCGTTTGGATATTATGGAACAATCTATTTTGAAGACGGAAAGATTGTTGCGACTAATTCCGAACCTTTTAATTCCAGTACAGGTCTGATTGCCTTAGTACGATTTGAAAAGGGCATTTTTACCCCGGCCGTATCGGTTAATGAATCATTCGAAGGTGTTATTAATCGTGCCATGGAAGGGAGCGACTATGACGATTATGTTAGTGAATATAATGATGACGGCTGGAAATGGCTTTTAGGCATGGTACTCTTCTTCCTGATGATTCCAGTACTCACCATCTTATTTAGCATCTATAGAGTATGGAAACTTCGGAAGAAGCTGGGCGTGTCAAAAGATGTACTATATGAGCGTGACGTGGATAAGAACTGGCTTCTTGTTTCTTCGTTTAACACCGTTGAACGTCTTTCTTATTATTCAAAGGTCAGTCATGAGAGCATCATCGGAGCCGTCTTGCTTCGTCTGATGAATCAGGGCTATCTGACAATCGGCTATACTTCGAAAGGCGACGGTAAGGTTGGCAAGCCATGTCTGGAGGTTCAAAAGCAGCCTGAAAAGAAAGAGGATGAATTGGAATACAAGGTGTTCGACATCATTCGACAGGCTGCCGGTGAGGATGGCCTACTTCAGGAAAAAGAACTGAAAAAATGGACAAGTAGGCATTCTGACATAATGACTTCATTATATAAGAGCCTGACAAAGAGAGCTTCAGAGAAGTATGTCATGGATAATGGAGCAAAGCTGATGGGATTAAAACGCTACCTGAAAGATTTTTCCTTGCTTGAAGAACGACATGCCGTCGAGGTTTCATTATGGGACGAATACATGGTTTATGCCCAGTTGTTCGGCATAGCCAAGCAAGTCCGCAAGGATTTCCAGAAGATTTGCCCCGAGTATTTTGAGCTATCGAGAGTAGCCCAGCAGATAGAGAAAGTCGGTGATGGCTTCATCGGCGGGTTTGCCGGCTCTATTTATTCCCAGTCCACCAATTCTTATGCCCGTTCTCAAGCAGCCGTCCGGCGTGGAGGTGGCGGCGGTTTCAGTTCCTATGGAGGAGGTGGTGGCTTTAGCGGAGGCGGAGGAGGCGGAGGCCGTTAGCCTTCGCCTTCTTATCCTCCTGTCTTTATCCTTCAGAAGTGATGATATGTACATCCCGTTGTGGGAAAGGAATTACAATGTTGTTTTCATTCAATGTCTTGTAAACACATTCTAATACTTTTCCATCATCGGCATATTGTGTGAACACCGGTACCCATACGAGAATCTTCAGCGTGATGCATGAGTCATCAAAGCTCTTCAAGACGATTTTCACTTGTTTTCCTCTTTCCAGGAAAGGAAGTTTGGAGATGGCATCGACAAGGAGTTTTCTGCATTTCTCAATGTCCGTCCCATAAGCAACGCCCACTTCGAGAATATCCAGTTCGTAACCATGATTCTTCGTCATGTTCTTATAGTTCTTCGTGAAGAGCTGGCTGTTCTGAAAAGCAATAACCGACCCGTCGATGGCTTCAATCATCGTACTGGTGTAATTGATGGATGACACTCGTCCGCGAGTACCGTCACAGATGATATAGTCGCCCACTCTTACTCGTCCAGCCATAAGCGAGATGCCATAATAAATGTTCTCGATGATATCCTTCATGGCAAATCCAATACCTGTAGAGAGTCCTCCCGATACGACGACTAGCCATGTATTATCAACGTGCATCATGTTTAAGCAGATCAGTATCCACGAACCCCATACGAGTAAGTTGATGACGTTTCTGATCATGACCTGACGTGAAGCGGCAGATGCCTTGTCGGTCTTTTCAAAATGCAATCGGAATAAAGCCTGAATGGTACGGTTGATGTATGAGAACAGGAACCATAACGTAGCCACTTGAGAAATGGAAAAGATACTTAGGACAAAATTCTTCGAGTCGATGAACTTTGTGCGGAATAGCTTCCATGTCGTATCGCTTAGGTTGAAGACATCAGCTGCCCAATAAATTGAAATGATGATGGAGAAGATGGCTAACACGGGAAGGATAACGGAGTAGATAAAATCGTATATCCATGTTTCAGTGACAGGCTTTTCAGCATAGTTCCGATGTTCAGCCCAGCGCTTCAGATAGCCTCCTATACATGTGATGGTCAGGATACAGGTAAGTTGCATTACCCACCAGATTAATAGTTGCACACTCAATAACGTGTATCCTGTCCAGGAACAGATAGTTGATGCAACGAAAATGGCGAGCGACACATAACTATAGAACACGTCGCTTTTGGGGATGTTGTCATTGTGGAGCCTGATGACTCTCCATTGCCAAAGTGCACAAACCAAAAGAATAACCGGGAAAACCAGATTTACCAAGTCGTTGGGAATGAGTATGATACGGAACGATATCACAATAAACCCGATAAACAGCAAGGGAGAGTATATTCGGAGTGCGCTCCATATCTGTTTGTCGTTAATGCGGATGAGGAGAGAAATCAGGATGACTCCGAGCAGCCACGTGTATTCAACCAATAATCCGCTTGCCATGATAATGAAGTTCTGCTCCTTAAAAATAATGCTGATTATTCCAAGTATTAATGCAAGGGTGATTACGGTTGTTGTCAGAATAACACACTTGTGCTTGTTCTGCAACCATTCAGGTTGTTTAAACCGGGCAATGATGAACTTGAAAACGAGCCAGTTTAAGACAAAGGCAATGATGGCACAGACAATAATCATTTCAAACAAGAAGGAAATCACCCGGATGTCCCATTGAGAGTGGGTGGGGCGCATAGGCCTGTATTTGTCGAATATGATATTTGACGTTGCCTGTAGTTCGGTGCTGAGGTTAGACAATATTTTCAGATAGTTGTCACCGCCATTCTTGAAGATGTTTGTCTGGATTTCCTTGTAGCGTTTGTTCGCATAGTCATTCAGATACTTTAGCCTCAGCTCCGTTTGCTCATAGTATCGGACATATTCATAGAGCTGATCGCTATTCGCATTCAGGGTACGACGTATATTTACAGCTAAGGTCAGACACACGTTCCTATCAATCTTCGCCTGTTCACTAAGCATCATCTTAGGCATCTGGCTCAAGTTGGTGATTAAGCTGTCGTATCTTGCTATCTCCCCGTTGATTCTATCGATAATGCTTCTGAAAGGCATCACATTCTTTTGGAACAGACGATATTGCTCCGTCGCTTCATGACATGCATAAGTCAGGTCGAAAATATAGTCGGGCTTTTGGGAATAGAGCATCAGTGAATTCTGATTACTCTTATTGAGAATAGAACGTGTCTGCTCGAATACCTGTTCGTTTTGGAACTTGAAGAAACCACTTTGTCTTTCCAGATCATCATGATATTCTTTGAGCTCCAGTCGTAAGATGGAGAGCGTATTGTCGAGATCCTTCTCTTTCAGTACTGACCTTGACGGCAAACAGTACAGAAGGGAAAACACGATGAAAAGCAGTGCTTTTTGTTTCATATATGATAGTTTTTTGCAAAGGTACGGATATTTTTTGATTTCCTTTGCAAATAAATTTGTATTTTTGCAATCAAATAAATAACAGATGTTGATATGATACTGATTGCCGATAGTGGAAGCACGAAAACCGATTGGGTTCTTTTACAGACAAAGAGTGATACTATTTTATCAAATATTAAGACACAAGGCACCAATCCTGTATTCTTATCTGGGGACAGGATACGGGCTGTCATTTGTGAAGAACTCATTTCTCATCTGTCTGCTGATTCGTTGCAAAGAGTTTCAGAAATATATTTTTATGGGGCAGGTTGTAGAGAAGAGTTTATTCCATCCATGGAATCACTTCTTCGTGAGATATTCCCTCATGCCGAAGAGGTATCTGTAAATAGTGATATGCTTGGAGCCGCCCGTGCGGTATGCGGCCATAAGGAAGGTCTGGCATGTATATTAGGAACTGGCATGAATTCCTGTTTGTTCGATGGAAATCACATGACAAAGAACGTCCCATCATTAGGCTTCATTCTTGGTGATGAGGGGAGTGGAGCAGTGATGGGTAAGTTGTTGCTAAACAATGTCTATAAGGGCGTTTTCAAAGAGCAGGTTAAAGAAGAACTTGAACGCACCTATCAGCTTTCAATTTCAACAATTATCCAGCGAGTCTATCGGGAACCGATGCCAAGTCGTTTCTTGGCGTCACTTGCTTTGTTTGTTCACGACCATTTGAATGATGATCAGGTGAAGCAGATGGTAATAGATAACTTCCGGAGCTTCTTCCAGAAAAACATCATTCTTTATCATCGTCCTGATTTAGAAGTCGGGGCTGTCGGGAGTGTTGCGTTTTATTTCAAGGAACAATTAATCGAAGCGGCACAACTGGAGGGAATCAGGATGGGACGCATGATGAAAAGTCCCATAAATGGACTGATTGAGTATCATTCTCATAAAACATAGTGCTAATTATTCCGATTTTTTGACTTTCTTAACTTAAAACCACAAAAAAGTATTATAATAAATCAAAATAGTATAGTCGTTTTCAATTATTCTGTTTTATCTTTGCAAAAAATATAATAACCATTATTTATTAATCAAAACAATTATGTCTATGAAGAAAATCTTTACTTTTATTGCCGTTGCCTTTATGGCGATTGGTGCAAATGCTCAGACATGGAACTTTTCTGATTGGGAAGCTGGTGACATTGAAGAGACAAAGACGGTGGACGGACTGACCGTTTATGCTACCGCAGACAAGAAGGTCACTATTGACGGAAGTAAGAAGACTTTCAACGATGTGTCTTACACACAGCGCTTGAAGTTTGGCGGAACCGGTTCAGGTCCTGATTCTAGTGCTCCTTCACGTTTCTTGCAATTCGACTTACCTGCAGGTGCAAGTGTTTCCATCATTGCTACCCATGCAAGTTCAAGTGGTGATGATCGTACCTTGAACCTCGCAACGGGTACCTTTGAGAATGTTTCTGCTACTGCAAATTGCACACCCGGTGAACTGGTAGAACTGACCTACACCAATGAGGGTGAGGCTACAACAGCTTTTGTGTATAGCGCTAAGTCTGGTATCAACCTCTATGCTATTTACGTAACAGGTGGAAGTACACCTGAACCACAACCAGGTGAACTGGTAATCGACCCCGCCCTGCCCGTTACATTTGACACATGGGATGCAAGCTTCTTAATCCAGAAGACTGACGTGAAGGCTGGTGACAAGTTCATCTTTGATATCGAGACCATCGACGTTGAAGGTTGGGAATGGGGACCACAGGTACTTCCTAAGAGCAATGCCGACTGGAGCAACTTAGGTGATGCCATCGCTCCCAATGCCAATGGAAAGGGTACATTCGTAGTGACAAAAGAGTATGCTGATGTCATCAATGCCAATGGCGGTCTCCGCGTTCAAGGTATGGGTTGCCGTGTGACAGCTGTTGAATATGTTGAGGGTGTTGATCCATCGACTATTACAAAGGAAGAGTTTGATATTACTCAAGGCTGGAACACATGGAACAATGCTGAGACAATCGAATATAACGCCGATGGTACAATGACATTCAACTGCGTTGCATGGGGTGGTATCAGCAAGTGGCTTGGCGGTGCTGACTGGAGTCAATACAATTCTTTGGTATTCGAGTTTGCTCAGCCTACTACTGTGGCAACTCAGGCATTCGTTCAGTATGCAGCCGAAGATGCTGCTGGTAGTACAAATGCTACTCAGTGGGCAGATGCAGGTGCAACTTCTGTTTCCATCGACTTGGACGAGCGCAAGAATGCCGTTAACCAGTTTGCTCTTCAGGGCTCAGATGTTTCTACTATCATCATCAAAGCCGTGTACCTGACAAAGAACGACGCTACAGGCGTAACTAAAGTTCAGGTGAATGCTGTTGACAACAATGCTATCTACAACCTTGCAGGTCAGAAGGTAAATAATACCTATAAAGGCATTGTTATTAAGAATGGCAAAAAAATCGTTATTCGATAACTTTTCATGAAAAAACGAGGGTAGCTCTGAAAGGAATTACCCTCTTTTTTCGTTTTCAAAACCTATCATACGTATAACTCTCAATTCTTAATACCTAATGCTCAACGCTCGGAATTCATTGTTCATGATTAATGGATTTATGAACAAGATATTATGTTTCTTTTTCCTTATGTGTATTGCTTTGCCGGTTTCAGCTAAGTCGGGCAGGTTTGTTCAGGTGAAGAATGGTCACTTCGAACGACAAGGCAAACCTTATTATTATGTAGGTACAAACTTTTGGTATGGTGCTATCTTAGGCTCTGAGGGTCAGGGTGGCGACCGTAAACGCCTTTGTAAAGAGTTGGATAAGATGAAGTCTATGGGCATCGATAATCTCAGAATCCTTGTCGGTGCCGATGGAGAACGTGGCGTGAAGACCAAAGTGGAACCTACATTGCAGATAGCTCCAGGTGTCTATAACGATACGATACTGGCAGGACTTGACTATTTGCTCAAGGAGATGGGGAAGCGCAAGATGGTAGCCGTGCTTTACCTGAATAACTCATGGGAATGGAGTGGCGGCTATGGCTTTTATTTAGAGCATGTGGGTGCAGGAAAGGCTCCTCGGCCTAATGAAGACGGTTATCCTGCATATATGAACTTTGTGTCGCAATATGCCAACAATGAGAAGGCTCATCAGTTGTTCGACGACTATGTGCGCTTTATCGTAAGCCGGACCAACCGGTATACGGGCAAGAAATATGCTGACGACCCAGCCATCATGTCCTGGCAGATTGGTAATGAGCCACGCGCATTCAATAAAGAATATCTGCCCGCTTTTGAAAGATGGTTGAGCAGGTCGTCCGCATTGATCAGGAGCATTGACAAAAATCACTTGATTTCAGTAGGTTCGGAAGGCAAATGGGGATGTGAAGGTGACATTGAGTGCTACGAGCGTATTTGTGCAGATAAGAACATCGACTATTGTAATATTCACCTCTGGCCTTATAACTGGAGCTGGGCGCGTAAGGATCATTTGATTGAAGACCTTGACATCTCTTGCAAGAACACGAAGGAATACATTGACGAGCACTTGGCAGTATGTGCAAGACTGAACAAGCCCCTTGTGATGGAGGAGTTTGGCTATCCGCGCGACGGTTTTGTTTTCGACTTGAATACTCCGACGAAGGGAAGAGACGGATATTATAAATATGTGTTCTCACTTGTTGCCGACAATGCGGAGACTGGAGGATACTTTGCCGGTTGCAACTTCTGGGGATGGGGCGGATTTGCCCAGCCTAAGCACGTGCAATGGCAAGTAGGCGATGATTATACCGGCGACCCTGCACAAGAGGAACAAGGACTTAACTCTGTGTTTGCCGGCGATGTGTCAACCCTGAACATCGTGAAGGAGCAGGTGGATAGAATGACAAAGATAGGAAAGAAATAATATAACTAAATACAGATTTTTATGAATCACAACAGATTGGATTTCAAGCATTTACTTGCCCCATGCAAGTATTTTGCTTTGTTATTTGTGATGTTGCTTCCATTGACTGGCTTTGCCCAAAACGTGTCGGGTGTGATTACCGATGCCAATACAGGCGAAGAGATCATTGGTGCAACGGTGAAAGTAAAAGGAACTACAACGGCTACGGTCACCGACGCAATGGGAAACTATTCTATTGCGGCAAATACCGGGCAGACGTTGGAGATTTCTTACATCGGCTACATCTCTCAATCCGTGAAGGTCGGTAATCAAAGACAAATCGACATTAAGCTCTCGGAAGAAGATCATTCATTGAATGAGGTTGTCGTCGTGGGTTATGGTGTGATGAAGCGTTCAGACTTGACCGGTGCGGTCGCTTCCATTGACGAGAAGGCTATCAAGCAAGGTGTGAACACTTCTATTGAGCAGGCAATGCAGGGACGTATCTCCGGTGTGCAGGTGACGCAAAACTCAGGTGCTCCCGGTGGAGGTATCTCTGTGCAGATTCGTGGTATCAACTCATTAAGTGCCAATGAACCTCTTTATATTATCGACGGTATTGCCGTGAGCGGACAGACCAATGGAAACTCAAGTGCCCTCAGTGCTTTGAACCCGTCGGACATCATCAGTCTTGAAGTGCTGAAAGATGCTTCGGCAACGGCCATCTACGGTTCCCGTGCTTCGAATGGTGTCGTCTTGATTACTACCCGACGCGGACAAGAAGGAAAGACGCAAGTTCAATATGAAGGCTATGTGGGTTGGCAGCAGATTCCCGGTAAACTCGACGTGATGAATCTGAAAGAATATGCTTCTTTCTATAACGACCGCGGTATGCTTTATGGTGGCGAGTGGGCCATTCGTCAGGACTTTATGGATCCCTCGTTGCTGACAAATGGAACCGACTGGCAAGATGTCCTTTTCCAGACGGCTTTCATGCACAATCATCAGGTGAATGTCAGTGGTGGTTCCAATAGCACTAAGTTCTCTATTTCTGGCGGTTTCCTTGATCAAGACGGTATTGGTATCGGTTCGAGCTTCCAGCGTGCTTCTTTCCGTGCAAACTTAGACGTCAATGTCAACAAATGGATGTCTGTTGGTGTGAACACCTCGTTCTCTAACACGAAGCGCACGGTGACGTTCGATGAGTCGAATGTCATTCAGATTGCATTACAGCAGTTCCCCGATGTTGCACCCCGGAATCCTGACGGTAGTTTCGGTTTCAATAGTGATGCAGCTGACAAGTTCAATGTTTCCTATTCGAACCCGTTGTTTGAGGCAGAGATGCGTGAGAACGACCGCAAGAACTTCTCGCTCGACTACAACTTCTTCGCTAACATCTTCCCTGTCAAGGGTTTGAACATCCGAGTAGAATACGGTGGTAGCCGTGGATGGAACCATACCTATCAGTTCCAGCCCGATTATCAATACGGTTCTACGATTATGACCTCTCAGTCTACCCGTCGGGTTGACAAGAACGAATACAGTTCTTTCAAGCAATACGCCACTTACGATTTCGACCCGTTGAAAGGTCATCATCTTCAGATAATGGCTGGACATGAGGCTCAGTGGGGAACATGGGCATTCTTGTCGGGTTCACGTAAGAATTATGTGTCAGACACCGTGCATAGTCTTAATGCCGGTGACTCCAACACCGCTACCAATGACAATAACGGAAACAAGTGGGGTATAGAGTCGTACTTCGGTCGTCTGAACTACAACCTCTTCGATAAGTATCTGCTTACGGCTACCTTACGTGCCGATGGTTCATCAAGTTTCAGCAAGGAAAAGCGTTGGGGATGGTTCCCGTCGGTGGCTGCCGCATGGCGTATCAATCAGGAGAATTTCCTGAAAGATGTGAAATGGCTCGACAACCTGAAGCTACGTCTTGGATGGGGACTCGTCGGTAACCAGCAATCGGGTAGCTTCGCCTACGGTTCTACGCTGAAGGCCATCTCTACGGCATGGGGAACCGGCTTCCTTCCTTCAAACATCGGCAATCCCGATTTGACATGGGAGAGCACGAAAGCATGGAACATCGGTCTTGACATCAATCTTCTCGGACGCATTGAGTTCATCGTTGATGCTTATCTGAAGAAGACAGATAACCTGCTGATGACCGCTGCATTGCCTACTTACGCCAACATGAACAGCTGGCTGGGTATGACGGCTCCTTGGGTGAATGCCGGTTCTATCGAGAACAAGGGTATAGAGTTCACATTGAACACCGTGAACATCTCTAAGAAAGACCTGCAATGGCGCACGGGAATCACTTTGTCTATCAACCGGAATAAGCTGACAAAGCTCAACAGTACTGCTTCTGCCATTCAGGGAGTAGATAGTCGTAACCTGACTTATACTCTTTCTGAGATCGGCGGACCTGTTGGCCGTTTCTATGGTTATAACGTAATCGGAATGTTCACCCGCGAAGATGATTTCTATCAGAAGAACTCATTGGGAGAGTATATGCTTGATGCCAATGGCGACCGGCTTCCCGTAGCTCGTCCCGTTGCTACTGATGGAACGATGCACCCCATTCAGGTAGATGGTATCTGGGTAGGTGATTATATCTTTGAAGATGTAAACAAGGATGGTATCATCAACGAGTCCGACCGAAAGTACATTGGTGACCCGAATCCTGATTTCACCTTTGGTATCAACAACGTGATTACATGGAAAGACTTTGAGTTGTCATTCTTCTTCAATGGTTCTGTCGGTAATGACATCTATAATTATATTAAGGAGCGTCACACCAACTATCTTAACTGGGGTAACTATCTGAGTAGTGTCGCCAATTATGCCCGTGTTGAATTGATTGATCCCAATGGCGTGGGTACTGACATCTCTAATGTGTATGTGCCGAATGCCTCTACAGCTGAAGGACAACGTATCAATCCTGCCCGTACAAACTTGAATGAGAACAACCGTGTAAGCAATCGTTTCATTGAGGACGGCTCTTATATCCGTCTGAAATCTTTGTCGCTTGCTTGGAACTTGCCAAAGAAGTGGCTAAAGCCTGTGCAGCTCGACTGGGTACAAGTGTATGTGAATGCGCAGAACCTCTTTACAATCTCTGGATATGACGGATACGATCCTGAAATCGGAGCCGTGAACCAGAGTGTGATAATGCAGGGATTGGATATCTATCGTTATCCGTCACAGCGTATTTATAATGTCGGTCTTAAAGTTCGTTTTTAACTATATAAAATAAGCAGACTATGAAGAAGATTAATATATTGCTGATATTATCCTTGAGCTTGTTCACATCATTGCTTGTGAGTAGTTGTGGAAAAGACTTTCTCGATAAGACACCTGAGGGAGATTATGTAGCTGACAAGTACTATAGCAGTGATGCGGCGGTTATTAAGGCCATCGAACCTCTTTACAATCGTGCATGGCATGAGTTCAACCGTCGTTCATTGCTCGCTATTGGCTCTATTCGTGCCAATGATGCCTGGAACCCGTACGTGAACTCTGAGTTTGCCCGTTTCCAGCTGACTGGTCTTGACGAGAACCTGGCTGCCGCATGGGCGGCACTCTATAATGTGGTGAGCATGACCACAGAGACGTTGGATAATGTGCGAAACTATGCAACAAGTGGCGTTTCTGCATCTGTGAAGAATCAGGCCTATGGCGAGTGCTATTTGCTTCGCGGCTTGGCATACTTCTATCTGTTGCGCGGATGGGGGGCCGTCATCCTTTATGACAATAATCAGGAGATCATTGATGAACCCATTCGTCCGTTGTCTACTGAGGAGAGCGTGTTGAAATTCATTGTACGTGATTTGCGTAGGGCTATCGAATATCTGCCGGAAAAGGGAGCCGATCACCATCCTTCACGCTATGCGGCAAAGGCTATTCTTGCAAAGGTGTTGCTGGCTCAAAGCGGATGGAATAAGAATGGTTCACGTGATGAGAGCATCTTAAACGAAGTTGTCAGCCTCTGCAATGAAGTAATCAATTGTGGGCAATATTCGCTGATGAATGATTACGAGCAACTCTTCCGTATGCAGAACAACGACAATGCAGAAACGATTCTCGCTCTTCGTTGGGCAAAGCCCAGCTCTAATGAGTATGGTTCGATGAACGCTACTTATTCAGACCTTGCTCCGAATGACATCTCTGACGATGTGAATGTATGGGGTGGAAGCCTTTGTCCTTCACCCGACATGATTGACTATTACAATCAGGAGCCTGCCGACTCTTTCCGTTTGCGCGGTACATTCTTCACTTACGGCCGCCATTATGATTATCTTTGGACAACCGCTGGTGGCTTCACCTATAAAAAGCACTGGATGCAGGTGAAGAAGGGTGTGCTCGGCCGTAAGGCTGATGCTGGTGGTGAGCTCGACCAGATGGCTTCTCCTCTAAATACGTACCTGATGCGTCTGGCTGATGTTTACCTGATTAAGGCTGAGGCATTACTGGGAAACAAGACTTCAACATCGGATGCTGAGGCTCTCAAGGCGTTCAATGCCGTTCGCCTTCGTGCTAAGGTTCCTGCAAAGACCTCGTTCACGTTTGAGGATCTGATAAGAGAGCGTCGCATCGAGTTCTGTATGGAATATAGCAACTGGTTCGACATGGTGACATGGTATCGCTGGAAACCTCAGTACATGCTGGATTTCTTCAACAACAAACAGCATCGTGCTTTCGAGATTCGTGAAAACGACATCATCCGCAACGAAGATAACACCTTCAGCTATCGCACCTACCTGAACAACGGTTCAAGTCCCTGGTATTTTGCCGATTGGGAGAACAACAACGGTGCCGTCTATTGGAACGACTTCCTTGCGAAGAATGTGGATGTCACGGCTTTGAACGCAAAGGATAAGGGGAACATTATCAAGACCAAGGCCGACGGCTATGTCTACGACCTGGATTCTTTAGTACGTGCCAATACGAACATGATTCCCATTGTGCTTAACGAGGCAAACATCTTCATGCCTTATCCTGAGACAGACGTCATCCAGAATCCTTATTTTAAGCAACCTGCTAAGGAGTATGATTTTTCTGAATAGTCAACAATAATGAAAACAGATATGAAAAAGATATTATTAAACAAGTTCAGCGTGATGGCATTGTTACTGATGGCCGTTTTCCAGACAGTCATGACATCATGTAGCGACGACAAGGAAGGCATGGGAACGCCGGTGATCACTGCCGTGCGTGTAACCGACCCGGCAAAGGCTGATAGCACTTTCACCAAAGCCACGGCCGGTCAGATGCTGGCAATCATCGGTGAGAATCTAAGTGATGTCCGGAAGGTGTTCATCAACGATCAGGAAGTCCAGTTCAACTCCACGATGAATACTTCCCGTAGCCTGATTGTCACTGTTCCCACGGAAGAGAAGGGCTTCATCCTGACAGCCTTTGACAGTAGTCTGAAAGATGAAATCCGTGTGGAGACCTCTCATGGTACTGCCGTCTATGCCTTTAAGATTCTTGCCCCGTCTCCTTCGCTGACACGCTTATATGCAGTGTATCCGCGAAAAGCCGGTGACTCTCTCTACATCTACGGAATCAACCTTGTGGATATTGAGAAGATCTATTTCACTGACATCAAGGCTGAGGCTCTTGATACGACTGTATGGGAAACGGTGGGTGGAAAACATGTTGAGGTGGCTAAGTTTAAGAACATCCAGCAAGACCATCACATCAATGAGATGACACAGGCTTACGAGACATCTTCTGTCGTCGGCATCGAATTGCCGAGTATCAGCTATGATGAAGGCTCACTGGTCGTCGAGACCAAGGCTGGTGTTTCCTATCTCCCCTTCACGAAATTGCCGGGCAAGCCGATTATCAAGAACATCAACACCGACATGCCTGTCTTCGGGGAGGTTGTCGTGATTTCCGGTAATGAATTCGTTCAGGTGGAAGCAGTCAAATACGGTAACGTGACATTGTCTTCTTCCGACTTTACCGTTTCCGAAGGAATGGATGAGATACAACTCGTCTTCAAGAAGAAACCGTCTGTGGGTGGTGATGGCATGCTTACTGTCGTTACACCTGGTGGCTCGGCTGCTGTTCCGTTCTATAACTACAACTGCCTGTTAACCGACTTCGAGGAAGAGACCGCCATAGATAACGGCTGGGATCCGAAGGCTGTGATTGACGAGACCGACGGAGATGACGTGCCCTATGTCTCTGATGGCTATTTCGCAAGATTCAATATCCCGTCGGAAGGCCAGCAGTGGTGGGGAACGATGATTTATTTCCGCAAGGATTGGGACGGCAATAAGTTCCCGTTGCCCGGATATGACGTGATTCCTGCTGATGCTTCTACGGATGACATCTATCTGGCTATGGAGGTCTATAACAACAACAGTGACTATAACAACGGGAAATTTACGGGCTATCTGCGCTACTTCCTGCAATACGACAATGAAGACCCTGTAACACCCAATGATGATAGCGGCAACCCGAATCCTGCGGATAAAGTGAATGTGTATGACAACGGATTCAACTGGACTGACTACAATGCTCAGGCTTGTTCGTTTGACCGTCCTATCCTGGCAGACATCAACAACAAGACTCCGCAACGTGAGTGGTACAGACACGTTATTCCTCTCTCTTCGTTCATGAAGTATAAAGGCAAGGATTATAAGTTTGTCTATGAAAACGGTATCAATCAGTTCCGCATCCAGTCGATGAACCAGGGCACCCGCAAGGGAAAGATTGATGTCTGCTTCGACAACATTCGTATTTTCTACAACAAAAAGTAACCAAACTCCTTAATATAAATAGAATATGAGATTAAAGAATATATTCAGTATCACGCTCTTTCTGCTCCTTGGATTCATCATCCAAGGATGCAGTGATAGCGACAAGGCTGATGCTACTCGCCTGACGGTTGTCCGAAACAATGCCGAAATCAACCAGCTGACCTTTAGCGTGGGGAGCGGATCGGCGATAATAGGCATTCGGAGCGATGGCGACTGGACGGCTGAATCCAGCGATACCACATGGTGTAAGCTTGCCGTTCATGCGGGATATGGCTATGCCGACTCTCTCAAGAACTCCTATACGAAGGTATCGGTGACGAAGAACGAGGGGGAGGCTCGTCAGACAACGATAACGGTGAAGGCTGGCGGTCTTACAAAGTTGATTACCGTTTCACAAAAGGGAACGGGGACAGATCCGGGCGATACATTCATGAGCGCCTTTACTTTTGTCGATAACATGGTGATTGGCTATAATCTCGGTAACACGCTCGATTCCAATCCTTACGGTGACTGGTGGAACCCGGAGGGCAAGACACCCGTTGAATGGGAGACACAATGGGGACAACCCGAGACGACGCAGGAAATCATCGATGCCATTGCCGCCAAGGGATTCAACGTCATTCGTGTTCCTGTGACATGGGGACCGCACATGGATGCTAACGACAATGTCGATCCCGCCTGGATGAATCGCGTGGAGCAAGTGGTGAAAATGGTTTTGCAGGCCAAGTGCTATTGCATCCTCAACGTACAGCACGACTCGGGTGATGCTGCCAATAGCTGGCTGCGTGCCGACCTGTCGAAGTATCCGGAGATCAGCACTCGCTTCAAGAAGTTATGGCAGCAGATAGCCAGCCATTTCAAGAACTACGACGACCATCTGGCATTCGAGGCCTTCAACGAGATATTGAGTGCTTCAGGCGAGTGGGGCGACCCTGCTGATGCTTCCTGCTATGAGGCCGTGAATAAGCTCGAACAAGACTTCGTGGATGTCGTGCGTGCTACGGGAGGAAACAACGAATTCCGTAACCTGCTCGTCAATCCATATAGCTCTGGCAGTACTGACGCGAGACTTGCCGGGATGCAACTGCCGCAAGACAAGCACTCCAACCACCTGATGTGTTCTATCCACTGCTACGACCCATACTGGTTCTGCAACGACTCGAATGATGAGACCGCCCAGCAGTATTACATCACCGTGTTCAACGATGACTGCAAGAAGGAGATTGACGCCATCTTCGCCCGCGTGCACAAGCGTTTCTCTGAGGACTTCGGAGTACCTTACTTCTATGGCGAGTTCGGTGCCATCGGCACACATCCGGCAATGAACGAGCGTATTGCATACGCCAAGTACATGGTGTCAAAGTTTAAGGCTTACAACACGACTGGATTGTGGTGGATGGGTCTCATTGACCGTCGGTCACTCAACTGGTACGAGTCAGAGATTGTTGATGCTTTGATGAACGGCATCAAATAATGAGTACACTCTGATACAGATAAAGGGATGTGTCAACCGGCACATCCCTTTATCATTTATTGTCTTCTCCTTATCTTATTTCACGATAAACTTCTTTCCGTTCACGACATAGATGCCGTTTGCGGTCGGACGTCCGTTCAGCTTCTGACCGTTCAGGTTATACCAGTCGCCCTTGACAACTGTGTTCTCAATGCCCTTCACGGCTGTCAGCTCCTGATTACCGAAGTCCTCACCGATAGGCTCTTCACCTCCGTCTGGAGCGATGCTGAATGAGAAGCTGAGCTTAGCACCGGCAGCCCTCTTGTCGTTGATGTAGAACCAGCAGCGGTTTCTCGGAATTGTTGCAGAAACCCTATAGAAGTTATAGGCGTCTTTGGCTTCATCATATCCGAAGTAGAAGTGCAGACCGTCTGATGCATCCATGAATGATCCGTCAGACTCCAGGGTTCCTTCCATAGAGATGGAGATGCCCGGATTGTCGATATCGTCAATTTCAGTAATCTTACAAGACTCTGTTCCTTCTGCTGCGTAGATCTTATTGATGATTGACTCGTCAACTCTGTTCACTTTGAAGAGATAAGGCTTGTAAGCCTCAATTGCATGAACAGGATAGAACATCAGCTTACATCTGTAGAAGTCTTCATTGGGAGTTACCGTGAGCACGTTATCATGAATCTCCTGGAACTCTTGTACGTTGACGCTTGGAACGCCCTGATAATCGTCTCCGAAGTATGCAACCAGATCTTCTATGGTAATAGGCAATACCAAGGTCTTCCAAGGCTGAGAAATATACTTGAGCAACTGCACATAGACGATGGTCGTACCTGTTACAGGAATCAGGTCGTTAGGGTCTTCCGGATCCCAAGGCTGCGTAAATTCTGCATCATGGTAATAAGCATACACATCATATCCTTCTATTTCAGTAGCATCATAATAGTAGTTAACGGGAGTAGCCTCCTTGATCTTGTCGTAGAATTTCTGGTCTAACAGGTCGCC
>Ga0247611_10002385_pt1 | contig 30434 bp, 22 predicted proteins | sample 177DNAGHGhighgp2_FD_192422 | JGI IMG/M metagenome (GOLD analysis project Ga0247611, IMG submission 192422) | Sheep rumen microbial communities from Palmerston North, Manawatu-Wanganui, New Zealand - 1770 DNA GHGhigh gp2 | ecosystem: Host-associated > Mammals > Digestive system > Stomach > Rumen... | reverse complement strand
TTTCAAAACTTTCCTTTGAATCTATGCCTAGATAAAAAGAAAAGCCAAGAGTCAAATATTCTCTCAGCTAGCTTATTTCGATAGTGATGGAAAGACCATTGAATAAAGAGTCAAAGCTCTAAATGGTTTTAACGAGATCACACATGTGTCTCAATGATTAAATAACTTTCCATCACTACTATTATACATTAATATTAGAAATAAAAAAACTAAGAGATTAACTCCTAGTTTTAGTATACGAAAAAGACCAGATTTATAAAATCTAGTCTGATAGTTTATTAATTTCAATAAAAAAATCATTCCCTTTAATTTTCCTAATAGAAATAGAGAATATATCATTTTCCCTATCACTATCGCAAAAAACTACTTTATCATATCCATTTAATGCAGGCAAGCAATAATAGCATGGACGCTTTGACCCATATAATTCATTGATTTTTCTTTCATATCCTATTATTTTCCTTTCAGCACAAACCCAACATCTAGTATAATCCTTACTATCATAAGGTTTAGTGAAAGGCTTTATTTCAGAAGTTAAATCACCAAATGTATAATTTTTATTTCCTTTGTCATACAATTCTTTATAGATGTCATCTTCTTTATCTACTGGGAAATCTTTAACTGGCATAATAACTGTAAATGAATCTCCTATCACGCATCTTATTGTATTAGAATCAAGATATTTTTTTGCTATATAAGCTATCTTGCCAGTAGATTCATCCACAATCTTATTAGCATATCTTTCCTCTTCAGTAGTTGGCTTAATTCCCCCATCCTTTCCCTTAACTGCAAAATAATTTTTAACACCATTTGATGCTATACAAGCCACATTATGTTTTTTAAATTCTGGATCCTTCACATAATTTTTTATAAAATCTAAAAGAGGCATAATTATCTACCCTCCATAAAGATTTTAAACGAATTGCAAACTTCTTTTGATAGTTTCATAGATTCATCAGAAACCAATTTAATATACTCTTCTTCACTGAAAACATTATTAGGTTCTAATTGTTTAAACCATTCTTTCGCTTTTTCAATATTATAAATTGATAATAATTTCAAATCAACATTCATTTTATCAATTTTTTCAATTAATTCTTTAGCTTTTTTATATTCTTGATTATGACATGCTTTTTTTAACACCAATAGTTTCATAAACTCAGTATGATAATCAGAATTATTAATAGCATTTTTTGTTATGGTGTTGGGAATGTGTTTTTTTCTTCCGTTCACTTTGTTATTATAATTTATGAATTTATTCTTTGCTATATCTAAACCATATTTCCCATTTTTGTTTGAAATATAATAAAAGATGTACCCTTTCATATCCTATTCCCCCTAAATAATTATTCAATTATCTTATAATTTCTTTCAAACATGAATCTTGGATTAGATTCTATTGTTTGGCTCATCATACAATCAACTGTTACTTTTGATGAATTGAATGATGATAATTCATATCTTTTACTTTCAGTATAATAATATAAATATACTATAGTAACATATGCATCTTGTTTTACTTCATAGTCTTTTGAATATGTTAGGAATTCAGCATCTGTTTTTGTGTAGCTATCTACATGAAATTCATTATTCAATATATAAACATATCCTGAATGATCTATTTTTTTTATTTCTTCTTCGATCTTATCTTTTTTAAATCTTTCACTTTTATATTCATATGATGAATCAGTTATTACATGAATGGCTCCTATAGTTATTCCATAGTCATTAACAACTGCATCATAATCATAATCATTATTATCTGCGTTTAAATCTCTTTTATCTATACATCCTGTAAGTATTATAGTAAATAATAGAGATATTATTATAACTATTTTCTTTATCATAATATTTCACCTAGAACTTTTTTAAGTTCTTCAACTGATTGAATTCTATTATCTAGATTTAAATCTAAGCATTTTTTGATTATTTCAGAGAATTTAGAACCATCATTAACTATTACATCTTTACCATAATATATAAAATTAATTATATTAGCTAAAGAATATATATCATTAAGTTCATTAAAGTCTTTGAACTTTTCAAGTGTAGGATCAAAGAATGTTCCTTTTATTTGGGTAAATGAATTAGTCTTCTTATTTCTTATATCTTTTGATAAGCCAAAATCGGATATAACTAATGTAGGTCTAGTCATAGATTCATTAATCATTACATTTGAAAAGCTTAAATCTCTATGCATTATTCCATTTTGATGTAGGTAAATCATTCCATCACATAGTTGCATGATTAAATCTTTTTTATCATTATTATCTAATGATCTAGAATAAATATAATCGTCTAAAGTATAATCAACATAGTCCATTAGATATTGTTTATTTGTTTTATCATATTCATATGCTTTTCTAAGGTTTGGATGATTTAATGTATGCATTAGTTTGTATTCATTTTCAAATCTTTCTATATCATCTTCTGAATTTGATTTTAACTTTTTAACAGCGTATTTTTTATTATTAGATGGAAGAGTTATTCTATATACTGATGCGTATGTTCCTTCACCTAGTTTAAATAATAGTGAAACATCAAATGCTTCAGCATTTACTGTTTTAAAATTAAATTTAGAATAATATAGTTTTCTTAAGAATATATTTGTTAGCATTATTAATAGTGATAAGAATCCTGTTAGTTCAAATGAAATTAATTGTGAATAAGTCATTTCAAAGTATGTAAAATCTGTCCACAAGATTCCACAATTATATAGTATCCATATAAAGAATACTCCTATGAATAATATTCTTTTTCCTAGCATATTGAATCTAGAATTGGCTTTATTTAGCTCTATTTTATCTTTTTTATTTATATTCATTATTTCTCTAATTACAAATACAAAGTCAGTTATTATAATAGCAATCCCTATAAACATAGTGTATCCGCTATATAGGCTACTATAATCAATATTGAACCAGTATACATAAAATATCATGAATATAAATGGCATTTCTAAATATGTTAATATAGGAAATAATATTTTTAATAGCCTATTATTCTTATATTCTGAATAGTAATATGGAATCTTGTTCGTTTCTATTTCAAGGGTTTCTTTATTCTTTTTGATACTATCTACTTGAAATAATATAAATATAAGAATACTTGCGAAAAATAAAAATGCTTCTAATATGCCTACTAGTTTCATCTTAGTGTTCATGATCATAAGATAAAATGATAAGCCTATTATAAGTATAAGCATTATATCTACTCCATATAGGAGTTTTTTATTGTCCTTTCTTATAGTTATAGTATTCATAGCAAAAGTCCCCTTAAAACGAAAAATACAAGATAATTATAACATAAGTTATAAAAATGTAAAAGAAAAAAAGTGTTTTGCAGCCATCAGCTAAGCAAAAACACTTTCTTATATCTTCTCAGAGAGCGTCAATGAATCAATATACTTCTCCATATAATCCCAATTAGGATAATCATTAATCGATGGAAGTTTAATGATGATTTCGTTACTATCTCCAACTCTACACTGTCTACCATAGTTCCACTTATAGTTCTCACTCTTGTTCAAGACTGTGACAATGAACAATCCTATTTTTGGATTCATTTCAAAATTTTTTGCGCGCAAAATGTTTACATCACTAGTTGCGCAAAAAGGATATGGTTGGTAAAATGCAGTGCATCCAACTTTTCCAGTTATTATGCAATTACCATCAAAATCCGGTTGAATATTAATAAACTGACCAACGCCATTATTGTTGTTAGTTGCCGAAACATAAGGAGTAACTCCTTCTTCGTATTCATCGCTATAGTGATACACACCAGCACTTATGTCAAATAAGTCTGACAATTTATATTCTTTCCAATCATCAGTACATAAATTTAAACAATCATTTTTAGTTTTTGCTTTTATTTTCTTATAATGTAAAGTTTTAATGAAACTCTCCATATAATCATAATTAATATTATCATAATCATCAACAGGTAATACAATTGTAAAGTCTGTTTTAATGTGTTTATTCAATTCTCTTCCAAATGCACGAAATCTATTTTTTACTTCGAACTTAATAATTTGACAAATATATAGTTTTGCAAACATATTAACCTTTTTATCAAATTTTAAAACGGCTACATTTTGACCTGTATAAAACTTTTTGTTTTGGTAAAAAGTCGCCCCAATACTTCCTCCTAAAGCAATAGTAATACAGCCTTCTTCATATGGTTCTTTTCCTATCACTTCATCCACAACAGCTGAAACCCCATTATTTTGTGAAGTTCTAGAAATAAAATTAATAGTTGGATTATCATATGTCATATTTTGAAGGTCAAATTTATTACCATATGAGACATCACATATATCATTTAGTAAAAAAATTTTACTTTTCATACACATCACCTATCTTAACTAAATACGAAAGATAATCATTAACAGTTTGTTGAAAGTCATCCTTAGTCAATTGAGTATAATCTGTTTTCATATATGCTTCACAAAGCCATTCATCAGTCACTTGTACACATTTTAGTGCAGATTTTCCGTCAACAACTTTTTTATTTTCATACAAATCAAGCCATTCCTTTTCAATGTCATCCCATTTATTAAAATAATCTATTCTACCCATTTTTTTCCTTTTCACAAAGCCATCATCCTTGCAATAGCCAAAGAATGTAGGTTTATTCGAATCATGTTCCTTATGAGCTTCCCATACCATAACGCATACATTAACACCAGTTGGATAAAAAATATCATCTGGCATGCTAAAAACTGCTTTCAATGTATGATTTTTGAACAATCTCTCTCTCGTTTCTTTAAATTTTGTTCCAATTGCACAACTCATTGGAACAACTGCTACAGCTAGAGCTCTAGGCTCTAAAATTTGCAATAGTCTTTCAACAAATTCTAACTCACATTTATCCTCTTGAGAATATGGTGGATTTATCAAGCCTAATGATAAATGCTTATCTTTTAAAGAGCTGTATACCTCTTGAGAAAAACAATCTCCACATGTTATATTGGATTTTCCATCCTTTCTAATAATCATATTCGTAATTGCTAAAGTATACAAATCTGTATCCAACTCTACGCCGTATAATCCGTTCTTTTTTATGTCTTTTATCTCTGTTGCATTTGCATCTTTGCACATTAGCCCCATAGCAGTTACAAGGAAAGAACCAGAACCGCAACAAATGTCAACGACTTTGCTTTGTTTATTAATTTCACCTAGTTTGCACATAAAATCAGTTAAATGTTTAGGAGTTAATACAATTCCAAGTCCTTTACCATCAGTTGCACTATATTTTATAAATTCATGATAAAAAATGCTCAATGCATCTTCAGTGTACTCATAGTGATTCATCATTGGTAAAATTCTAACTTCTAGTTGCTCTATAAACCAAGCAAGCGAACCAGTCTCTCCTAGTTCGATTGTTTTCAATTTTTCGTTACTTTTTATTCTTCTAAAAGAACTCTTAATTGCTTCTATTTTCTCCCTTTTAATATCACTATCATCAAGTGTTTTATCAATTGCGCTAATCATTGAATCGATAAGATTATTAAATTTACTAATGTTGTTCCAGTCAGATCTAAAATCATCATTTTGTAAAGCAATCAAAATACCTGCAACAAAAATAGGTTTATCCTTTTCAGATATTTTAATTTGTCTTAATTTTTCATGCATAATTTGCGAAAGCTCTCTGATTTCTTGCAATGAAAACTTTCTTTCCATTTTTTTCCCATTTGCTAAGTTAAGATAATTTAATGGTTCAAGAATTGTATCTTTAGCTTTTTTTAATTCTTGGGGTGTTTCAAACCCTTTTTTCCAATAAAAAGTATTAACTTTTACGTTTTCCTTAGATGTACCACTAACTGCTACAGCAAGAACATTATATTCATCCTTAAGATGTTTCGCATAAAAAAGTGCTCCATCAACCGCATATTTTGATGGCATATTTTTATTTTGACTTTCATGGTCTTTTAATGATTTTTTGCATTCTACAAGCAAAATTGTATTTTTATCATTATTAAATGTGACGATATATTCTGGTTTTGCCTTCCCGGTACCCGTAGTAGTCATATCATTCAATTCACAAATAGTAGGCTTGCCACCCATTTCTTTTAGTAACTTTCCAATTTCATCAAAATTACCAGTTTCTCCTTGTGGAAATACATATCCAAAACTATTTTTTCCTAAAGAAACGTCCATCGATTCCAAAACCAAGTTTTCTGAATACCTTTCGTTAGCCATCTTAATTACCTCTTCCTCGTTAATTTTTTAGTTATTTAATTTCAAAAATAACAGAATTTAAATAATCTGTTTCAGCTCTTTGATCAAATTCTTGTAGAATTTTTACTGCCAATTCAAGCGTACTATATGCACTTCTTTTTTTGTTTAGATAGATATCATCATCTATCATAATATAATCCTCATTCAATCCTAATTTTTTTGTATCATCATCCCTTATAAATGCTTTTATCAAATTAGGATTAATAACTACTTTATATACATCTTCATTAGCAGTTCTTAATTTATCACATAGTGATGTAATAAATTGCATCCAATTATCAATATTATATTCAGCATCATCTATGTATAATTTTGCAATTTTTGAAGATGTAAATTGTGAAAAATCTTCATCAAGTGTATGTAAAGTTTCTTTAGGTGTATTAGATTGAAACTGTTTAGGAAGCATCCAAATAGTTAATGCTTTTTCTGCCAATTTCTCACCGCGCTTGTTTATTTCATCAATTGACCATTTTTCCACCTTTTTTATTTCTCTAGTATAATGGAAATTCGATGATTCATAAAACATGCTTTTTTTGTCATCAAACGATTTACTTGCCATTTCAGAATTATAGCTCGTCAAAGTAAGATTCCCTAGACGATGCATAAACATAGTAGCTTCATTACTATCTTTAGGCCCAAGATAAGTCTTCCACTTCGCAGTAAGTGTTTGAGGCATTATGTGTTCAATACTGATTGATTCATCATCAAAAACTGGTAATCCTTTTGGAAAAGGAGAATTCTCTTCAAGAGTGTATAATAAAAACTTAGTTCCTTTGCTTCGAAGAGTAAGATACATATCTTTTGTTGCTAATGCTTCTTTAAAATCTTTATCATTTGGAAAAGAAAAAGATCCTTTTCCAAATGATAATATTGGCCATATGTCGTTTGAAAAATTATCAAAACAATTCAATTGATCAATTCTTGCCATTACACTTCCTACAAATTGCCTATTAATACTTTTCCCATAACAAATTCTTATTCTAAAAGAATAAGAAGAAATTGCTAAAATCGCAATATTTAAATCTTCATCTGAAATTAATCCGTTTGCATGTTTATCAAGCAAATCAAGCATTAACGCTCTAGATTTTGTTGCTTCATTCAATTCAAATAACGAAAAGAGTTTTTTTCTTAAATCTGTTTCTCTCTCTAAAACATCTCCGGACTTAAAGATGGTAGTGCTATATATTTCCGCATATTTTTTCATATCAGCAAAAATTGTTTTTGTTTTTTGAAAAATATCTTTTTCCGGATAACTTAAATAATACTCTTTAAAAGCAATGTATAAGTTTCTCTCATTGACATGAGATCTTCTTCCAGAAATCTGAATAGCATCTGTCCTTTTTTTGAAAATTAAATAGTCGACAAAAAATGCTTCCATATTTGTAACGCCAACATAATCTTCAATTGGACTCCAATATTCCTTGTATAAATCTGTTTGTTCAGCGTGTGGAAATTGCATTAACAAATAATTTCTAAGCAAATCAACATTTGTCAAATCCAATCCAGTTGAATTTAAACTTTCAAATATTTCTTGTGGGTTCTCATTTTGAATTTCTAATTCAATAATTGTGAATCTATTTAACGCCTCTAAGATATCCTCCTCATTTCCTTTTTTTGAAAGATACTCAGTAATAAGTTTTATAAACAATTTATAATTTTGAAATACTCTTGAGTCTTTTTGAATAGAATCAAGCTTATTTTTTGCCATATTTTCATCGTTATATAATATTACTCTAAAAATCTCATCATCCCTATCATTCAAATGCAACTTAACTTTAAGATAGTCAGAATCTATACTATGGCCTTTATTCATTAAGTAATCATCAGATATTTCACGTTTTATATCTTCATCTTTTGTTACCTCTTGTAGTGCCCTAAGCATCAAAGTAATTGACGTAAGTCTTTGTTGGCCATCTATAATAGATTTCTCATGAGCGGTTGTATTTTTGAAACAAATTGTTCCAACAAAATGTTCTCTATTTTTTCTAACACTTTCAACTAAATCCGAGAATAATTGCTCACAATTATTGTCCAACCAATCATAATTACGTTGATATACCGGAACAACGAAAATTGTTCTTGGGGTACTTAAAAATTCCTCGATTGTACTGTTATGTGCCTGCATACAACTCACTCCTTGCTTAAAAATAAAATATACAGCTATATTTTAACATAATATTTTATAAAATTCGATTAGAAATAGAAAAAAAGTACCTTCTCTATCGTATTAAGCATTATAAATTTTATAAAAATAGCAATAATAATAAGACCAACTATCTGATTAGTTGGTCCTATGTAAGTCAATAAATGAAATGAACTACTATGTAATAACTCATTTTCTATTATTAGCAAAAATCATCAAATACGTCTCCACCGGTCCATTCTTCTCCTCTTGCAATTGTCATATACTTTTCTAATCCTTCTTCTTGAAAGAAACTTCTTGTATCATATACGAATTCATTATTTTTCAATTGAACTTCAGTCAAGAATAATGATTTGATTCCACTATCTCCTCGCGTTGCAACATACAATGTATTATTATCTTTATTTAAATGGTAATCAAGAATTTTATATATTGCTCTACCAGTTCCATAATCTTTATAACAGAATATTTTTTTAACTTTTAAATTATCCAAATATTCTTCCAAAGTATTATTTTCTCCTATTGGTTCTAATGGATATATCATTGCTTTAGGACCATTTTTATATTTAAAGTACATATTTATATTTTTATCAATTTCTCTCCTTGTCTTAACATCTTCAACCCATTTATTCCATGTTTTCAAAGAATTTTCTGCCTCTTCCTTTGTAACTGTCTTCATCCACTCAAACTGAGGTGTTAATTGAATATTATGTAGTATTGACATATTACTTAAGACTTTATCAATTGAACAGCCACATAGTTTTTCAATTTTAGTTCTAGTAATATCATTTAAAATGATATTTTCTAATCTAGTTACCCACCTTAAGTTGGTTGGTCTATTATTCTGCCTATTAGTATCTATGTGATCTACTACATGACTTTTTGTAGGTGCATCTCCTAAAAAAGCTGTAGCAACAATCCTGTGTACTGGTTCAGAGGATATTAGTCTATATCCTTTTTCCACACTTAATGTACCAAAGGTCCATTGATTATCTAATGGTCTAGGTTTTTTCCCTTCTTGTGGATGGCGCATTACTGCACCATTATCTCTTACAGAATAAGTATTTCCTTTGTATTCGCAGACTTTTTCTTCATCAAATATATCAATCAAAGACATTATTAAGCCTCCTTTTTAGTCCTACAAACAGGACATTTAGACCCTCTTTTTGTTCTTGATGCAACCACACATTCCCATTCATAACCACATTTTGAACATTTCCACCAATATTTTTTATTAGTGCCTCCAGATACTTCTGTTGGCTTTAAGATATTTTTATCATAATTCCATTCCTTTGCTATCTCAGGAAATTGAGTTGCTAAGTCATTGGTTCCTGGCACTAAAACTTGATGTGAGCATAATGGGCATCCTCTTTTCCTGTTTGTCCTATCAGAAGCACATTGTTCATACTCATATCCACATTTTGAACACTTCCACCAAAATTTCAAATTTGAATTTGGTAATATTGTGTATGGGTCACGCTCATTTCTATTGTAATCCCATTCTTTTAATAACTCTGGATATAAATCTGCAAAACTATTCTTATCACCAACGACTTGATGTCCACATACTGGGCATCCACATCCCATTGTTGTTCTAGAATAAATTACTGATTGCCATGAATGACCTTTTTTACAAATCCACCAAGCTTTGTTACTATTTCCTCTAGTTATTTTTGTTGGATCTAATGTGTTTTTACTATAATCCCATTCTTTTATTAATTTTGGGTCTGTAGTAGCTAAATCATTAATACCAGTTACAACTCTTTTTGACGCACAAATTGGACAATTGCTATTCTTACTACCTGTTCTATTATTAACCATCATAAGGTAACTTTGATTACATTTAGGGCATTTCCACCAAACTTTTTTGTTTGAGTATAAGCTTACAAATTCTGGCTTTATTTTCCCGTTTTTTTCGTAGTCCCATTCTTTTATCAAGTCAGGTCTCTTAGATAAGTTGTTTTCTTTTTCTCCTGTTACATATTTGTCTAGAATAATTGAATAATCTCTATCAACGTCAACGTCTATTGTTTTATTTGTATTATTTCTTTTAATAATAAATTTTAATAATTCGTTTATAGCTTCAGTTAAAGAGTTATTTTTGAACTTCGAATCATAATAAATTTTATATGAATCACTATCGTATCTAGGACAGTCATTTTCTCTGATTCTAATAAGCTCTACTCTTCCATTTTTGCATTTCTCATCTTTTATTAAATCTCTATTAACATCTCTATGCCAAAAAGACCCATCATATTCTATACCTACTTTTAATGAAGGAATAAAAATATCAACTTCTTTTCCTCCTAGGCAAGACAATTTTTCATTTTCAGTTGCATCAGAAAACACCTGCTTAACGTAATAAAAAATAGCTTTTTCTGAGAAGGATATTTGTCTTTCTCTAGTACATATTGGACAAATAATATTATACATAGTCTTAGTACATACTGCATCTTTATATTCATGGCCATATTTACATATCCACCATACAACTTTGTTGGATTTTTCGGCAACTTGTGTTGGTAAAATAGTATTTTTTTCATAATCCCATTCTTTTAATAGATCCGGCCTCTTTGAAGCTAAGTCGTTAAAACCTTCAAGAACTATTTTATTAGCACATATAGGACAGCCTGTTTTGCTATATCCTGTCCTCGCATTTGGTGTAGCCAAATATGAATGTCCTTGACTACAAATCCACCAATACTTCTTTTTATCTGCATGAGGAGTTATTTCATTAGGGCCTATTTCATTTTTTTCATAATCCCATTCTTTAGCTAATTCTGGATAAATTGTTTTAAGATCATTAACACCTGCTAAGACTTTCTTACCAGCACAATATGGGCAGCCGCTTCCTTGAGCAACATGTGTAGATATAACTTGTTCATAAGTGCCGTGTATTTTACACTTCCAAAGAGCTTTTTTAGTAGATCCTCTTGAAATATTATTTATAAACAAGCCTCTTTCTTTATTTTCTTCAGCCCATTCTTCAACTACATTTGGATCTGTTGTAGCAATATCATTGAAACCATCAAGTATTTTTTGAGGCGGATTGCATAAATATGGACATATATCTCCTCTCATTCTATGACCTGTAGTTGCTTGCCAACTAAAATCAAAATGTTTTTTTGTTATTGGATCATCATAATGAACAATCCACCAATATTTTTTACCATTATTTGGAGTAATATCTTTTGGAGTTAGTCCGTTATTTTTATCATAGTCCCATTCGTCTATAAGGTAATTCATTTTATTGACAACGCACCATTTATAAAATGAGTCGATATAATTTTCGTCTTCAATCTCATTATAATAAAACGGAAATTCTATTTGATTGTCATTCAAATTAATCATCTCCTTACAACAAAATCAATGCTGTACTTCATTTTTGTATCATAAAAAACTAATTCCATTTATCTAATTCAAAATCTAATAACAAACCAGGCGAATAACCAATTGATGGCCTTCCGTATTTTTCTGTTACTAAAGTACATTCATCTTCACTCAAATTGAATATAATAGCTAATTCAAACTTAGCTCTTGATGCACCAACATAAAACAATAATCTTTTTTCATCATCTAAAAGAACACTTTTGTCAACATCAATTAGAATTACAACATGAGCTTCAAGTCCTTTAAATGTTCTGCATGTTAGAAATCTAGTTTGAATATTATTTGGATAAATATATTCACCTTTACTGTGGTCAGAAATCGATGAATTAACCATTCCATCTTTTGTCAATTCACCTTTTGCAGATAAAACCACAATATCTTTATATTCAAGTTTTTTATAATAAGTAATAAGTTCTTCAATTTTGCTCCAAGTATCCTTTTTTTCACAAATAATGCCTTTAGGAAAACTCATTCCTTCCTCAAAACCTTTTATTTCTCTTTTAGATAACTCTTTCTCATAAAACACCTTGTATGATGTTGAGGCAATTTTCTTTGTATTTCTACAATTCTTAAATAAAGATATTTTACAATCTGCATCCTGTATAACGCTAGGAACTTCTTTTGACTGTACTAATTGATATTTATCATAAAAGAAATAACAACATCCATCAGTTTCTTCAGCAATATCTTTCAAAATAGCTAAAAAACCTGATTTTTCAATTTTATCTTTACCAAAATCTTGTGCTTCATCAATTATGAAATTTTTATATTCAAATACTCCATTTGAATAGTCTTCAAATATTCTATCAGATAAAGCAGAATAGTCTACATCATTGTACACTCCAAAATATGAATAAGCTAATGAATCTATTGTTTCAAATCTGATATATTCATTAACATACTCTTTATCCAAATAATCTTTAAGTTTCCTATTATAGCAAAGAAATAAAACTTTTTCTTTTTTTTCAGAAATTCTTCTAGCTTTTTCTAGTGCTACAACAGTCTTACCTGTACCAGCAGCACCACCTATTACAGCAATGTTTTGTTCCTCAAGAAAATCAAGCACTTCTATTTGAGTTTTTATAAAAGATGCGATTCTTTGCTCCTGAAGATTAACCCAAAAGTTTTTAGCAGGCAATAAATGAACTGAAGGTGAAATAACGTATTGAATAAATCTTCTACACTCGTCATCATCCATTATATATGCTTTATTAGAACAAACATCAATTATTTTTAATAATTTATCATATAACTTTGCACCATCTAAATCATTTTTTGAAATAATCAAATCTTTCGATCCTGCATCAGGCGGCAAATTCCACGCATCTATAGTTTCTTTAGGAATTGAAGGAAGGCATACACACCATGAAGGATAATATTTATCTCCAAAGCCATATATACTTGCCCTTCCTTCTTTTAAATATTTGCCCAAGTTTCTCCACGCCCTGTCAACTTGTCTAAAAGGACCGTTGTAATTCATAACATCACCATTTGCATAATGCCATAAGTAATTTGTCTCTTTTCCTTCATAAATTAATCCTGTTTTATATTCAGGATAAATTTGACCTGCTTTTGCCTCAACGGCTATCAACCCCTTATTTGGTATTATAATTAAAAAATCTATTTCAGCATTATACCATTTGCCATCAGATGATTTATCGCTTATTTTTAATGAATGTACTACATAAACATTATTAGGTAGCTTTTCTTTAAAGACATCAAATATGATGTCTTCTTTGCTACTTGAATCATAATCTAAAGGTTTTCCAGGAATCATTATAGCCATAATTATTGTCCTCCTATCAACAATGATATAAATTTATTTTCATCAAAATTATCATCAGCAATAAATACATTAACATCTTTAAGGCAATCAAGTGAATTAACATAATCTAATTCGCTTTTTAAATATACAAAAACACTATTTTTATCCCAATATAAGAATGGTTTTTTATCTAAGGCATTTCCATTAATCGATAAAGTAACATTTAATTTTGATGGCAAAGGAATATTATTATTATTAATTACATTAATAAACTTACTAGAAAGTGAACTACTCATTATAGGCAAAATATTATTCCAACTTGGATATGGAAATTTTTGTCCTCCATCAACTTTAATTACATTTTCAACATATTCAACTGGAGTATGTCCAACATAATCAGCTAAAAACTTAAATACATACCCTCTTGAAAGATTTTCGTGATCTCGTTGGTTTTCGTAAGTTCTTAAGCATTTATAACATGATGTATTTTCATCACATGCACAATCTTTTGTTTTATAATAAGCAGAATCTATAACTTTCCTTAAATTATCATAATTATCGTCTAAAAGTCTTTTAACATGACCTGCCCCACCTGGTACATTATCGAACAATATGAACTTTTTATTTGACACATCATCTCTTAAATCAGTTGATACTACTCCGGCAATATCACTTCTTTCAATAGTCAATTCAGTTGAAATTGCATCTAATAATGCATATAAAATACTTATACTTTCGTTATCATCAAATTGCTTTCCTTCAAAAATAATTTGAATTATATCTGTATTAAATGAATTGTAAAGAAGTCTTTTATTAAGGAAACCTTTACCTTCACTAGGTTTGTTTGCACATTCGCTACCATCTGGTTTATTATGAGAATCAGATAATTTTATTGACGGCGGTCTATTCTTTAGACGTTTCATTACATCTTTATCTAAAGCACCATTCTTTTTTCTTATTTTTTCATTCACATTATATGCAAATCCACAATAATTGCACACATAAAATGGTTCAGTATAAGATGAAGTAACACCAATTGTATCCTTCTTTGAAGAAATAATTGTTACCATTTTATTGCCAATTTTAAGCCTTATCTTGCTTGCATGTGCATCTTCTTCTACAAAATAATAATCAGAATGATATATCTTTTTTTGACGTGTTAACGGAACACTCTCACCTTTATTATCTGCAGTAATCATACCTGCAGATGGTCTAATAGCAGCATTCCAAGATGCATTTGATAAATCAGCATTACAACCTACACATTTTTTATTTTGTACAGAAGGAGTATTTATATCATCATCAAGCGGTAAAGCAATATTTAAAGCTTTGCAATCCTTTCTAATACATCTTGTTACATATACTGTGTCGAAATCTTTTTGATTGCTTTTCCAGTATTTTGATATAAATCTAGCAGTATACATTCTATTGTTTGCAATAATTTTTGAACCAGGTGCATAATCACTTATTGCTTGCGTTATATCTCTACCTAGTCTAAGGCCCTCATTATCACGGTCTTTGTAATTCAAACTCTCTTCACCAGCTATTTTCAATTCAACTGTATCAATTGGGAAGCCATATTTTGGAAGTATATTAGCATCAACTAAAAACCTTATAAGCTTTGTGCTTTTATACCAATCTTCTTTACTCTGAATTGCAGCACATACTTTAAAATAATTTTTACCTTTTGCATTTTCAACTTCTTCTATTTTCTTTTCATATTCATATATATTTCCTCTATAATCTAAGACTGCATTTATTAGTCTTCCATTAGAGATATTAGAACTAAAAGCAAGCGGATGTGTTTCATCAAATAGTTCATCATCTGTCTTTTCTAACAATTCATAATTACCAATTAAATCATTTAGCCACTCATTATTAAATTTATTTCCATTAATTAATCCTGGAATATTAGGGAATGATTTGCAAATATAATCTAATAAGTCTTTTGATGGATTAATCACAAAATCTAAAAATACAGGTATAGTACTATTTACAAAATATTCTATGTTTCTTACAACACCATTTTCATCTTCATAATGCGATTCATTATGATTAAAGAAATATCCAAATAAAGTAGAATAAATATGCCTATATAATACTTTTTTGTTATCTAATTTAAATAATGGTGGTAAAATCTTTCCATTAATCATATCATTAGGTCTCTCATAATAATTGAAGTCATGAGAAGATAATTTTGCATAAGAAATAACAAATGCAGCAGAATTCTTACTTCTTCCTGCACGACCAGCCCTTTGTGCATAATTAGCTGATGATGGTGGTATATCTCTTAAAAAAACAGTCTCAAGCTCACCAACATCAACGCCCATTTCAAAAGTAGTAGAGCAAGAAAGAGCATTAATATTATTTTTTTCAAACATTATTTGGTATTGTGATGCGTCTTTTTTGCTTAATTGTGCTGTATGCTCTTTGATAAGCATCTTCTTTTTATAACCTTTTGTATTATTATAGAATTCGTAATAGTAGTTATTTTTTAGGATATTTTCAATATTAAAGCTTTGATTTAATGTTCCATCACATTTATCAACTGGACACTGATTCTTGATGTTTAAGGTAGTTATTTTTCCACATTTATTACAACGCCACCATTGTTTCATATTTTCACTTGGCAATTCAATTCCAAAATTCTTTGTTTCTAACAAAAATTCAGGTTTGCCGTTTCCAACACTTTTTGCTCCATATGGATTCGAAGGATTAGTTAGATAATCAAAATAAGCTCCTAAAAAATTTATTATTTGCATTTTTGATGAATCGTCTTCTCCAAAAAGAGTTTGACATATTTTATATCTATATGTTTTACGGAAATTTGTGCTATCTGGTCCAACTGACATAGGTAGCCAGTTTCCTATATATGAGCTTGATAAATCTGTTTTGCTCTTAGTAATAGCTTTATCTTGCTTAGTGTGAAATAATTTCTTTTTATCATCATCATTCATATTTACCAATGTTGGAATCTTTAAAGCTCCCCAATAAGCAAAAGTCATTGCTAATTCATCTAATAATACTTTAACCTCATCTTTTGTGCAATTTGGTAAAAATTGTTTTTGATATGAATCAATTAAACTATCATTATTGCCTAAATATTTAAATTTCAAAAAACCAAGAGATTGTAAACTGTTGCTTCTTCTTGAAATCATTAATTCACTAACAACTATTTCCCATGCTTTTTTCTCACAGATTGAATCAAAATCTGGTAAAGTAGTATACTCAAGTAAATTTTCACTAAAAGTTTTTTCATCAACAAAATAACCTTTTAACATATAAACTAATTTGTCAACAGTACATATTCCACTATTAATTATATCTTTCTGTTCTTTTAATACTTTTACAAGTAATCTTTTACCAATTAATGTAGAAAATCTTTGATCAGCATATGATGCAAAATATGCAGCTTCACTTCTAGAATCCGAAAAAGTTAAAAATTGTTTCCCTGCTGTTGCTTTAAATGTAGCATTATAAGGGGTTTTGCATTCAACTTCTTTTGTTGGTAATTCTTCAAAAAGTGATGCAGCTAAAACACTGGTAGCCGATTCAGTACCAATATAAAATCTATTGTAAAATCCATTGTGACAATGTAAACATTTACCTCTATTAATTTTAACATTATTATCATAGGCTCTTACCTTGATATATTCTCCATGTTTACAGCTTGGCTCTCCTTCGTTTATTAATGATAATTCTCCACATGTTGGACAAAGGTAATAATCATTCGTATCTTTTGTATCTTCAGCATCTTTTTTTGCAAGTTCATCTGCTTCATCTTCATCAAGGTTTTCTAAATCTTCATCAATTTCTTGATAATCAATATCATCATTATTTGTATTTATTTCATTATCTTTTAAAAAGTGGAAATAATAAGCTGAATCATTTGCATCCATAGAAGCATACATGCTTTTTTCCTTACTAACAAGGTATGACATTCCTTTTTTCTCTCCATCACCAATATGGCCAACAAGCGCTATATCTCCACAATTCTTACAGATAGATATTTCAAATACTTTTTTATTGTCATATTCTTCTTTTCTATCTAAGAAAAGCCTCATATCATTTGGAGTTACTGTAGAGTATGCGCCTTCAAGAGCCCTTACAAAAAAATGATATCTTAACTCAACAAGACTAGAATTATTCTTTTGCGCTAATGTGCAGATATGCAAAAAATTAACTGTATCAGTTTCACTAATCCCAAACCAACTAGATATCTTCTTCAATTCTACTGGCTCTAAATAATTAGTTCGAAGTATTTGATAATATATAGTCTTAGAACAAACATCGTATAAATTTTCTTTATCATCTTTTAAAGAATCATAATTTTGATTATACTTTCCAAAAATAGTTGGATAATCATCTATGTCCGCATCAACAAGTTCATTAAAAAATTTAGTGTCAATTCTAACATAATCCTTTTCAGAAAGTTGATTTTCTCTTGTAGAAAAAACAATATCAGTTTCTTCGAAATTTGCGCCAGTTAAATTATTCGCAAAATGAACAATTTTGCTTTCAGATTGATTCTTTTTGCCTAATGTTGCGCTTGTTAAAATATATTGTGGTTCTTTTTCACCATTAACACGAGCCAACAATCTTCTCAATAAAAAAGACGTTTCCATTCCAGTCGCACCAGAATAAGTGTGTGCTTCATCTAAGATAATATATTTTATTTTGCAATTATTAAATACTGCTCCTCTATTTGGCGTTAATAACATATATTCAAGCATTGCATAGTTAGTACACAAAATATGTGGTGGATGTTCAACCATATCTTCTCTTGTTATTTTTTCATTAATAATAGGATTTTTAAGCTCATCGTATAATTCATCAGCATGTAAATCAATATAATTTTGAGTTTCTCCTTTTTTTTCTGGAGTATCACCATTATAAACACCAAATGTAATACTTGGATAATACATTAAAATATTTCTTAATCTTTTCATTTGGTCATTAGCTAAAGCGTTCATTGGATAAATCAAAATAGCTCTAACTCCATCATCTAATGAATTATTATACTTTTCTTCTAATAGAGAATCAATAAGAGGATACAAAAAACACTCTGTCTTTCCTGAACCTGTACCTGTTGTTATAATCGCATTTTTCCCTTTTTTTATAAGTCTTATTGAATCTTCTTGATGCTGGTATAGTTGTCTATCTAAAGGAACATTAATTTTATATCCAGCAGGTTTATTTTTCTCTAGATTTCTAAACTCTTTGGATAATATCCCTTCATCAATAAGTTGATTGATCGTTTTACCTTTTTCAAATGAATAGCTCAAATCGATTATTGGGCCTTTAGCAACTGTATTAGATAATTCTTTCCTAAAAGCATCACCTAATTCAGAATATCCTGTATTTGGATCTTTAGGGAATTCTAAAGAAGTTGTAACATAATTTATAAATGTATTTTTTATGTTTTTTGCACCTTTTGCTGGATTAAACATTAATATACCTTCTTTCTAATCTGCATTAACAGAAATTGACAATAACTCACACTTATTTTTTATTTTCCCGTTATCAATGCATAATTCTTTTTTATCTCTATCATATACTATTTTTTGGTCATTAAATAATAGTTCTTTTATATATTTTTCATCCTTTTGTGTAAAAATAATAAGTAAATTATTTAGTCCGACTAACTTTCCAGTGTATACATTTTCTCCTTTTTCATTTTTCTTCAAATAATTAGGATCTTTTATATAATACTTATCCAATTTAACACTCTCATTTTGCGATATTTTTGTTTTCTTAAAGCGTAATGCACTACTTCTTATAAAACAAATCTTATACTCATCACCTAAAATAAGATAATCATCTTCATTTAGTATTATTCCTTTTTCTCTTACAACAATATCACCATTTACTTCTTTGTAAGTTAATTCAACATCATAAATATCTTCTAATATTTCTCCATATTCAAAAATCATGTCAACATTATCAACTTCAAATACATATTCTTTAATTTCAGAATACAATCTAACACTCATAACATATTTTTTTATTCCGTGCATGAAGTATTTAGAAAAATCTACATATAATTTATCATCTTCAAAAATAAAACTATCATCAAATTGTCTAGGAACTATATATGGTTCATTAGTAATTGAAAACAATTGAACCGGCTCTTTTATTTTTTCAAGATTTACAAAGAAAGTCCCTTTTTCATTATGACATTGAATGAATTCTCCTAATTTAAATTCAGACTTCTTTCCTTTTGATAAGTTTGTAATAACGCCTTTATCATTTTTAAAAAATACATTTTCCACATCATATAATGAATCTATTTTTAGCGATGATGTATGAAGTATTTCATCATTAAACCAAGGTTTTGATTCATTTGAAATTCTATTTACTTGTACAAATCCCCTATTGATAGTATCAAAGGACCATCTTAAGTAAGGAATAGAAACTATTGCTGTTGAATCATAATCCAAAATTTTAATTTCTTCAAAATTGCTTTCTAAAGATGCATTAACATCATAACTTTCATCAAATAATTTTATTTTGAAAATAAAACTATTATTATAAGTTAAACATTGATGTGAATTATATCTAAAATTATAATCATGAAAATATTCATATCTATCAATCGAATTAGCATTATTCTGAGCTAACCTATTAATTTGAATTTCATGATATCCATCTAATGATAAATTATTATCATCACATGAATAAATATATCTTTCTCCATCTTTATTTAAATCACTAATCTTACAGTTACTTGTTTTTTTGTTTCCTTCCTTGTCTATATAAGTGTGATAAATCACAATAGCTTTTGGGTTTTCATCATTTTTTAGAAATATAGTCAAATCACTAATATTATTGATTAATTGGACTTCTCTATTTTCATATTTAATCTTGATATATTTATTAATGATTGGTTCATCCTTAAAACGAACAGAATTACTCTTGAATGTTCCAAAAACAACTGCATTGTTTCCGTCAATAGAATCTCCTTCATCGGTCTCAATTGAGTATATGTTTGGAGCAATTTCAGCATATCCATTAATCAAATGCAAACAATTCATATCAAAAGATTCATCAGTACATAAATAATAGAATCCTTTTCTACAATTGCCTTCTATTTGATTACATTCTTTAAAAAGCAAATAATTATTTGAGTAAGATTTATCAAATATAAGTTGATTGTCATACTTTAAAACAATTTCCAATCCATTAATTTTATTTATAAAATTTGTGATATCTACATTTATTTCTTTAAGTGTTTGAATTGATTCAATATGCTTAAAATCAAAACTTGTTTCATATAACTTCTTTCCATCATTCAAGATTTTAAAAAAAGCGTAATCATATTTTTTAGTACTATCTAGCACTACCTTTGGAATATGAACATATATACGAATATCATCTATATCATCATTACATTTGAACTTTGGACTAATTTTATTAATGTCCTTTATATATTTTTCGCTAAATCTTCTTTCTTTTCTTCTTCCACCATTTCCATTAGAAATTGATGCTTTTTTTAAAGATTCAACTTGATCGGTAACAAGAATTCCTAAGTGATTATCTAAAACTTCTTGGTTATCATAAGCAGCATTTATATACGTCAATATTCTATTTAAAAGGTTAGCTGATTTAGGATTTTGTTCAATGCCATATTGAACAGATTTTTTTAATGTATATGTAGCACCATCAAAGCTTATCACTTCATCTTCATCACCATTATTAGTGTGAGATAATTTGTTTTTTATACTTTTCATAATACTATTACAAAAATCTAAATCTTCTTCATAATAATAATCTAACAAATCCTCATTTATGAACATCCCCCATGCCAGCTTAATAAGTGCATCCATTGATTTTTTAGGAGCAAGGGATTGAAATAAAAAAGTTTGATCAAATCTTCTAACATTATTATTGCTTCTAAATAAAATCCTATTATTCTTTTTAAAAATAGAATCAACAGCTTCATAAAACTTGCTAGACTTAAGTATATCGGAAATTCTTTTTCCATCTTTTAATATTTGATCTTCATCAAATAGAGAATAAACTCTATTCCAAAAGATTCCTCCATCCCAATCTTTATCCCATTTTTTCAAACCATTAACTATTGAAATAATAAGTGCCATATCTACTATTTCAGCAGTTTCAGACCCGTATTTCCCGCTTTTTAACGCCTTATAAGCAAAACTTTTTATATCATCAATTTCCTCATCTTTAAAATCAAAATCACCTAAAAGTAACTCTTGATTAGAAAAGCAATCTTCTATTTTTTTTCTTAACAAATCATCCATAAACGAAACCTCCGTTGGCACTACTAATATCGAAACAACCTTATATAGATTATAACACACTTTTCTATATATTTTTATAAAATATAGAAAACCAATTCAATTATTTATACCTAAATAGTCATTTTTCCCCATTTATTTGATAAAAATCATTAGTCAATTCTTTTTTTACTGATTGCAAGTATTCTATTGTTTTCTCTGATAAAGTATATCTAAGGCAATATAAAGCTTCTTTTATATCTTCTAAGATTTCTTTATCCTTTATTTTTTTTATTAAGCCTTTAAATAAATATATTTCTTCCACTACTGATAGTTTTATTCCTAAAATATATGATAGATCAGAATATTTTTGTCTCCTTTTTTCATCTTCTATATAATCTTGATTAAGTTCATATCCAGCTAGTTTTGATAAAGCTTCAAACTGTTCTAAATCTATAGTGTTTTCCATATACATTCTATGGAATGATTCACAAATTTGTTCTTTTGTAAGTCCTTTTTCTTCTAATTCTTTTATTACACTTTTTGCATCTTCAACTGTCATAATCATTTCTCCTTTTTAATTTTTAAGTTCATATTTTAGGGTGCTTTTATCTAAATCATATCCTAACATATCAACTAATTCTTCTAATTGTTCAAAATCAATTATTTTATTTTTATAATAAATAACCATTTTTTCTACTAATTCAGAAGTGTCTTTCACATAATCTTTTAGTGTTCTTATAGATTCTCTAATTGATAATTGCTTTGAGATAATTAAGGCCTCATTATGATGAAGATTTATATCATATGTAACATCTATAAGCACTTCTTTTCGGCTGAAATCTAGCTTTTTTAGAAAGTAAGATAAATTACTTGTTGTATAATCGTTACAGCTTATAAAAGCCATAAGTTCTAACACTTGCTTACCTGGAAGTGTATTAATGTATGCATCATCAACTAGTTTTTTAAAGTCTTCTCCTTCTGCTGTTATTGCGTTATATACAAAACCTTTTTTAAAAAAATTATTAAATTCTTTTAAATCAAATGAAACAGTTTTTGGTGTAATTAAGAAAAAGTCTAATAAATTTCTTAACGTGCTCTTTGTATATATTATATATGTGTTAATTACAATCAAATCGCTAAAATCTCTTGTTGTAGAATCAACACATAGTCCGACTATTGGATGTCTGCTAAACATTAGTCTAGGTACTAATTTATTAACTATTTTATAGTCTTTGCTTTCAAAAAAGATAAATGTTGCAACCATATCTCCATATGATTCATTGAGTTTAATTTCCAACGATTCATCAACATAAAATTTATTAAAATAATAATCTATTTGAACCATTCTGTTTTCAGTATGGAATGGTACTATTTTCTTTTTTGGTGCTTTCTCTAAAATGTCTAAATAAGTATCATCAGTTATATCTTTTAGATATTCTTTTCCTGCCTCTTTTATGCCTATAAAATTAATGTTATAATCAAGTGTTTTCATCTTCATTACCTCCTAAATATTGATATGCAAGGCTAAACATATAGTCTTTCAAATCATCAAAACCATATGGCCAACTATTTAATCCTTCATAGATATCTTTTTTTAAATTATTATCGTATTCTATTTCAATATCAAACCAGGCTCCATCAAGAATGCCATAATCAACATTTTTCTTCTTCCATTTTTCGAAACAAAAATCATATAGTGCTTCTAAGAAACTATCTTTTGTTTTTTCATATCTACTACTTTTAAAATCATCATGATTCTTATACATTTCTAATAATTCTTTCTTATAAAAATCATTATTCTCTGGATTATAATCGAATGAATCTAATATGTATTTAGGATATTCTAATTCTACTTTTAATTCATTATCAATAAACTCAATAACTATGGTTGGAGTTTCTGGATGTGGCCAAGAATTATAATTAAATTTAAATTTCTTGATATGTTTAAATTTATCCCTTAGCTCTTTTTCTTTCTGTTCTTGTTTTGTTCTAATATAAGAAACATGTAAGTCGTTTTCTAAGTGGTTTATTCCATCTCTTAGAAACTTTCTATCCCAGTAAAGAATTGTTTCTGGTGATGGAGATACCGTAGGATATGATATAGAACCATCATCTAATATTTTATGACCATAGTAATCGATTGGATCTTTTAGTATTTTATTAATGGTTCTTTTTAATCTTTTAATTTCTTTTAATGATTCTTCTTCATTTAATCCTTTAAAGCTTACAAATCTAATCATAATAATCATCTCCTTTAATGTTTAAGTGTACACTAGTGTTAGCCTAAGAATGAACAAGGAATAGAAAGGTATAAGGTAAAATATGAAAACTAATTTTATTTATATGTTAATCAAGAGGAACTGATTTCTTAGGCTAACATTAACATACGCTTTTATTCATTTCACCCATAGTATAGCATGCATTTTTAGGGCATAATAAAAAGGCGTCATATTTAACGCCTTAGTCGTATTATAAAACATAGTTAATTACTGAATCTAAAATTAGTTGTATGTTTTTGCATGTTTTAGCAATTTCTTCTTGAAAATGATCCTTTCCTTTTGTAAAGCCATTGTATTTATAGATATATTTAAATATATCTAAATCTATATCATCCTTAGAAGTTGGGGAAAATGTGAAGCCTGAATATTGCATAAATTGTATTATTGTAGTAAAGTTCATTTTTCCTAAGAAAGCAAGTCTTAGACAATCTGTTTTTCTAAGTGCTCTATTACCTCTTCTAAAATTATCACGCATATTTTTATTATACATTACTCCCATTTCATGCATAAGTTTCTTCTCTTTCCCATAATTCCATGCAAAGAAGAATGGATTTTCATCAATATTTTTAGGAACGTAAAAATATTCTTCCTTAGGATTATATTTATGAGCAATAAGTTTGTATATATAAATAAGATCTGTTTTAAATAGTTTATCATCAACTTTGTCTAGCGAAGAATCTGTTGGTTTAATAAATGAAGCATTATAAACCATTTTAGATGATTCTTCTACATTTTCTTCTATATTCAATTTATCAAAGTATGCTTCACTATCAATTCTTTTGATAACTTTTTGTCTTTCTGCTGCTCTTCTTTCTTTAGCAACATTAGATATAGATGTATCAAATAATAGATTAATAATTTCAAGTTCTATTCCCTCAGTATATTGATATTTAAGTGTAACATCTCTTAAAGCATCATATATATCATTAATAGAATATCCATTAGCGCCAGTTCCTATTTTAGGAATTGCTATGCTTTTAAATCCTAATGCTAATGCTTTATCAATTACTTTACAGATTGCATCTTTTAATAAGTTATTATATCTATCATCTTCTTTAAATGGCATAACGATATGAATAACTTTTTTACATTTTAAATCTCCTGCATCAGTAACAAATGTATCGAATATATTAGCAGTAGGATTGTTTTTAATTAAATCATCTATTTCTTTTGAATGAGCATTAGTTACTATTGCCTTGCAAATACTACCAAATACATCTAGTTTAGTACCAAGTGAGTTTACTACACAATCACATTCTACTTTAGTGACATCTTCGTATTTAGTAAATACTTTGACATGCTTATTTATTTGTACAACATTTAATATACTCTTATTAGCAAGTGTTTCATCTTTATCTTTATATTTTACATCATAAACAAAAACAGGGAAGTTAATGTTTTCTACATATACGAAATCTCCTTCTTGTACCTTTAAATCATTACAAAAGTAATCATATAATTTATCACTTTTACCAATTTTTATTTCAGCAACTTTTATTTGGTTCTTTTTCATAAAATCACCTTAGCCTTTTCGTATTCTAACTCAGTAAAGCCATTATCATATGTGTTAATAAAATGGCTTGATAGCTCATTATTGCTATATCCTAAATCATTATCATCAAGAATAACATAGTTAGTAACATCATTGTTTTTTAGATAATAAAGTATTTCGGCACTTCTTTTTCTATGTGTTCTTTTTAGGCTTAAATAGTCTACATTAACTCCATAATTATGGAATGTTTTACTTATCATTTCTCTTTCTGATTCTAATGTTCTTCTATCAGATGTAACAACTATTTTTGAATTAGTTTCTTTAGATAGTTTTATTAATAATATAAGTTTATTTAAATCAAAGGTGTTTTCTATTAGGCTTGTATCACCTATAGTATTTAAAACACCATCTATATCTAAAAATATAGTGTTCATATCATCACCCAAAATCTATTTTACCTTACATATCAATGTTAAAATGTCTTTATTTAGATAGTAAATAAAATAAAGAAGCCATGTGGTATTATCGATTACATTCACATATTCTAAATCCCATATTTTCTGGAAAAATTCAAGTTGATAAGTTAGTGTCCATGGCTTTTGTGTTGTTAATATTGGCATTAGTTGAATCTTTTCATCCTTAAACTTATTCATCGATAAAAGGATATCATCCATTTGAAAATTCAAATCATTTTTTTCTCCATTAAAATTTAGAATTTCATATCTACAATCGGTATTAAAAAAGTTATAAATATCTATTTGATCATATCCTACCATTCCTGGTAAACAAAGGATTGGTTGCAACATATTCAGGATTATATCATGTACATCATCTCTTCCTACTTTTATAGTCTTAATCAAATCAACACTATCACAACCATTGATACATAATCCTAAATTTAAATATTCAACATATTTTATATTTTTAGCAACATTAGCAGCAAGAATTCTATCTTTATTGTCATATATAATAAAATTAAACCATGAATTGCCTTCTATACTATAATCAGTATTTTCATCAAAATAACGTTTCCTAATAATTAATGATATATCAACAAGTTTTAAATCATCTACAAAGGTTTTGAAAGGATTTTTACGTTCTTCAACTAAACGAGTATATTCGTTCTCATTTAAAGCTTTTAATATTTCTTTCCCATATTCTCCAATCCCAATTATATTAATTATATATTCCATACCGTTATCACCTAATATCATTATATCATAAAAAAAATTACTTTTTAGTAGTAATAAAAAAGGCCAACTTTTTATCGTTGGTCAAAATATTAAAAGTATTAGCAAGCAGGGAAATTACACCTTGCCCAATTCTTAACATCTTCAATCATCTTTTTGACTTCTTCTGTTGTTGGTCTTTTTGCCAATTCTGCTTCTAGTTCTCTTATTTTATCTTTTAATATTTTTATTTCTAATTCTTGATTATCTTTCTTTTCCATATTATTATCCTTTCTTTATTTGCTATTTCCTTGATAATTTGAATTATTAGGATTACATTGATTTGAATGATTATCATTATTTGCTTGATGTGCATGATTGTTTGGATTGTTTTGATTCGCATAATCATTTCTTTGTTGTTGTGTATGAGTATTGCTTGATACTCCATGACCTTTACTCATTTCTTTTCCTCCTTTCGTTATTATATATCGTTTTATTCTTCAACAGCATAACCCATTATATAAGTCAAAAAATCGTAAGCTGCTTTTCTTTGTGCTTCTTTTTTTGAATATCCACAACCATATTCGACTCTATCAAAGCCAATTGTTTCTAACGAACATTTCCAAAATGCATTTCCATCTTCAAAATAGGATTGTTCAAAATCATACTTAAAATCTGACAATAAGCCCTTTGCTTTTAATTCATTCATTTGTCTAATTGATTCTTCTAAAATAGGTCTCCCAACAGCATCTTCATATTTGTTTCTCATATAGCCGTTTTCTCTTAAAAAGAATATGAATTTACGTGCAGCATCGCTTCTAGCTTTTGATTGGCTTGGTCCATATCCGTATTCTGATACATGTATATCATCTCCATCAATCGATGCTTCACATGCATAATTACCATCTATAGTCTTATTATATTCATAATTAGGAAGACCATATCCTCTTCCTTGCGACCATTCTTGAAGCCATCCTACATAATTAGTATCGTGGTCATAATCAAAATCTTCATTTGAGAAAAATGCATCTAAATCTAGCATAGCATCTACAACTCTAGTAATATCATCCATATTATAATTTGAATCGATAGTTACTGCGCCAATTATAGCTTCAAACAAGTCTTCTTTTACAGAATCCTCTTCCTCAATGTTATTCAAAACATCACCTTTACTCATTATCAATTGATGATGGAAGCCAAGTCTATCCATACATTTAGACAAAGCTTTCTTTTGAACTAACATTTTTTTTATATCGGTGAATTTACCTTCACCTATTTTTGTTTGAAAGTATTTAGGATTTTTAAGTTTAAACTCATTCCAACTTTTATTAGTTGTAACTTCACCAAATCGCTTCATCATTAACCTAATTACGGCAAAATCGAGTGCTTTGTCTCCTATAAATTCTAACACTTCATTATTTTGGCCACCTTTTTCTTGTGAATAGCTTCTTCTAACAAAAGCTTGTTGGAGAAAGTCTCTGTTATTAAAATGATAGCCGATTGTGTTTTCTAATTGATCATAATCAATTCCCATAAAAAAATCTCCTTTTCTTTTTAATATTGAAAGGAGAAAATAAAAAGACCTATGATAATAAAGCCACTACTGGCATACCTCATTTGGTCCATCAGTCAAATATTAACTATAAATTGAGTTTATCTTCTTTCAAGGACTTTCATCACTTCAAAGTAGATCCCGTCATTTTATAACTAGCATTTCGCTAATGACCTTATTCTATTTTCTACTTCCACTTATATAGTACAATAAAACGACTATTATTGCAATATTTTTTTGATAATAAAAACCTCCCTATTTTCAAAATAGAGAGGTGCCACTCTTCCTGTAGCCTGATGTGCGCTAGCATTTTTACGTGCTCCTAGGCACTACGCTAAACACGAGTCCTTTTGGGCCATTTGTCATGACAATTTTCAATAAATAATCACCTTATTTTTAACCCTACCCTTGTATGTTTTAATAGTTACATGTATACATGTCTATAAGGCAATTATTTTCATCCTACCTCGTGCGTTATGGCCATTTTCGTAGACATGTTTCGACGTGTCCACACATTACACTTGATTTTAGAAATTTACCATCAATTAACTTTTTAAGGATTTTTGAAGATTTTTTACCATTTTTGGCGTTTTTTAATGTTTTGCAATAATAGCGTAACTAAGCCAAAATTACTACTTCTTTAAACACATGTTTACCACGCACTCGACATGAATAGTATTAGGAAATAAATCTACTGGTTGAACTTCTTTTATATCATAATAATCTTTTAGATATTTAATATCTCTTGCTAGTGTTGATGGGTTACATGATACATATACTATTTTTTCAATTCCTATAATAGATTTTAAGAATGATTCTTCACAACCTTTTCTAGGTGGATCTACTATTAGAGCATTTATTTCTTTTTCTTTAACTAATTCCTCTATTTTATCTTCAGCTTTTCCTAAAATAAATTCAGCATTAGTTATATTATTTAATTCTTTATTTTTATTGGCATTAACAATTGCTTCTTTAACTACTTCTATACCATAAACTTTTTTACATAGTTTTGATGCAAGTAAGCTCATTGTACCTATTCCACAGTATGCATCTATTAAAGTATCTGTATTGTTTAAATTTAAATATTCAAATACTTTAGAATATAGGCGCTCCATTTGAATGTGATTTACTTGATAAAATGAATTAATATCTATTTCATAAATATTATCAAAAATCTTATCAGTAAGACATTTTTTGCCGTATATAACTGTGGTTTTATCTCCTAAATGAACTGGTGTATCTCCTTCATTAGTATTATGTAATATAGATACTATTGATGGAAATTTATTCTTTAGTTCGTTAACTAAAACATCAGATTTTTCTAGAGTTTTTGTATTGGTAATAAAACATAACATAAGTTCATTTTCTTTATTAATTCTAATCATTAAGCTTTTTAGGCAACCTTTTTTAGTTTTAGGATTATATATACTTATTTTGTTTATCTCAACTATTTTTTTAACAAAAGGAATAAGTCTAGAAGTAATAAGGGGTGAAGTAATACAATTATTAATATCAACTACATTATGGCTTTTCTTACCATAGAATCCTAATATTACTTTATTATTTTCCATACTGAAAAATAGTTGTATATTATTTCTATAATATCTAGCATCATCCATCGATATAGTATCATTTACTGATACATCAATTTTTCCTATTCTAGATAATAAATCTTTAACAACATGTTTTTTATAATTAGAATGCATCATATAATTAAAATGCATTAAGTTACATCCACCACATCTATCATAATATTCGCATATAGATTTTACTCTATATGGACTTTTAGAATAGATTTGGTTTAGGGATGCTAATCCAAAGTTTTTATTAAGTTTATCTACTTTAATTGATACTCTTTCACCTTTTAATGGACCTTTTACGAAAAAAATAAAATCATCAATCTTACAAACACCATTACCTTCACTATCTAAATCGATACAGTCACATTTATAGGTTTCATTTTCTATAAACATAAAGATCACCTAATATTATTATATCATAATTAAAAAATTTTTTCTAAATCAAAAATAGACACCAAACCATTTGATGTCTATTCTATAATTATGAACATTGGATGTGTAAATATATGATTGACTATTTTTGCAAGTTCTTGCAGTTTTCGTCAGTGGTATTAAAAATGTTGCTTTTTTTTTTGCAGATGA
>Ga0247611_10002384_pt1 | contig 30441 bp, 27 predicted proteins | sample 177DNAGHGhighgp2_FD_192422 | JGI IMG/M metagenome (GOLD analysis project Ga0247611, IMG submission 192422) | Sheep rumen microbial communities from Palmerston North, Manawatu-Wanganui, New Zealand - 1770 DNA GHGhigh gp2 | ecosystem: Host-associated > Mammals > Digestive system > Stomach > Rumen... | reverse complement strand
ACAAGCTTCATCTTTGACATTATGTGTAAGAGACTTCATGAATATAAGAGAGAGCTTTTGAATGCCTTCTCCATCATGGATATTTACTTTGGAATCAAGGAAGGCAGGATCAAGAATTTTAATCCTACAGCCTTCATCTTTGGTGCAAAGGCAGCTCCAGGATATTTTAGAGCAAAGGGAATCATTAAGTATATCAATGAAATCGCAAAGCTTATTGATGGCGACGCCGATGTTAAGGATAAGCTTAAGGTACTCTTTGTCCATGATTACAATGTTTCTTACGCAGAAAAGCTTACTCCTGCAGCAGATGTTTCAGAGCAGATTTCAACAGCTGGCACTGAGGCTTCAGGAACCGGTAACATGAAGTTCATGCTTAACGGCGCAGTTACGCTTGGAACCTTTGACGGAGCTAACGTTGAAATTGTTGAAGAGGCCGGCGAAGAGAATAACTATATCTTTGGTGCTAGAGTTGAGGATCTTGAAAAGATAAAGGACAGCTATGATCCTAATGAAATCTACAAGAAGGAAAAGAGAATAAAGAGGGTAATCGATACTCTTGTTGATGGAACCTTTGATGATGGCGGAACAGGAATGTTTAAGGAGCTTCATGATGCTCTTCTTAAGGGTGCTTCATGGCATCAGCCAGACCATTACTATCTTCTCCTTGATTTCCTTCCTTATGTAGAGGCTAAGCTTAAAGCTAATGCAGATTATTCTGATGTATTTAGCTTTAGACGCAAGTGCTTCATAAATACAGCTAATGCTGGAAAGTTCTCGTCAGATAGAACAATTCTTGGCTATGCAAAGGATATTTGGAAATGTCTGTAAATAGATGGAGAACGAATATTTGACGTCTAACTATTCCTGAATGGCGGTAGAGGGCAATACCAGGTCCTCTACCGCTATTTATTGTAGACAAAAGGGATGTTTTGTGTTATTCTTTAAGAAAAAATTGTACTGAAGGTATTGTTTATGAAAATGAATTACAGGGTTAAAAAGGCCTTGTGTCTAACGATGACTGCAGCTGTAATGGCAGGAGGATTGTTCTGTGGCTGCAGCGCGGATATAGGAAAAATAGTAGGAGGAGAAGAGACCACAACTTCTGCTAAAGCTACAGAAAAGCCTATGGAAGCTTCTCTTCTTGTGTGGGATGGAAGAATAGATATAAGCGATGAAGATGGAGGCTGGCTTCCACTGATGTGCGAGCAGTTCGAGGCTCTTCATACGAACTGGAAGTTAGATATATCGTACGGAATATGTGAGCCTGAAAATGCGGTTGAAAGTGTTCTGAAGGATGTAAGTGCTGCCGGGGATGTTATTTTCTTTGAAGATGATGATTTTGATACTCTGGTAAAGGGAGGCGCACTTAAAGCTTTTTCAAAGGACAATTACGAAAAGGAAAAGAGCGTTGCAGGAGAGGAGATGTGCTCTAAGTTCGTTTCTAATGGACAGCTTTATGGCATCCCTTATTCTACCCAGACTATGCTTATTTTCTATGATAAGAGTGCATATAAAAGAGAAAATGATGATGTGACGACCATGTACGGCCTGATGCAGAATGGCAGAGTGGCCTTTGATATGACGGATCCTGATGTTTTATCAGCGTTTTTCATAGCAGCTGGTGCAGTAAGTACCAATGCAGACGGAAAGCAATATATCGATTTTAATAAAGAGGGCAGCCCTGCTGCTCTTGCAGTACAGTACTTATTTGTACTGAGCGAATCGGATAAGTTTTTGAATGACGTTGATGGAATGGGGCTTGCAGGCCTGAGGGATGGATCTGTCAAGGTTATGTTCGGAACGATAGAGGATTATCAGGATGCCCAGGAGGCACTTGGAAAGAAGCTTGGAGTAGCGGCACTTCCTATAGTAGAAATAGGTACGGTGCAGTCTAGACTTAAGTCCTTTGCATCTGTAAATGCGATAGGAGTTAATAAACTTACAAAGTCATCTGAGGTTTCAGAGGAACTTGCGGTTTTTCTAGGAAGCACTTCAGCTCAGGATTATCACTATGATATGAATTCGGTGATTCCTGTATATCGCTCCGAAAAAAATGATGCCCTTACGGCAGCTCAGAATGAGGCTTTTGAAATATCTTCCGTTATGAGAAGTGATTTTTATTTTCCTAAGGGCTATGAAGAGGCACTAGTGACTTTGGGAAAGGGTATTGTGGATGGCAGTATAAACAGAGATAATTATTTAAAGTATCTTGAAAATATGCCTAAGTAAGCAGATTAAGCAGTAGGCACTTGGAAATATATATATATATATATATATATATATGAAAAAAGGGAACCGGTTAAAACCGATTCCCTTTTGCTTTAAGTATAAAGCGATAAATAATTATTACTGACTGTTGGTGTTGTAAAGTGCACCTAAGCTTTCCTGGACTGACTTTACGAAATCATCTACGCTAACGGCGTTTGCAGGTGCTGTGAAATCTGCTGTGTCGCCTTCCTTTGCAGAAGCTGTGTAATCGATAACGATTGTACCGATTTCGTTAGCTGTAACGCTAGCTGAAGCTGTTAAATTGAACTCTCTAGAACCAGCCTTCTTGCCCTTGATCTCGTCTGTTGACTTAAAGTTGAAGGTTACATTATCCTTCTGAAGGTCTTCCTTTAACTTTGTAAGCTCTTCTTCAAACTTTGTGCTGTCAAGCTTAGAAATATCTTCCTTAGCTGATGCAACAGCCTTTGAGATTTCTGAAGTAAGATCTTCGCTTACGCCCTTTGAGCTAACAGATGTTGAGAATTCATCAAGCTTTGTTGTGAAATCTGCAGATGTAAGCATTGAATAAACTGATCTTGCAAGAGCTTCATAGTTGTCTGAGCTGATTGTGATGGCATTTGCATTGCCTTCCTTGCTAAATACAGCTGGCTCAACTGACTCAAATGATGATTCGAATAATGGTAATAAAGTATCAACGAAAGCAGAAACTACTGAGTTATAATCTTTCTGCTGTGCAAGAAGAGCCTCTGGATCAGTTTCTTCAGTAGTAGCACCCTGTGCTTCAAGAGCTTCTGCAGCTTCCTCTGTGTACTGCTTGAGTTCATCAGATGAAATCTTTACAACTGTGTTATCATTAGGTAAGAATGAAGCAATTGCAGAAGCATATGAAATGCCGCAATTAAGGAGACTGTTCTTAAGCTCACTAAGATCAAAATAGAAATCTCCGTTAATAGAAGTGATTGTTGCAAGCTTTAAATCGTCACCGCCAAGGTTCACTGAAAGAGTAACCTGTGCGTCATTTTCATTGCTCTTACCAGCCTGTGCTGATACAATGAGTGCTATTGAATCGATGTCAAGAGCACCGCTGGTTAATTCGCTGATCTTGCCGTCATCAAGCTTTACTGTTATTCTTGCAGTTGAACTGCCCTTTGTGAATTCTGTTGCCTTTGCAAGAGTTGCGATGTAATCCTTATCTGCTGAATCTTTTCCACATCCAGTAAGAGAGAACATCATGCAAACCACAAGCATAAGTGCCATTAAGCTACGAGTGATTTTCTTCATATCATCCTCCATAAAAAAATAAAATATTTTGTTAAGACATAAACTAATAGATAAACTAATAGATGTCTGTGTTGAATATACTATAAAAAAATAAAAAAGTCAAATACAATTAAGTAGAAAAAAAGTCGGTTATATTTCTAAAATAGAAAAAATCGAGGATTTATCATATTTCACTTGACAAATGGACAATTTGTGTTAAAATCGATTATGGGAAAATAGCGAAATTATAAAAAGGAAGGAAAATTTCTTATATAATGGCAGAGAATACCCCAAATTTAACTAATGAAGCAGAAAATTCTAATAATTCTAAATAAGAATAATAAAAGGAACATGAGGTACGTGTTCCTTATTGTTGTGCTTTGTATGCTTGTTGGTGTATTTGGTATTGCTGCTGGTTATTTTAGCAATTATCATGAGAATTCAGAAACGGCATCTCATGATACAATTACTACTTTATCTACTTGGACAGATGAGGATGGTTCTCTTTACGCAGACTTCTCTGATGGAACAGGTAAAGAAGGAGTTTCTTCTAATATATATAGAAGATACGGCAGGCACTTCGCCTCCTGATAATAAGAAAATATTCGCCGGATGCTATTATAATTGTTGGCTCTAGTAACTGGAGCCAGGATGTAGATGTGGCTGCAGGCAGCCCACTTTCCTATGATAATATTATGTATTCACTGCATTTTTATGCAGGAACACATAAAGCAGACCTTAGAAATAAGGCAAAGAAAGCGATAAATGCAGGTCTTGCCCTCTTTGTAACTGAATGGGGCACGACAGATGCATCAGGTAATGGAAATGTAGATACAGCTTCAAGTGATGAATGGCTTACCTTCCTGGAAGAAAATGGAATAAGCTGGTGCAACTGGTCACTGTGCAATAAGAATGAATCCTCGGCGGCGTTAAAATCCTCCGCTACGGCAAATGGAAGTGTTTCTGATTCAGTTCTTAGCACCTCTGGAGCTTATGTGAAAAAGGCAATGCTTAAATATTCTGGCGCTGATACTACCTCCGGAAAGACAAAGGTCACTCCTACACCTAAGGTAACAGCGGCTCGGACATCAGACATCAAAGATGATAATTCCACTAGAGGAATTGAGTTATATCAATTCAACCAGGATAAAAATGATGAAACCAGCACGCTGAGCCCGATGTTCAAGGTGGTGAATAATTCCAGAAAGAGTGTTAAGCTCAGTAATATAGAAATCTATTATTATTTTAATCCGGATGGAAATGTGGATACCATATACGAGGTTGATTATGCGGACATCAACGGCTCTAATCCATTCGGAAAGCTGGGGCATGTATACCCAGAGCAATGATGCATCATTCCTTAGCGATGCAGAGGATTATACGTTAAAGAATGCGTGCGAGTTAGTAGTCAAATAAAAGAAAGGCCTCAGGGGTTTTCCTTTGAGGTAAGAACCGGTATGTAAATCTTATTTGAAGATGCGAAAATCTGGATAATAAGAAAAGGAAGAAAAAAACAAATTATATTATGAGGTGAAAAATCATGGCAAAGGATACAAAGAAGAGTTCATCTGTAGAAGCAAAGGCTGAGGAAAAGAAGGTTTCTGAGGCTAAGGCTGAGAAGAAGACAGCAAAGTCTGAGAAGACAGAAGAAAAGAAGACATCCACAAAAGCCACAGATTCTAAAAAGACAGCAAAGAAGGCACCTGAAAAAACAGAAAAGAAAGAAAAGCCAGTAAAGTCTGAAAAGAAGACTGAGACAAAGAAAAAAGATGTAGAAGCAGCAGAGGAAAAGGCTGTAGAGATAGCAGAAGAAGAGAAAAAGCCAGCTAAGAAGAAGCCATCAAAGGCTAAGGCAGAAGCCGAAGCAGAGGTAGAAAGCGCCTCTGCTAAAGAAGCAGAGGATAAAAAGAGCTCTGTTAAGGTAAAGAAAGCAAAGAAGGCTGAAGAAGAAGCAGAAGCAGAGGAAGCTTTCGAAGAAGATAAGAGCGATAAAAAGGCAAAGCCTGCTAAGGGAAAGAGAGAGCTCAGCCAGGAAGAGCAGAAGAAGCTTCTTATTGAAAGAATCGAGGCAGTCATCAAATTTGCAAGAGAGAACAGCAATGTTATCGATGCAAGTAAGGTAGCTGAGATGATGAAGGATATTCCTAGCATCAATGAAGATTCGATAAATAATATCTATGAGCTTCTTGATAAGAAGAATATCGAAGTAAGATTTGGAAGCAGTGACGAAGAGCCAGATGAAAAGGAACTCAGCGAGCTCGATGCAGAGCTTAATGCTGATGCAAATGATACCGATGAGGATCTAGATCAGCTTGCTGTAGATGCACTTACTGACGACCCTGTAAAGCAGTATCTTAAGGAAATCGGTAATTTCCCTCTTCTTAAGGTGGAAGAAGAACTTGAGATTGCAAAGAAGATCAAGGACGGCGATCCTAGATCAAAGCAGAAGCTTACAGAATCAAATCTCCGTCTTGTAGTAAGTATCGCAAAGAGATATGTTGGAAGAGGTTTATCCTTCCTAGACCTTATTCAGGAAGGAAATTTAGGTCTTATAAAGGCTGTAGACAAGTACGATTATACAAAGGGCTATAAGTTCAGTACATATGCTACATGGTGGATCAGACAGGCTATTACAAGAGCTATTGCAGACCAGTCAAGAACCATCAGAATTCCAGTTCATATGTCAGAAATTATCAACAAGACCTACCGTATGCAGCGTGAGCTCCTTCAGAAGCTTGGAAGAGAAGCAACTGAGACAGAACTTGCAAAGGCAATGAACATGTCTATCAAGAAGGTACGTGAAATAATCAAGATATCTTCAGACCCGGTATCACTTGACACACCAGTCGGTGAAGAGGACGACAGCCATCTTGGTGATTTCATCAAGGATGAGACAATGCAGAGTCCGGAGGATGCAGCAGATGAGATGGTGCTTCATGACCAGATCAGAAAGATGCTCGATACCCTTACAGACAGAGAAAGAGAAGTAATTGAGTTGAGATTTGGTCTTAAGGATGGAAAGGGCTGCACTCTTGAAGAAGTAGGACAGCGCTTCAATGTAACACGTGAGCGTATCCGTCAGATCGAGGCAAAGGCACTCAGAAAGATGAAGAACCGTAAGAGACTTAAGTACCTTCAGGGATATGATCTGTAGTAAATCAAAAATTTGCTGAAGTGAAAAGTTTATTTCCACTTCAGTAAATCAAAAATTTAGAAAATTTCTCTTGACAAATGACTATAATAAATTTATAATGTACGTTGCGCGTTTGTGCGCAGCGTACTTTTTTTGTCAAAAAATAGTTACGTGGGTCACAAAGGGCATTATTGTCATAAAAAATAAGATCAGGAGGTGGAAAATTAATGCCTACATTTAACCAGTTAGTTAGAAAAGGAAGACAGGTTCTTACAAAGAAGTATAAGGCACCTGCACTCCACATTGGCTACAATTCTCTTCAGAAAGAAGATATAGATACTCTTTCTCCTCAGAAGCGTGGTGTTTGTACAGCAGTTCGTACAGCTACACCTAAGAAGCCTAACTCAGCATTAAGAAAGATTGCCAGAGTTCGTCTTTCAAATGGTATTGAAGTTACAAGTTATATTCCAGGAGAAGGTCATAACCTTCAGGAGCATAGCGTAGTTCTTATCCGTGGAGGCCGTGTAAAGGATCTTCCAGGTACAAGATACCATATCATCAGAGGTACACTTGATACAGCAGGTGTTCAGAAGAGAAGACAGGGACGTTCTAAGTACGGTGCAAAGAGACCTAAGGACGCTAAGTAATTTTTAATTAAAAACTACTTTAAAAAACAAAAAAACAAATAATAACCAATAAAATAAAAAGTTATCGAGTTAAATGCATGTATTAATTTTTCATTCATATATAAAGCGGCCTTGTGACCGGGCGGCAATTGAATATTGAATTTAATACGGCATGTACACAGATAATGTGAGTACCTTGGGAAGCATTTATATGCTCCCATAGATTGAAGGAGGGAAGCAACGTGCCACGTAAAGGACATATAGCAAAGAGAGATGTGCTTGCAGACCCAATTTACAACAGCAAGGTTGTAACAAGACTTATCAACAACGTTATGCTTGATGGTAAGAGAGGTGTAGCACAGAAGATAGTTTACAATGCATTCAATCAGGTTGCAGAGAAGACAGGCAAGGAAGCTATGGAAGTTTTCGAAGCAGCAATGAACAATATCATGCCAGTACTTGAGGTAAAGGCTCGCCGTATCGGTGGTGCTACATACCAGGTACCTATCGAAGTAAGACCAGAGAGAAGACAGGCTTTAGCTCTTCGTTGGCTTACAACTTTCTCACGTAACAGAGGAGAAAAGACAATGGTTGACAAACTTGCAGCCGAGATCATCGATGCATCTAACAACACAGGTTCAGCTGTAAGACGTAAGGAAGATATGCACAAGATGGCTGATGCTAATAAGGCATTCGCTCATTATAGATGGTAATATAATGCCGGTTTGACCGCAAAAAGTTACCCTTTTAGATCGAATTAGGAGGATAAATCCGTGGCTAAGAGAGAATATCCACTGGAAAGAACCAGAAATATCGGTATTATGGCCCATATTGATGCTGGTAAGACAACACTTACAGAGCGTATCCTTTACTATACCGGTATTAACCATAAAATCGGTGATACTCATGACGGAACTGCAACAATGGACTTCATGGTTCAGGAGCAGGAAAGAGGTATCACAATTCAGTCTGCTGCTACAACATGTCATTGGACACATGAGTACAGACATAAGAAAATCGAAGGAGCACCAGAGTATCGTATAAATATCATAGATACACCAGGTCACGTAGACTTCACAGTAGAAGTTGAGCGTTCACTTCGTGTACTTGACGGCGCTGTAGGCGTATTTAGTGCTAAGGGTGGTGTTGAGCCACAGTCAGAAACAGTTTGGCGTCAGGCAGATAAGTACAACGTACCTCGTATCGCATTCATCAACAAGATGGACGTTACAGGTGCAAACTACTTCAACGCAGTATCAATGATCGAGTCAAGACTTGGAAAGAACCCAGTATGTCTTGAAATCCCTATGGGAAAAGAAACTGATTTCAAGGGAATCATCGACCTTTTCGAAATGCAGGCTTATTTCTATGTAGATGATAAGGGTGATGAGATCGAAATCGTTGACGTACCAGAGGAGTACAAGGATCAGGCTCAGGAATACCATGACAAGATGGTAGAGCAGATCTGCGAAACAGACGATGTACTTCTCGAAAAGTTCCTTGAAGGTGAGGAGCCTTCAATAGATGAGCTCAAGGTAGCTCTTCGTAAGGCAACAATCGGCAATGTACTTGTACCAGTACTTTGCGGTTCAGCATATAAGAATAAGGGTATCCAGAAGGTTCTCGATGCAGTTATCGATTTCCTTCCAGCACCTAACGATATTCCAGACGTATTAGGTACAGATGAAGATGGAAATGAAATGTCAAGAAAGACTGGCGATGATCAGCCATTCGCAGCTCTTGCATTCAAGATCATGGCAGACCCATTCGTTGGTAAGCTTGCATTCTTCAGAGTATATTCTGGAACATTAAAGACAGGTTCATACGTTCTTAACTCAACAAAGGGTAAGAAGGAACGTGTAAGCCGTCTCCTTCAGATGCATGCAGATAAGAGAATGGATCTTGATGAGGTATTCTCAGGTGATATCGCAGCAGCTGTAGGTCTTAAGGTTACAACAACAGGTGATACAATCTGCGACGAGCAGCATCCTATCGTACTTGAATCAATGGAGTTCCCAGATCCAGTTATCGATATCGCTATCGAGCCTAAGACAAAGGCTGGTCAGGAGAAGATGGGCGAAGCTTTAGCAAAGCTTGCTGAAGAAGACCCAACCTTCAGAGTTACAACAAACAAGGAAACAGGCCAGACAATCATCGCAGGTATGGGTGAACTTCATCTTCAGATCATCGTTGACCGTCTTCTTCGTGAATTCCATGTAGAAGCTGATGTCGGAGCTCCTCAGGTTGCATACAAGGAGACAATCCAGAAGGAAGTTAACATCGATTCTAAGTATGTTAAGCAGTCTGGTGGTCATGGTCAGTATGGTCATTGTAAGGTTATTTTCGCACCTATGGATCCAAACGGCGAGAAGACATTCGAATTCGAGAACACTGTAACAGGTGGTGCTATTCCTAAAGAATACATCCCAGCTGTACAGAGCGGTATCGAAGATGCTCTTAAGAGCGGACCTCTTGGTGGATATGAGATTATTGGTATCCATGCAAACGTTTGGGATGGTTCATACCATGAAGTAGACTCATCTGAAATGGCATTCCAGGTAGCTGGTTCTATGGCTCTTAAGGATGCTATGCAGAAGGGTGATGCTTGCTTACTTGAGCCTGTAATGAGAGTTGAAGTAACAGTTCCAGAGGAGTACATGGGAACAGTTATCGGTGATATCTCATCAAAGCGTGGCCGTGTAGATGCAACAGAGGATGTAAACGGAACAAAGCTTATCCGTGGATTCGTTCCTCTTGCAGAAATGTTCGGTTATGCAACAGATCTTCGTTCTGAGACACAGGGACGTGGTGCTTACTCAATGTTCTTCCATGACTATGAGAAGGTTCCAAAGAATATCCAGGATAAGGTTCTTGGCGCAAAGTAATTTGAGCTAAAGGATATACATACTAAAAATATCAGAATTAATTTCTAAAAAATTAATTTTAAAAAAATGTCTGATTTTTCCAAAAAATTAGGCGAATTACTAAAAAATTATAGTAAAATTCTAGTTTCTGAATCAAAAAAGGCTTGAAATTTAAGGATAATTGAAGTATAATAGACTAAATTGTCTGTAAAAGAACTCTTTGGCATTTGCCTTCGGGAGTTGGCTGGATTTCGAGCCTGGTTCAGACACAATCATTAAATAGCGCAAAGCGCATATCTCAAGGAGGATTTTTTAAAATGGCAAAGGCAGTATTCGAAAGAACAAAACCACATTGTAACATTGGTACCATCGGTCACGTAGATCATGGTAAGACAACTTTAACAGCAGCAATAACAAAGACACTTGCTACAAGACTTCCAAGTGAAGTTAACAAGTTCATGGATTACTCATCAATCGATAAGGCTCCAGAAGAGAGAGAGAGAGGAATTACAATCAACTCTGCTCACGTTGAGTACGAGACAGCTAACCGTCACTACGCTCACGTTGACTGCCCAGGTCACGCTGACTACGTTAAGAACATGATCACAGGTGCAGCTCAGATGGATGGTGCTATTCTTGTTGTAGCTGCAACAGATGGTGTTATGGCTCAGACAAAGGAGCACGTTCTTCTTGCTCGTCAGGTTGGTGTTCCATCAATCGTTGTTTTCATGAACAAGTGTGATATGGTTGAAGATGATGAACTTCTTGACCTTGTTGAGATGGAAATCAGAGATCTTCTTACAGAATACAACTTCCCAGGTGATGATACACCTGTTATCCGTGGATCAGCTCTTAAGGCTATCGAGGATCCTAACGGTGAGTGGGGCGACAAGATTATGGAACTTATGGATGCAGTTGATACATTTATTCCAGAGCCAGTACGTCCTACAGACAAGCCATTCCTTATGCCAGTAGAAGAAGTTATGACAATCTCAGGTCGTGGTACTGTTGCTACAGGTCGTGTTGAGAGAGGTACTCTTACAGTTAATGATCCTGTTGAAATCGTTGGTATCCATGAGGATAAGCTTTCATCAGTTGCTACAGGTATCGAAATGTTCCGTAAGTCACTTAAGACAGCTGAGGCTGGTGACAATATCGGTATGCTTCTTCGTGGTATCAACCGTACTGATATCGAGCGTGGACAGGTTGTTTGTGCTCCAGGATCAGTAACATGTCACCACAAGTTCAAGGCTCAGGTTTACGTTCTTACAAAGGAAGAAGGTGGACGTCATACTCCATTCTTCACAAACTACAGACCACAGTTCTACTTCAGAACAACTGACGTAACAGGTATTTGTATGCTTCCACAGGGCGTAGAAATGTGCATGCCTGGTGATAACGTATCTATGGATGTTGAACTTATCCATCCAGTAGCAATGGAGCAGGGTCTTACATTCGCTATCCGTGAAGGTGGACGTACAGTAGGTTCAGGTAAGGTTACAGAGATTATCGAATAATTTTACCGCTTATTGCTCTATACAAAATAAGCAAAATTCAAAACGCAGTCTATGCAAATAGGCTGCGTTTTTTTATGTTTAAAATAGTAAGTGTGTTGACAGATAGAAAAGTTTGCTTTAAAATTAGTGGAGAATTTAGAAAAGATAGTAGAGATAGTAGAGATTCAAAAAATATTGTGGAGAAAAGCATGGAAAGAAATGATGAGTTTTATATGAAGGAAGCCATAAAGCAGGCTAAAAAAGCGGCGAAGAACGGAGACGTTCCGATTGGCTGCGTTATAGTAAATAATGGTGAAATAGTCTCAAGAAGCTATAATAAAAGAAATCTGAAGTCATCGGTCCTAGCCCATGCTGAAACAATGGCTATAGAAAAAGCAGCAAAGAAGCAAGGTGATTTTAGACTTGATGGTTATGAGCTTTATGTTACTCTTGAGCCATGCCAGATGTGTTCGGGAGCGATAGTACAATCTAGAATAAAAAGAGTGGTTATTGGAGCAATGAATCCAAAAGCCGGGTGCGGCGGTTCGATTTACAATATGCTTGAGGAGCCTAGATTTAATCACGTATGTGAAGTTAAAAGAGGGTGTCTGGAGGAAGAATGTAGTGCGCTCTTAAAGGAATTCTTTAAAAGCTTAAGAGAAGCAAAGAAAAAGACTGAAAAGTAAAAATATAGAGAAAAGGTTGAAAGTAAAAACATTTTTAAATTTATAGTATGAGAGGATTTTAAAGTGGCAAAGAAGAAAAATTATTATGCGGTCAAAAATGGCAGAAAGCCGGGAATTTATACTACCTGGGCGGATTGCCAGCAGGAAATAATCGGCTTTTCCGGAGCAGTATTTAAGGGCTTTGAGACCTTAGAAGAGGCGCAGGAATATATGAAAAATGCCGGAGCTAATGGCAAGAGAGTTATTCCTAAAAAGGTAGTAGAAGAAAAATCTACATCTACTGGAGTGTTCAGTGATGCAGAACTAGATGGCATGATAGATTCGCTGATATTGGATAGTGATCAGCAAAAGGATAAAAAGAAGGGTTCAGGTGGTATAGAGGAAAAGGATCAGGAAAGCTTTTTGGAGACGAATGAAACGAATGGAGAGCAAAAAGCAGATCTGGAAGCAGCTGGAATGGAAGCAGCTGGAATGGCAGCAGATAGAATGGCAGCAGCTGGAATGGCAGCAGCTGGAATGGCTGCAGATAGAATGGCAGCAGCTGGAATGGCAGTAGATAGAATGGCAGCAGATGAAATGGAAGGCGTTGATAGATATAGCATAAATGCCTACACAGATGGCAGCTATGATGCCCTCACAAAGGCTTTTTCCTGCGGAGTGGTTTTACTTACTCCAAATGGCAGATTCTTTATGAATGAGAAGTATTCAGCAAATGATAATAACACTGAGACAAGAAATGTTGCAGGAGAGCTAAAGGGCGCAGAACTTGCAATCAGATATGCAATGCTGAATGGATATAGAAGGGTAAGGATATATCATGACTATGAAGGCGTAGCCGCCTGGGCCGCCGGTGAATGGCAGGCAAAGAGCGAGGTGGCGAAGGTGTATGTGGATTTCATAGGCAAGGCGTCAAGTAAAATTGAAATACAGTTTCAGAAGGTGGCAGCCCACACGGGAAATAAATACAATGAAATAGCGGATAAACTGGCAAAGAGCGCTCTCATCATATAATTGTTAAGTATAAAATGAATGTTTGATAATAATTTCACAAAACAATTTAATAAACACTTGAAAAACAAATTTCATTATGCTATAATCACTTTGGTATAGTAACATATGCTAACTTGTATGTGTTATTTATATATTCAGTAACGTTCCTGACAATAGTTCAGGCTAAAAAAATATATATTGTGCGGTCTGGACATATAGCCACGCCGACACGGAAATGGAGACAAAATGTTAGTATCAGCAGCAGAAATGGTCAAGAAGGCAAATGAAGGTCATTATGGAATTCCAGCCTTCAACACAAACAACCTCGAGTGGACAAAGAGCATTCTTTCAGCTTGTGAAGAGGCAAAGTCACCAGTTATCATCCAGACATCTGAAGGTGCAGCAAAGTACATGGGTGGCTATAAGGCAGTTGTAGATATGGTTAATGATCTTTATGATAGCATGGGAATTACAGTTCCTGTAGCTCTTCACCTTGATCATGGTACATTCGAAGGTGCTAAGAAGTGTATCGAACTTGGTTACACATCAGTTATGTTCGATGGATCACATTATGATATCGACGAGAACATCGCAAAGTCAAAGGAAATCATCGAGCTTGCTCATTCAAAGGGTGTTTCAGTTGAGTGTGAAGTTGGTGGTATCGGCGGAACAGAAGATGGTGTTACATCATCAGGTGAGCTTGCTGATCCAGCAGAGTGTAAGTCTATCTCAGATCTTGGCGTAGATTTCCTTGCAGCAGGTATCGGAAACATTCATGGTGTATATCCAGCAGATTGGGCTGGTCTTAACTTCGAACGTCTTGATGAAATCAGCAAGGCAATCGGTGGAAAGCCAATGGTATTACATGGCGGCAGCGGTATCCCATTCGAGCAGGTTCATAAGGCAATCACACTTGGTGTTACAAAGGTAAACATCAATACAGAGCTTCAGCTCGTATTCGCAAAGGCTACAAGAGAGTACATCTTAGCTGGTAAGGATGAGCAGGGTAAGGGTTATGACCCACGTAAGCTTCTTGCTCCAGGTGCTGAGGCTATCAAGAAGACAGCTATCGAGCTTATCAACGCTTTCGGTTCAAACGGCAAGGCTTGATAGAAGCTAAATCTATTAGTTTTTCTTAAAAGAAGAAACTAAAAAATGAATAATTAAATTTTAAAGGCCTGATTATCAAAGAGCTTAAAAAAGCGCTGATAATCAGGCTTTTTGGGTCTAGATGCTTTAAAACCTTCGTGAATAAAGGGCTTTTTTGTGCAAAGTGTACAAAACTTTTTCTTTAAATTTGGTAAATAGTAATATAGCGTTTTCCGCTTTTTTGTAGTATAATAACGGGGTATTGAGGCGGCATTCCGAATGCATTTTAGATGCATCAGAGGTGATTATTTTATGGGGTGCCAAGTGACATTGCTATAATAAAAAAAGGGAGTATGTGTCATGATGTCTCGCAATTCCAAAAAACATTCAGGAGGAATAAAATGGCTAGTTTATCATTAAGAAACGTAAACAAGACTTATCCAAACGGCTTCGTAGCAGTTAAGAACTTTAACCTTGAGGTAAAGGATAAGGAATTCATCATTTTCGTAGGACCATCAGGTTGTGGAAAGTCAACAACTCTTCGTATGATAGCAGGTCTTGAAGAAATCACATCAGGTGAGCTTTGGATCGGTGACAAGCTCATGAACGACGTAGAACCAAAGGACAGAGATATCGCGATGGTATTCCAGAACTATGCTCTTTATCCACATATGTCAGTTTATGATAACATGGCATTTGGTCTTAAGCTTAGAAAGACTCCAAAGGATCAGATCTATAAGTTAGTTACAGAGGCAGCTCAGATTCTTGGTATTACATCACTTCTTGATCGTAAGCCAAAGGCTCTTTCAGGTGGTCAGCGTCAGCGTGTAGCCATGGGTCGTGCTATCGTTCGTAACCCTAAGGTATTCCTTATGGATGAGCCTCTTTCAAACCTTGATGCTAAGCTTCGTGTACAGATGAGAATTGAGATCTCAAAGCTCCATCAGAGACTTGAGACAACTATCATCTACGTTACACATGACCAGACAGAGGCTATGACACTTGGAACAAGAATCGTAGTTATGAAGGATGGTGTCGTTCAGCAGGTAGATACACCTCAGAACCTCTATGATAGACCAGAGAACCTCTTCGTTGCAGGCTTCATGGGATCACCACAGATGAACTTCCTTGAGGCTACAGTTATGAAGGAAGGCGCTGATGTTTATCTTGCATTAACAGGAACAAGCAGCAGAATCCTTATTCCAGAGGCTAGAGCTAGAGTTCTTCTTGAGAAGGGCTATGAGAATAAGTCAGTTGTATTTGGTATCCGTCCAGAGGATCTTAAGGATGAAGAAATGTTCATCAACAACAGCACAGGTTCAGTTGTTGAAGCAACTGTTAAGGTTTACGAACTTCTTGGTGCTGAAGTATTCCTTTACCTTGGTGTTGATGGTCTTGACCATGAAATCACAGCACGTGTAAACCCACGTACAACAGCTCGTCCAGGCGACAGAATCAGAATTGCATTCGATCTTTCAAAGATGCATGTATTCGACAAGGATACAGAGAGAGTTATCGTTCACTAATACGAACTCTTACAGATTCTAATAATATTAAGTCAAAGCGAATAGCTCCTATACCGGAAACGGTATGGGAGCTTTTTTTGTACTAAAAGTTAGGTAAGTTGTGAAGTTTTTGTGAAAAACGTTGATATTACTTAAAAATTATGGTATAATGTTGTGGAATATGTGATAGAAGGGCGAAGTGCGCCTTCTTAGAATTAATATCAAAATGATATTTGTATGGGTTAATGAAAGGGTAAGGTGAAAGGATGATTTCAACACAGATATTACAGAGTACAATTGATGGTTTAAAGAGCATTACAAGAGCAGATATATGTATTCTTGATACTGATGGAAAGCCAATAGCAGCGACATTTGAAATTGGAAATGAGTACGAATCTTCCGTACTGAGCTTTGTGGAATCAGCAGCAGATAGTCAGCTCCTTTCAGGCTATCAGTTCTTTAAGGTATATGACGAGCATCAGCTCACCTATATAGTACTGATAAAGGGAGACAGAGATGATACTTATCTTGTAGGAAAGCTTGCAGCTTTCCAGATCTCAGGTCTTATTGTAGCCTACAAGGAAAGATACGATAAGGATAATTTTATAAAGAATCTACTTCTTGACAATCTTCTTTTAGTAGACATATATAATAGAGCAAAGAAACTTCATATCGAGCCTCAGGCAAGGAGAGTAGTAATAGTTGTAGAGACAAAGGTAGAAAAGGATACCAGCGCTCTCGAGACAATCAGAGGAATCTTTGCTGGAAGAGCTCATGATTTCATCACAGCAGTAGATGAAAAGAGCATTATTATTGTAAAGCAGCTTAAATCAAATGAAGGCTATGACCAGATTGATCAGACTGCAAATGTAGTTCTTGACATGCTTAATACTGAAGCAATGTCAAAGGCAGTTGTATCTTATGGTACAATTATCAATGACATCAAGGATGTATCTCGTTCATACAAGGAAGCAAAGATGGCTCTTGATGTTACTAATATATTCTATTCAGGAAAGAATGTCATCGCTTATAATAAGCTTGGTATCGGAAGACTTATTTATCAGCTTCCACCATCACTTTGCAAGATGTACATTACTGAAATATTTGGCGAGCAGTCACCTGAGGATTTCGATGAGGAAACTCTCACTACCATCAACAAGTTCTTTGAGAATAACCTCAATGTATCAGAGACCTCAAGACAGCTCTATATCCATAGAAATACTCTTGTATATAGACTTGATAAGCTCCAGAAGCAGACAAATCTCGACTTAAGAGTATTTGATGACGCAATAACCTTCAAGATTGCAATGATGGTAGTAAAATATATGAAGTATCTTGAAGATCATAAGTTCTAATTAATAAATGAAAGGTTTTTAATAGTGGCACGTTTAGCAGAAAAAACGACTAGCAGTGAAAATCAGCCAGCAGTATCCAATACAGTCATATCCTTTAATGATGTGGCCAAGGAATACGACAAGGGAATTCCTGCAGTAAATCATATAAACTTTCAGATCGAGAGAGGCGAATTCGTTTTTATCGTTGGTGAAAGTGGATCAGGTAAATCTACGCTGATCAAGCTGATGCTCAGAGAAATCAAGCCTACTAAGGGAAAGATAATAATAAATGGCAGAGATCTCAATAAGCTTAAAAAGTGGCAGATAGCAAAATACCGTAGAAAGATCGGAGTAGTTTTCCAGAACTATAGACTTTTAACGGATAGGACAGTTTATGAAAATGTAGCGTTTGCTCAGAGAGTAATTGAAGCCTCTCCAGAGCAGATCAAAAAGGCGACTCCAAGAATGCTTGCGCAGGTAGGTCTTTCGGCAAAGACAAAGTCTTTCCCAGGAGAATTATCGGGTGGTGAGCAGCAGAGAGTAGCCATAGCAAGGGCTCTGATCAACAACCCTGTAATTCTTCTAGCAGATGAGCCTACGGGAAATCTCGACCAGAAGAATACGGATGAAATTATGAATCTTTTGCTTGATATTAATAAGCATGGTACAACGGTTATAATAGTAACTCATGATCATGAAATGGTAAAAAGACTTAAAAAGCGCGTAATTACTGTACGTAATGGCTTTATCGTCAGTGACCATAAGGCGGCTGATGGCAAGGCACCTGACCTGGATGATATCGAAGAGGAAATCAGAAGGGAAGCAGAGGAAGAAGATAATAAATCCGGTGATGAAATGGCTATTGATTATATAGACGTTTTTGATAATAATGATTATGATGAATAAGATGCCGGGAGAAAAAAATAATGCGAAAGTTGACATATTTTGGATATCATGTAAAGCAGGGATTTATCAATCTTAAAAGACATTTTGGAAAATCAATGATGTCTATAGCTATTATGACAGTTTGTATTTTCCTTTTTGGATTGTTCTACTTTGTATTTACCAATATTTCACACATTATTAAAGACGCGGAGACAAATGTTGGTGTCTCCGTTTTCTTTGATGAAGATGTGACAGAGCAGCAGATACAGGATATTGGAGCAAAAATCAATACCCGTAGTGAGGTTGCATACATAAAATTTATCTCAGCTGATGAGGCTTGGGAGAAGTATAAGAGAGAAAGATTAGCAGCAGATGAGAGCAGTGCTCTTGTAGAAAGCTTTGGCGATGACAATCCTCTTGAAGGAAGTGATTCCTATGAGGTGCATTTAGCCGATGTATCTAAGCAGACTGAGCTAGTTAAGTATATAGAAGGACTTGAAGGAGTAAGAAATGTAAATGACCTTACCCAGGTAGCAGAGGTCCTTTCAAATGTTAATAGAATAATACGTGTTGTTTCAATGGCCTTTACAGCTATTCTTATTATAATTTCTGTATTTATTATCAGTTCTACAATAGGAATGGGTATCGGAGCTAGAAAGACAGAAATCAGTATCATGAAGCTCATAGGAGCTAAGGATGGTTTCATAAGAGCACCGTTCATGGTAGAGGGTATTGTACTTGGACTTGTTGGAGCAATAGTTCCTTCAGTTCTTTTAAAGTTATCATATGATAAGGTGACCGAATATTTTGTAAAGCACTTTAGTAATGGACTTGGAAGCTCATTTGAGCTTATGGAGGCTGGTGACATATTCGGAATTCTTATCCCTATCTGTTTTGCAATTGGTCTTGGTATCGGTATCATAGGAAGCTTTATAGCTCTTAACAGACAGCTTGCAAAGATCAACTAATTGTGAAGCAAAAAGCAAGAGGAAAATACTTTAGATGAAGAAAAAATTAGTTAAAGGTGTTTCTGCACTTGTGCTTGCCGCGCTTATAACGGCGACTGCCGATGGGGGTAATGTCGGTAAAAAAAGCCCCTATTCTCTTATAGATAGTTTCAATAAGATTCAGGAAGCGGAAGCTTCGGGATTTTTGGAAATGTTATAAGGTCTGATGAATATGATGAAAAGATAGAAGCGGCAAGAAAGCGTAAAGAAGCGCTTGAAGCAAAGAAAAAGAAGCAGGCTGAAGAAAATGCAAAGCTTGAGAAGCAGAAGGCTAATACAGAGAATTATATAGCAGAACTTGATAATCAGATTGCAGCCCTTCAGTTAGAGCTTTTTGAAATCGGCAATGAAATCGTCGACATGAATGCAGCCATCGAGGTGACAAAGCAGGAAATCGTAGATGCTAAGGCCGAGGAAGAAAAGCAATATGCAGCAATGAAGCGCCGTATTAAGTATATTTACGAAAATGGCGATGTTAGTATTATAGAAATATTCCTTACCTCAGATTCTATATCTGATCTCTTAAATGAAATGGAGTATTCAAGAAAAATCACTGAATATGACAATGAACTGCTTGATAAGTATATCGAAGCTAAAGAGACTGTAATAGAGAAAAAGAGGATTCAGGAAGGTCAGCTTGAAGAATTAGAAGCTGCAAAGGCTCAGTGCGAATATAATGAAGAGCAGCTCCAGATTTTAATGGCAGATAAGTCCGATGAACTTAAAAAGCTTGTTGCAGATATAGGAGTAGGTGAAGATCTCCTCGAGGAATATGGCGATGAGATATTAAACGAAGATATCAATATAGAAAAGCTTAAAAAAGATCAGCAGGCTGCCATTGAAGCAGAAAGAAAGCGATTAGAGGAAGAAGAGAGAAAGCGCAAGGAAGCTGAGGCAGCAAGGGCAAGAGCTAGACAAAGTACTGTTGTAAGAAGCGGTAATAATGCAGCAGGAATTACGACCTCTGATTCTACAGATCCATCAAATATGCTATGGCCTCTTCCGGGAGACTCGGATCTATGTTGTCCGTTCGGTCCTAGAATAGCGCCGCTTGCAGGAGCAAGCACCTATCACCAGGGCGTAGATATAGGCGGATACACTGGTGAGCAGATAGTAGCTGCACTTGCCGGAACGGTTTCAGGAGCAGGTTATTCCTCAAGCCGCGGAAATTATGTAGAAATAAACCATGGTAATGGATATGTCACAAGATACATGCATTGTTCAAAGCTGTACGTATCCGCAGGGCAGTATGTAAAAAGAGGCGAAGTAATAGCTCTTGTTGGCTCAACAGGCGTATCGACAGCTCCACATCTCCATTTTTCAGTGGTAGTAAACGGAGTAAATGTAGATCCTGAAAAATATATTCATTATTAAAAAGCAAATACTTCAGGGAAGGGAAAAGAAATGAAGAAGTTTGTAGTTGGACTTTTATTAGGTCTTGCCTTTGGTGCACTTGCAGCAGGCATTGTACTCAATCTTTATTATGTAGATTCTCAGAATAAAATTGTCTTTGAAAAAAATGACGATAAAAAGGATGACCAGGAAACAACAACGACCTCGGGTTCATCTGGTAAAAAGGATGACTCATCAAAGGATGATGTCGACTTAGGTTCGGTCAGCTTTAAAAAGAAGATGATCAGATCATATATAGATAAGTATTTCTTATATGAAGATAGAATTGATGAAGCAGCAATAGCAGAATCAGAGTATGCAGCCATGCTCAATTCATTAAAGGATCCATATTCAGTATATTATACAAAGGAAGAATATGATTCCCTTATGGAGACCACAACCGGTAATTATTGCGGAATCGGAGCTTACGTTACACAAGATGCCACAACAGGTGTAATAACCATTGTAAAGCCGGTAAGTGATGTAGCGCCAGCAGCAAAAGTAGGCCTTCAGGCAGGAGATATTGTTTATAAGGTAAACGGCAAAGAGGTTACAGGAATAGACTTAAATCTTGTAGTAGCAGACATGAAGGGCGAGGCAGGAACCGATGTTACTCTCACTATCATAAAGGCAGACACAGGTGAAACTGTAGATGTTGTAATTACAAGAGAAGAAGTAGAAATTGTTACTGTAGATAGCAGAATGGTTAAAGAAGATGGCCATAATGTCGGATATATTCAGGTAGCAAGCTTTGATGAGGTTACTGTAAATCAGTTCCAGACACAGTTCAATGACCTTGTAAATGATGGAGCAGAGGGAATAGTAATAGACCTTCGTGATAATCCAGGCGGACTTGTAGATAGTGTAACAGAGATGTTAGATCCTCTTCTTCCAGAGGGAACCATTGTCTATATGGAAGATAAGAACGGTGCTAGAACAGACTATGATAGCGATAAGGAATGCATAGATATACCAATGGCAGTTCTCATAAATGGCAACTCAGCATCAGCTTCAGAGATTTTTGCAGGTGCTGTAAGAGATTACGGAGTAGCAACTCTTGTAGGAACAAAGACCTTTGGTAAGGGTATAGCCCAGAGCATCATTCCGCTCGGTGATGGCAGTGCCATAAAGCTTACAATTGAGCAGTATTTCATCCCATCAGGAGTATGCATCCATGAAGTTGGAATAGAGCCAGACGTAAAGGTAGAGCTCTCTGATGAAGCTAGAGAAAACTATAGCTTTGAGAATGATAATCAGATCGAGACAGGAATTGATGAAGTAATTAAGCAGATTGAAAGCGAAAGATAAGCTTAAGGCAGATAATCAAAAAAGAGAAAATCTAAAAATGAACACACCCAGGATGATGGAAAGCCCCTGTATTCAGGAAAGTCCATTAAATCCTGGGTGTTTTTTATTGTAATTTGAAAATGGAAGAAAAGAAAGACCGGATTATAAAAAGTATAGAGTTTTTTGAAAAAGTGCTTGACATATTCGGGATTCAATGGTACTATATTTTCTTGTGACGGACAAATGTTTGCGTGGTAAAGAAAACGCAAGCGGATATAGAGAAAATGCGGTGTCAGTATATGGATGAAAAAAAAGACAGATATTATTTGATAAAGGAAAGAGCGGTTCCAGATGTGCTTCTAAAGGTAATAGAAGCAAAGAGGCTGCTTGATTCAGGAAAAACTGACAGCATTCTAGATGCTGCAGAAGCAGTTGGAATCAGTAGGAGTTCTTTCTATAAATACAAGGATGACATAATGCCATTCCACGATGCAGGAAGAGGAAAGACCATAAATGTCATGCTTTCAATGGATGATGAGCCAGGACTTCTATCAAACGTACTAAATAAGATAGCAAAGGCAAAGGCGAATATTCTCACAATACACCAGTCCATTCCAATCGGAGGAATTGCATCAATAACACTTGGCATAGAAATACTTCCAGATTCAATGGAATTAGCAAAGCTCATAGGGGATATAGAGAATTTGAATGGAGTTCATTATCTCAAGATCCTTGGAAGAGAATAGGAATGTTTATCAGCTTAAGATTCACATTATCTTAAGTATCTCGCAAGAGAATAGGAATGATTATTATCTTAAGATTCTCGGTAGAGAATAGTGGGTAAAATATAAAAGAGAGGAATTAAAAGAGATGAAGGTAGCAATATTAGGATTTGGAACAGTAGGTTCAGGCGTTTATAAGATATTGACAGAGAGCGCAGACCTTATTGAGAAGAAGGCAGGAGAGAGAATCGAAGTAAAGTATGTACTCGATCTTAGAGAATTTCCAGGAAACCCGGTAGAAGAGGTTCTTGTTCATGATTATAATGTAATCGTAAATGATCCAGAGGTTGCAGTAGTTGTAGAGACAATGGGCGGCCTTGAGCCAGCATATAGCTTCGAGAAGGAAGCACTCCTTAAGGGAAAGAGCGCTTGTACTTCAAATAAGGAGCTTGTTGCAAAGCATGGCGCAGAGCTTATAGAGATAGCAAAGCAGAAGAAGGTAAGCTTCTTATTCGAAGCATCAGTAGGCGGTGGAATCCCAATCATCCGTCCACTTAACTCAAGCCTTACATGTGATGTACTCGAGCAGATTCAGGGTATTCTCAATGGAACAACAAACTATATCCTTACAAAGATGAGTAAGGAAGGCCTTAACTTTGATGACGTACTTAAGGACGCACAGGATAAGGGCTTTGCAGAGAGAAATCCTGCAGCAGACATCGAAGGCTATGATGCAGCAAGAAAGATAGCAATCCTTGCATCACTTGCATATGGAAAGCAGGTTGATTTCGAGGATGTATATACAGAAGGAATTACAAAGATCACACCAGAAGACATTGCATACGCAAAGGCAGAAGGCCTTAAGATAAAGCTTATCGGACAGTGCCTTGACGTTGAAGGAAAGCATTATGCAAGTGTAGCACCAAGACTCATTGATGATTCAAATCCTCTTTTCGCAGTAGATGGTGTATTCAATGCCATCAAGGTAAGAGGAAATTATCTTGGCGATACAATGTTCTATGGAAAGGGAGCAGGAAGCCTTCCAACAGCATCAGCAGTTGTTTCAGACGTAATTGATGCAGTTAAGAATAATGGAAGACATATTCCGATCCTTTGGAGCGAAAAGAAACTCGAGCTCGCAGATAGAAAGCATCTTGCAGCTAGATTCTTTGTAAGAGTAAATAAGGCAGATGAAGAGCTTGCTAGAAAGACATTCAAGGTAGATAAGGTTGTAGCACTTGATAGCCTTCCAAACGAGTTCGCATTCTTCACAAAGCAGACAACAGAAGGTGAATTTGCAGATGGCCGCCAGAAATTAAATGTCATCAGCGCAATCAGGGCTTAAATATTTTTAGATATAAAGCAAAAACTTGGAGGAAAAACTCATGTTAATTGTTAAGAAGTTTGGAGGCAGCAGCGTAGCTAACTACACAAGAATATTCAACGTAGCAAAGCGCTGTATCGAAGACTACAAGAACGGAAATGACGTAGTTGTAGTACTTTCAGCAATGGGCGACACAACAGACGACATCATTGCAAAAACAGAAGGCCTTATGGCTGAGGCTGAAAAGGTGACAGGAAAGAAGAGAGGAGAAATTCCAAAGCCACCAAAGCGTGAAATGGATATGTACCTTTCAATCGGAGAGCAGGAAAGTGTAGCACTTATGTCAATGGCAATGAATGCACTTGGCGTACCGGCAGTATCACTCAATGCACTTCAGGTAAAAATGCATACAACTTCTGTTCATCAGGATGCAAGACTTACAGGCATCGATGCAGAAAGAATTCATGGTGAGCTTGATCAGAGAAAAATCGTTATCATTACTGGATTCCAGGGCGTTGATAAGAACGGTGACGTTACAACACTTGGAAGAGGTGGATCAGATACAACAGCAGTTGCACTTGCAGCAGCACTCAATGCAGATAAATGCGAAATCTTCACAGATGTAGACGGCGTTTATACAGCAGATCCAAGAGTATGCCCAAAGGCACACAAGCTTGATGAAATTACATACGATGAGATGCTTGAGATGGCATCACTTGGAGCAGGCGTACTTCATAACCGTTCAGTAGAGCTTGCAAAGAAGTACGGAGTAACTCTTGTAGTTCGCTCTAGTCTTGATTTTAACGAAGGAACAATTGTAAAGGAGATCGTAAAAATGGAAGGAACACTTATCAGCGGCGTAGCTAGCGACAAGAATGCAGCACGTATTTCAGTAGTAGGTCTTGAGGATCAGCCAGGAGTAGCTTTCAAGCTTTTCCAGCACCTTGCAAACCATCATATAAATGTAGATATCATCATCCAGTCTATCGGACGTGATGGAACAAAGGATATCAGCTTCACAGTACCAGAGGATAAGGTAGATGAGGCAGTTAAGGTAATCGAGTCACATCATACAACAAGCCTTAAGTATAAGTCAATTGACGTTAATACAGACGTTGCAAAGGTATCAATCGTTGGTGCCGGCATGATGACAAACCCAGGCGTAGCAGCAAAGATGTTCGAGGCTCTCTATGATGCAGGCATCAACATCAATATGATCTGCACATCAGAAATCAGAGTTACAGTACTTATCGATGAGAAGTACCTTCAGAAGGCTACACAGGCAGTACACGACAAGTTCTTCTAATTATTTAAAAGAGAAAAAGCGAAAATTAAAAATAAAAGCGACATTAAAAAAACGCGGCTTAGGCCGCGTTTTTTTCTTTACCCAGATTATCTTTGAACTTAAATATTGAGAAAGAATCATTTTAAATTGATACAAAAAACTCCTTTTCATAAAAAATATGAGAAGGAGTTTTTTTATAGTAAACATAACATAGTAAACATAACATAGTAAAATAACATAGTAAAATAACCTAGTAAAATAACCTAGTAATATGACTCAGTAATATAACATAGTACCATAACCTAGTAATATGATTTAGTAATATAACTTAGTAATAGAACTGAACATATGCATAAGGTGTGTGCTTTTCTGAACTATCTAAAAGACCTATTTTAACAGAGTCGTTATCTATAACAGAGTAAATATTTAGCTCATTGCCCTTTACAGCAGAATTTGCGTAATAGGCATGAATTCTCCTTATCTCCTTATCAGTAGCAGGAAGATAAGCTTCTGCGACAGCAATATACTGGGCGTTGTTCATGTGACCGTTAGTATCTATCATAGAAGGATTTACAGGGAGAACGCCTAAAAAAGAAGCCTCAGAAAAATTCTTTATAGGTCTTATTTTTCTAGGTAAAAGCTCCATTTCAAGAGGAGGACAGATTTCGTAAATACCAGAAAAAGGAGGCTCTATTTTCGTAGGCATTCTGGTATCAGTATTAAGTAAAAACCAAACAGAATCAGCTTTAACAGCTAGCTTGCCGCCCTTTGACCTATTGTAGATCGCAAAATTTCTGTTGGAGAGCAGGCCGTTTATGTTACTGACCTGAGTTCCGATGGTAATGTCGTCGTTGTAATCAGGCATATCCACAATATCGATCTGCCATGAAGAAAGAAGCCATGCCCTATGGTTATCCTGAAGAAATTTTAAACCCTTCTCAAGAGTCTCCGACTGAAGAGTAGAGCAATCCTGGAAATAATCAACGAGAGCCTTGATGGAGAGCTTCTCGTTAGGTGAAATTTTACTATAAAGAACCTTAGAATCAAAAGTAAACATTAATAATCCCTCTCCTAAAAGTATCAAAAATAGAGCAGAAACGCTCAGCTTTTATATTATACAACAAAATTGATTTTATTTAAAGCAGAAAATAAAATACAAAAAAAACTTGACTGATAACGTTTATTATCATATACTATAAAAAGTATTATCGAGAGGAGTAAAATATGGATTATATTTTTAAAACAAACAACTTATGTAAAAACTATGGAAGCTTTGCGGCCTTAAAGGACGTAAATATGGAAATTCCAAAACACTCTATTTATGGTTTTGTCGGTAAAAACGGTGCCGGTAAGACTACATTAATCAGGCTTCTTTGCGGTCTTCAGACTCCAAGCTCTGGCTCATACGAGCTTATGGGAATAAAAAATGACAGCGCTGACATTCTTAAAGCAAGACGAAAAATGGGAGCTGTAGTAGAATCACCTGCCATCTATAAAGATCTAACAGCTAGGGATAATTTAATTCAGCAGTGCATAATGCTAGGACTTGCTGATTTAAAAAATGTGGATGAATTACTGGATATTGTTGGGCTATCAGACACAGGAAAGAAAAAGGCAAAAAATTTCTCTCTAGGAATGAGACAAAGACTCGGACTTGCAATAGCGCTCTGTGGAAATCCGGAATTTATTATCCTAGATGAGCCGACTAATGGTCTAGATCCTCAGGGAATCATAGAAATCAGAGAATTAGTTATAAAGCTTAACAAAGAGAGAGGCATAACATTCCTCATATCAAGCCATATCCTTGACGAATTAGCAAGAATGGCAACTCATTATGGCTTCATTGATAAGGGGCACATAGTCCGTCAGATGAGCAATGAAGCGCTTAGAAAAGAAAGTCATAAAGCCATAAAAATGACGGTAAATGATACAAAGCTTCTAGCAAAAGCCATTGAATCACGTGGATTAAAATACAAAATCATAGATAATAGAACTGCAGATATTTATGAGGATATTAACTTCTCAGAAATTGCAAAGCTGTGCGACAAGACAGGATGCATGGTAGAAAAAATGGAAGAAAATGAAGAAAATTTAGAGAGCTTCTATTTATCCCTTATTGGAGGGTGCAAAAATGTTTAGAATATTCCATGCAGACATTAGAAAAATGATACATGACAAGGGCTTTCGTACATGCCTGATGGTAAATATCCTATATCAGTTTTTCAGTGTTCTGATACTTAAGACAATAAATATCTTATATCCTAAAATAGTGTTATATGCAGATGCGGTCGCATTCAACTATGGAACAATTTCAACATTTTTGATTTTTGCAAGCACTCTTATAACAACCACCAGCGATTATTCTGATGGCTGCATAAGGAACAAGATCATATCAGGAGCGAGCAGGGTGAATATATATTTATCAGGGGCAGCATGCGGTTTGCTTCATGGATTAATTCATTCGGTAGCGGCCTGCATAACATCGTTTTTGTGCAACCTGATATTCTTTCTTAAATGGGATACATATACGGCGCAGGAGATCTTGTATTACTGGCTGATAATCACTCTTTCGTGCATGGCACTTGGATTATTTTCTACAACCTTGGTAATGATTTTAGGAGGGTACAAAGCATCGTATATAGTAGGTCTTTCTATAGTTATTGTCATGAAAATCGTATCACTAGAGGTACTGGACAAGCTATATCCGGAAAATGGCATATGCACTCTGACGGGCTTCAAACTCTGTTTATATCAGTTTTTGGAAAAATATCTGCCATTTTTCTATCCTATGATGAGACCGCACTACGGATTATTTACCTATATGATGGGAATAGGTGGGATTACAGTGATTTCACTTATATTAGGGCTGGTAATCTTTAAAAGAAAAGAGATACGCTGATTAATTTAGCATATATTATGATCAGTAATCTCTTATAAGAAAGAAATGTGTAAAAAAAATAACGACATGTGAGGAAAAAAATGAAAAATTTATATAAGTCTATTATGATAAGAATATTCAAGAATCCATTTTATATATTTGGATGCATGGCAGCATTTGCAATCACATTCATTGTAGCATGGAGCAATTCTCCGATTCAGCTGCCTATAAAAGGTGATACAAATGAAAAAATGATTTTCGTAAGTGCAGCCATGGTTGCTTTCTTTACAATCTTTGTACCGCTCATCACAAACACTGAATATAGTGATGGAGTAATCAGAAACAAGCTGATTTCCGGATATACTCAGGAGGATATTTATAAAAGTTCACTTCTAGCACATATGACAGCAGCATTTGTAATGTGGGGCGTATATATGCTTGCAGGAATTATTGCGGGAGCTAAGGTGAATTCAAAGTTCATTCTTTCTAATATAGTAATATTACTGGCAGTTTTAAGCTACGTTTCAACCATGATGATTTTAGCATTCAGACTAACAAAAATGATTACCCTTATCATAGGTGCAATGTTTGTATTTCAGCTTTACTTCAACTTTGTAATATTCGGCAATCTCTTTATTTCCTTATCTAAAGGAGTTCTAAACAGAATTATTGTGATAATTTATAACATACCAGCACTTGGACAGTGGTTCTCAAATACATATTTAGGAGAGGAATTCAATAATCCAGGAAGAATAATTCAATTACTCATCTCTGTTTTGGTAATAATTGTATGTACATTTATAGGAACCTACAAGCTAAATAAGAGAGACCTTGTATAAAAAAATATAATAATTCCTACTGACAAATCTGCTTTAATGTTATATTATTATAAGTGATACCTACGAATCTAATTAACTACGAGGGAGGAATAAATTTGAGAACGGGTTCAAATAGAGATAAAATATTAGAAGCAGCACTGGAATTGTTTTCTAGAAAAGGGTACGACGGCACTACCGTAGAAGAAATTGCAGTAGAAAGCGGGATAAAAGCACCTAATCTATATAGATATTTTAAAAGCAAGGAAGATATTTTTGATTGTATTGACAAATCGGTAGAAGAACAATATAACTCAACAATGGGAATGGGACTTCATTCAATGGTCTTTATTCATAATGCACAGGAACTTAAGACTTTTAGCATGCACCAGATCGCCTATACGGTTACAAATGAACATATAATCAAGGTCAGAAGAATGATTAACATAGAGCAATACAAAGATGAACTGTTCAGTAAAAAGGTCACTGAGCACATGTCGGATTTTATGATTAAACAATACGTAAGTATTTTTACTGACCTCATAAAAAACGGTGCGCTTTTAGAAGAAGATCCTGAGATGCTAGCAATGGAATATGTATATCCTGTGAGCATGTTGATTCAGACCTGCGATAGGGAGCCTGAAAAAAAAGAAGAAACATTAAAAAAAATAGAACGGTATATTGACTATTTTATCAAAGTGCATTTTGAGAAAAATCAGTGAATTGCTTAGAAAAAAATAGTTTTTTATGAATTTGCATAATTTTTAATGCTAAGAGCCCTTCTTACTTAAAAAAGTAAGGAGGGCTTTATCATAAATATCTCATAAGCTAGAAAAAGAAAAAAGGTTTACAATATGCGGAGAATGTGCTATCATTAAAAAATGAGTTAGTGTGCCCTTTTAAGGGAAAAAAGAGGAGACTTAAAAATTAAAAATGTTTAAATTTGTAAGATTATAAAAAGAGGACAAGAAGGAGGATGAAATGGATAATATTGCTGTTATAGTATATATAATCATCATAGCTGGGGCAATATACAGCTCGGTCAAGAAGACTAAAAAGGATAAGAATGTCAGCAATAGCACGAATAATGCAGTAAATCGCAATGTGCAATATAGAACTCAGCAAAGACCAATGACAGATGCAGAAAAATATAGTTTGAGACCAAAAACAGGAACCATTGATGATAATAATTACGGTCTTTTTAGCTCAAATGCACATGAAGAGCATAGCCATACTGATTTCAGCAAGTACTATGGCAGCAATAATGTGAGCTATGATAACTTCATAAAGGAAGATGAAATACGTTCGCGCAACGGTCATAATGACGACTTCGTAACTAGGGAATTAAGACGTGAAAGAGAAGAATATGCTATGGAAAAGAGAAATCCTAATAGGTAAAAAGTTTACGGTGAAGGTGAAGTAGTAGCAATAATCGGACCATCAGGCTCGGGAAAATCTACACTGCTTCGTTGTGCAACCATTTTAGATTGAGCTTATGATAAATATAGATTAAGACTAGTAAAGAAATAAATGCTGAAATAAGGTGATGTGATGAGTAAAATATATGGTGTTGGCTGTCATGAATTAGATACTGACGGAAATGGAATAGTTGAATTCAATGGATCAAAATTCAA
>Ga0247611_10002382_pt1 | contig 30474 bp, 23 predicted proteins | sample 177DNAGHGhighgp2_FD_192422 | JGI IMG/M metagenome (GOLD analysis project Ga0247611, IMG submission 192422) | Sheep rumen microbial communities from Palmerston North, Manawatu-Wanganui, New Zealand - 1770 DNA GHGhigh gp2 | ecosystem: Host-associated > Mammals > Digestive system > Stomach > Rumen... | reverse complement strand
ATTGTAATGAATCGTGTATCGTTGTTTTCGTTTATCATTTTGCATATTCCACCCATTGTTGCAATCCACAGATTGCCATTCTTATCCCTAACCATGCTTTGCACACAATTATTTGGCATTCCTTCCCTGGTAGAATATCTGACAAGCTGCTGCCTTGCCTCATCCAATCTGAAGAGTCCGTTTTGCGATCCTATCCATATTATATTGTCCTGGTCGGTTAGCAAGCAGTTGCATTTATCGCTATAAGGATTATCGTTAAGAATACTGAATCTTTCAAGATTTGGTTTAAGTCGCTTTCTTTCGAGAGCAAAGAATCCATTTTGTGTACCGATGAGAAATCCACCCGTTATTTCGGTAATTGCCACCATATTCCTGAAGTGCAGTAGTTCAGGATATTTGTCGGTGAGTGTGACAAGTGTTTTTTCGTTCTTGAAGAGCACAGCCAGCCGGTTAAGTCTGTAGCATGTGAGATACCTGTTTTTATCAATTTGCCTGACAAACGGCACTGCTCCCCACAATCCCGGCACATCACTATAGTGTAGCCACGTGATATTTCCACCCGGCTCCACAATTACTATACCATCATTTCTCGTAGTAATCCAAGTTTGTCCTTGCTTGTCGGTATAGATTGCTGACACTTGAACATTGTTATTTCTCAATCGTTTGTTGTCTTTGAAAAACAATCTGAGAACGATATCTTCACCGTGATTCAGTTCTGCGAAGTTCAGAAGAACTTTCACATTCGGTTTATAGAATATTCCGTTGTTGAATGTAGCCACCCAAATGCCGTTTTGTCTGTCGATGGTGGCTCCCTGCAAATTGTCATTATTTCTTTCGCCATTGGCTTCGTCGGTCAGTGCGATAATTGAATCTTGAATCTGCAGGTTTTCATCGAACAGATATACCGTTCCATGTGTTGACACACACATCTTTGCAGGATTGAGCAGTTTGGTTTTCTTGAAGTCGAATACATTGCCATCATTGATTAAGCGTGTTTTGTTGCCTGTATTAATATCATAGGCAACGAGTCCGTCGGCATCTCTAATGATGATTTTTCGGTCGTTCCATCTCAATGCCTTTAGCAGATGTTCCTTGGGTCCGGAAATGAATTGTTTCGCATTAGGACTTCCCTTCCCTTGTGCATTGACTTGCAACATCTTTCCGTTAGACACAAACAAATAGTAGTTATTACCCATCCTGACAACATCGGTCAGTTGCACCACCTTGTCTTCAACATTTCGTTCTTTGAGTTGCGTCAACTTTATTGCAGGTTGTTTCCAATCGTAAACATATATCCAATGGTCTTCGGTTTCAAATATGGCATTTCCCAGATGGTCAACAAAGAAATTATTTATATCAGCTTTCACTCCGGTATTCTCCAGCAACTTGTGAATGTCAACAAATTCATAGGTAGCGGCATTGATGGCGAAGAGATGTGTATTGTCTTTCACCCATAGCAGACTGTCGTTGCCGAAATAATAGTCGGTATTGAGGAAACTGCTAATATTTATAATCTTGTTGCGGTCGTATTCGAGGTTGCGGAATCGTTCCCCATCGAAAACGCAGAACATACCTTCAAGCTGAGTCAGAATACGTCCATCAGGCATTTCTATCACTTTTCTGCTCTGCAAATTAAGCATTCCGTCGGCCATACCATAGTGACGGCACAAGGCATTTTGTGCTTTCACTCCAGTTGCAAAGGCAAACATCAGTGAAAGGAGCAGAATTATATGTTTCAACTTAACGACCACGAGTTTAAATAAAAATTATTTTAGTTGGCAATTATACGAGTTGGTTGTAGTAGGAACGGGAATTAAATGAAGATACTTACTAATATTATTCTACTAATGCTCCACAGTTGGGGCACTTTCCTTTTTCTTTCAGTCGTTGTCCGCATATTCCACACATGTAATTACATCTTACATATCCGGTATATAGAACCCAAAGGAACCATAATAGGACGACAACGAGGAGGTAGCCTATATAGATGGATGTAGTCCATGAAATAAAAAGATACGTCAACATGGATGCACCCAATATTTCTATAAGATAAATGACCCCTTTTACAAACTTCATATTGTTGTAGAGATCAATAATAAGTGCGATAAAAACCACGATGATGAGCCAAACAAGGACAACGAGCACAGCCATGACTGGTGGTAGTAGGAATGGATTAAGTGTAGGGTGGAAATAGTATTCCTGCCAAAACTCTGGAGCAAAGTTTTGTATGCTGGCATACCAACATCCGAGCAATGCAACCAGAATGACGAAAAGGAAAGGATAAAAAGAGTCCAAATCGCTTGGTTTCACCACATTTACTTTCCGTTTGTTGTATTTTTTATGCAAGATCAAACCGATTAATCCAAGCATAATAAGTCCGCTCATCCATAGCAGGCGTGTATCGGTTAGAGAATGTAGCAGAACTGATATGTTATCATTTGGCACTGTGTATTTGAGCAGTGTGCTTTCTGTCACCCATCCCATATTATACTGGTTTCCAGCTACCTTTATCCACACAGTATCGGCATGAACGCTATCATTTTTTTGAGACGCCGCATCAGCCAATTCATTTTTTTCATTTTCCAATTCGTTGTTGGCTTCCTCCATTGACTTGAGCAGATTGGCATCAGCATTAGACAGATCGAGAGAGTCGTGTTCAAGTGTGTAGTTTCGTTTTATCTTCACCACCACCAGTACATCGTTCTTTCTGACCACGCAAGTATCTGTAGCTTCATCTTCTCGAGGCACCAACTTAAGAGAATCCGCCACCACCCGGAAATTATCGTTAATGGTATAATGGCGTGTGAGTCGGAATTCCAGGCTGTCGATTTGATCTGTTGTTAGTTGATTAAGATATACTGAGTCGATTTTATTTTCTTGGGCCACAGAATCAGAATCCGTTTCAGCTTGTGTTTCCGTTTTCTTTTGAGCACAAGCAGAAAATAAGATTACAAAAATGCCAATTAAAATATTAAAGCAATATGTCTGCCGTTTTTTTGTCACTTTTTAAATCGTTATTTTACGAAAAAAAACTGATTGGGTTAATATATCATGCAAATTTAATAAAAATATCCTAAATGTAAATCATTTTGATTAACTTTGCATATATTTTTAGTAGAGTAGTAGACAAGTAGACGGGTTGTTAGTAGTAGTTGAAAGTTAATGATTTGGCTGTAATTTAAGATATTATGCAAAAGACATTATTAGACGTACATACACACACGATAGTTTCGGGTCATGCCTACAGCAGTCTTCAGGAGATGGTTCAAGCTGCGAGCGACAAAGGACTTGAGATATTAGGCATAACAGAGCATGGCCCGAGTATACCCGGCACATGTCAGTTGCTCTATTTCAAAAACATGCACGTGGTTCCTCGTCAGATGTATGGTGTCAGGTTATTGCTTGGTTGTGAGATCAATATTCTTGACACCGATGGCACGATAGATATTCCCGACGACTATATTGACCGTTTGGACCTTCGTATCGCCGGCATTCATTCAATTTGCTGGCACGGTGGCACAAAAGAAGAAAACACTTCTGCCGTTTTGAAAGTGATGCACAATCCAAAGATACACATAATCTGTCATCCTGGTGATGGCACCGCCTCTCTTGATTTTGAGCAGTTGGTGTTGGCATCAAAAGAAACAGGCACTCTGCTTGAGGTGAACAACCATTCTATGTCTCCCCATCGTACGATGAAAGATGCACGCAGCAACAATCTTGAGATTTTGCGTCTGTGCAAGCAATATGACGTGCCTATTATTTTAGGCAGCGATGCACATATATCGTTTCAGATAGCCGACTACGAGCGTATCTACCCACTTTTGTCGGAAACAGATTTTCCCGACGCTCTGATTATGAACTATCACCCTGATATATTCATGCAGTTGGTTGATGGTTAACTGATTGTTGACTGAAGAAATCATTGCATCATATTCAGACGATCATCCAATCTTCAAAACTTCTTAAAGCACATGAGTTTTTACAAACTTGACTAAACTAATAAAAACTATAGAGATATGAAGAAAATAATGCTCATACTGTTGATGATGGTGACAGTATTACCATTGTCGGCTCAGCGTTCGGACAGGGGCAGCAGCCTTGTTGAGCCCGACTATAAGGATGTGAATTATGCCGGTGATGATATTGAGGCTCATCGTTTGGACATATATAAGCCGAAGAATGTGGAAGGAAAGTCGAAGGTCGTGATTGTGATATATGGCAGTGCATGGTTTTCCAACAATGCGAAAGTCATGGCTTTCAACTCGATAGGTATGCCCTTGCTCAATGCCGGTTTCTCCGTTGTATGCATAAACCATCGTTCGAGTAGCGACGCATGTTTTCCTGCTCAAATCCACGATGTGAAAGGTGCAATTAGGTTTATCCGTGCCAATGCCGACCGCTATGGCCTTGACACCACGTTTATAGGCATCACAGGCTATTCTTCCGGTGGTCATTTGTCGTCGTTGGCAGGTGTGACCGGTGATATCCACTGGGCATCAATTGGCGATGTGAGAGTGGACTTGGATGGCAATATTGGTGGTAATCTCGATATTAGAAGCGATGTAGATGCCGTTGTCGACTGGTTTGGTCCTGTTGACATGTCGCGCATGCAAGACTGTTCGAAAGTGAAAGACGCCAAATCGCCAGAAGCGGCTTTGATAGGCGGCAATCCAGCCGATATGCCAGAGATGGTGAACTTAATCAGCCCTATTTATTATGTCAACTCGAATTGTCCGCGTTTTCTTGTCATCCATGGAGATGCCGACAACGTTGTGCCTTATTGCCAGAGCGAATATTTCGCTGCTCGTCTTGAGAGTTATGGCCGGCTGGAGGAATTTGTGACAGTTCCTAACGGTCAGCATGGACCTATTACATTCAACGAAACCACATTCAAGAAAATGACCGACTTTTTCAAGAAAGAATATGAATCCATTGAGACCGTTTCGGCAGAAGAAATAATGGATGAGCTGAAATCGTGCGGTGTGTTTTATCTTGCCACCGTTGACGGCAATCAACCCCGTGTCCGTCCGTTCGGTGCATTAGCAGTTTATGAGGGTCGTTTGTATCTGCAGACTGGCAAAGTGAAGAATGTGTTTAAGCAGCTTTCGGTAAACGGCAAGTTTGAGTTGTGCGCCATGAAGCCATCCGGCACAGAATGGATTCGCGTGAGCGGACGTCTGGTGAACGACGACCGTCTTGCAGCAAAGGAGCACATGCTAAACGTGAACCCATCTCTTAAATCAATGTATAAAGCCGATGACGACAACACCGCAGTGCTTTATGTTGCAGACGGCGAAGCCACTTTCAGTTCGTTTTCAACAAAGCCAAGGACAGTGAAGTTTTAATAGAGTCGAGAGATGAGAGATGAGTGATGAGAGACAAAATAGATAGTAAATATATTTTTATAAATTATTCAATAGATATATGCCATTAAAATTACCCGACAGGCTACCTGCAATAGACATACTGAAGAAAGAGAATATCTTCGTAATGGACACCACTCGTGCTACCGGTCAGGACATCCGTCCACTACGTATAGCGATACTGAATCTGATGCCCATCAAGATAACGACAGAAACAGACTTCATCAGGATTCTGTCGAACACACCATTGCAGGTTGAGATTGAATTCATGAAGATTAAAAGTCACACGTCGAAGAACACTCCCATAGAGCACATGCTTATGTTCTATCGGGATTTTGAAGACATGAAGCAGGAGAAATACGATGGTTTGATTGTGACAGGTGCCCCATTGGAGCAGATTGACTTCGGTGATGTGAAATACTGGGACGAGCTGACAGAAGTGTTTGACTGGGCTTACCACAATGTTCAGTCCACTTGCTATATCTGCTGGGCCGCGCAAGCTGCCTTGCATCATTTCTATGGAATCCCTAAATATCCGCTATCGAGCAAGATGTTCGGAGTATTCAAGCATCGTCTGACATATCCCGACCTGCCTATATTCCGTGGCTTCGACAGTGAATTCTACGTGCCTCACAGTCGCCATTCCGAAATACGCAAGGAAGACATAGAGAAAGTGAAAGAATTAAGTATTTTGGCAGAATCAGCCGATGCCGGAGTAGGCATTATTTCAGCTCGTGAAGGTCGCGAATTTTTCATGACTGGCCACAGCGAGTATTCCCCTCTGACTCTCGACACAGAATATCGTAGGGACAAGGGCAAAGGACTTCCAATCGAAATTCCAAAGAATTATTATAAAGACGATAATCCAGACAATGGTCCGCTGGTTCGTTGGCGTGCTCATGCCACACTGTTGTTTACCAACTGGCTGAACTACTATGTATATCAGAAGACTCCATTCGATATAAGTCAGATTGTATAATTTTTAATGAAGATTTTTTTAGTTTTTCGAGGACAAGCCTCTCACGCGCAACTGGATTGCAGATGGAGGATAAATGAAGGGGAAAAATCACTAATCTATAAATTAGAGAACACTAAATATGAGGTATCTTGAATTGCTTTCTCCTGCACGTACTGCAGACATAGGCATCGAGGCGATTCGCCACGGTGCCGACGCAGTGTATATAGGAGCAAGCAGTTATGGTGCTCGTCAGTCGGCAGGCAACAGTGTGGAAGATATATCTCGTCTTGTTGCCTTTGCCCATCAGTTTGAGGCCAAAGTTTACGTGACTGTCAACACCATCATATATGATGATGAGCTTCAGGACGTGGAGCGTCTGATACACGAATTATATGATATAGGTGTAGATGCCTTGATTGTTCAAGATATGGCTATTGCTCGCCTCAATATACCTCCTATCCCACTCCATGCCAGCACACAGATGGACAACCGCAGCGTGGAGAAGGTGGAATTTCTATCTCAAAAGGGGTATGAACAGGTGGTTTTGGCGCGTGAGCTAACGATAGATGAGATTCAAAAAATTCATGAGCGTTGTCCCGTCACAAAGCTGGAGGTATTCGTTCATGGTGCCCTATGTGTGTCGCTAAGTGGTAGGTGCTATGCCAGTGAGGCATTGATGGGCAGGAGTGCGAATCGAGGTGAGTGTGCACAAGTATGCCGCATGTCGTTTGATTTGGAAGACGAGAAAGGCAATGTGCTGGTGCGCGAGAAAAACCTCCTGTCGCTCAAGGACATGTGCCGGATAGATTGTCTGGAGGATTTGGCTGCAGCCGGAGCTACATCATTTAAGATAGAAGGCAGACTGAAGGACATGGACTACGTGAAAAATGTGACCGCTGCCTATAGTGAAGCTCTCAATCGCCTAATAGAAAAATACCCTGACCGATATGAACGCAGCTCGAGGGGAACGGTGAGATATAAATTCACTCCCGATGTGGAAAAGTCCTTCAATCGAGGCTTTACCAACTATTTTCTTTACGGCGAGAACGATGGTGTCTTTTCCGTTGACACACCCAAGTCGATTGGTAAACAGGTGGGCAGGATCAGGGAAGTATACACCGATAGCTTTATTGTGGATGCAGGCAAGGATAAGGATGTGGTATTCAGCAACGGCGACGGCGTATGTTTTTTCAGTCCGAACGGCAAGTTAATCGGCATGCGTGTAAACCGAGTTGACGGCAAACGCCTGTATCCCTATAAGATGTCGAATCAGCTTCGTCGCGGCATCAAGATATATCGTAATCACGACAAGCATTTTGTTGACTCGCTTCATGGCGATAGCGCTACGAGGCATATTCCAGTCAGCATGACGCTCTCATACAATACTGACGGATTTCTTCTCACGTTGTCGGACGGCAATAACGCCATAGCAGAACGATTTGCCTTTGATGCCGAACTGGCACGCTCACCCCAACGCGAAAACATATTCAAGCAGTTGTCTAAACTTGGCAACACCCCTCTGATGCTTGAGAAGCTGGATATAGAATACAAAGAAAATTTTTTCATCCCGTCATCTATATTGTCTTTTTGGCGCCGTAGGATAGTGGATTCATATCTTCAGTACGTGGAGTCGGATATAAAGTCAAAGAGGAAAGAATTTAAGGATTTTTCAAGTGCTCCAGCCATTGAACAAACTTGTGCAGAAATGACAAGAGACCAGTCAATCTTTGAAACCGCTAACAACACATATAGTTCTAGTACTATCGGTTTTCAATTCAATGTGTCAAACAAGATTTCAAGAGATTTCTATATGTCGGAAGGTTTTAAGGATGTGGTTCCAGCCTATGAATTGAAGGCTCAGAACAAAGTTCCATTGATGACATGCCGCCACTGCATCAAATTTGCCTTGGGGATGTGTGTTAAGCGACAGAATGTCGGCAATCCTACTGCTGTACCGAAGGAGTTATACTTGAGAATGCAAAACGGCAAACGGTTGCGACTGGAATTTGATTGCAAGAATTGCTTGATGAAAACATATTTAAATTAAAAATTAAATCATGCGGTGCTGGTAGAGATGCTATGCCTGAGGCAATGACGCCGTGAGACGTCACCTCCTTCCGGGAGAAAAAAGTTGTAGGATGGAGAAAGGTGGGTTGCACAAATGGTTGGAGAAGTGATTCGAATATTTAAAATTACATAACAAGTTTTGCAAGCTTCAACCTGTTTTTAGAAGACAAGAAGATAGTTATTTACTGTAAGAAGTTGATTAATTTTTTTTATTAATAATAATGTAGTTTATTTTTATTACTTTTGCATTACACTAACTAAAAACAAAATATAATGAGATTTAAATTTTATTTTGCATCGCTGTGTTTTGCAGTGTTGTCAATAAGCGTATCGGCACAAACCGACTACACATCTAAAATCACAAATGCCAGTTTTGAATCAGGTCTGACAGGCTGGACTATTATCAGCATGAGCCATCAGACTAACGATGTATTTACCATTAAGAGCGGAAGTGCCTATATGGAGAAGTGGACCGACAAAGGCAAAGCTGTAGGCAACTGCAGTTTGAGTCAGTCAATTGCCAATTTAGTTCCTGGCAACTATCGTCTGACTGCCGCAGCCCAGAATATTCAGGAGGACAGTCCTACAGCAGTTCAAACAGGAGCCTACATCTTTGCAGGCGACAAGAAAACAACTGTTAGCATTCGCGACACTTATAGCGTGGATTTCACCTACGTGTCTGGTAGCGTTGACATAGGTTTCGCAGCATCAGGTGCCAGTGGCAACTGGATAGCCGTGGATAATTTCCGTTTGTCGCTGATAGACACCAATCTGAGCAGCGCCTTGTCCGATGCCATCAATGCAGCCACAACCATTTATGGTGACGGCAGCGGCACCGACAGCGCATCTCTTTTGGCAGCCATTAATTCTGCCAAGTCAGTTGCAGCCGACTCCTCTGCCAGTGGTCAGCAGCAAGCAGATGCCATAATATTTCTCAACAAAGCTATCGAGAACTACCAATATGCCAATGCAAGTGCATCCAATCCCCTAAATCTTACATCTCTCATTCAGAACAACAGTTTTGAAACGGGCAATTTCACTGGTTGGACACAGACGGGTCTGAAGTTCCAGAGCAACAGTTCGTTCAGCATCAAGAACGGCACATACTATGTGGAGAAGTGGATAGACAAAGGCAGTGCTGTAGGCGATGCAAGGGTAAGTCAGACTTTGAGTGGCATGCGTCCAGGCAAATACATTCTGAGAGTGGCAGGTCAGAACATACAGGAGAATTACTCTTCAGCAGTTCAGACTGGAGCCTGGATATTTGCCAATTCGAACAAGCTCAATGTGACCACTCGCAAGAATTACGCATTAGAATTTGTGCTTGTAAACGATCAACTTGAGATAGGTTTTGAGGCAAAGAATGCCAGTGGCAACTGGATAGCCTTAGACAATTTCCGTTTGGAATACATCGACGATGATTTCAGCCTGATTAAAGCAGAATTCAACTCACTGATAGCAAAGGCAGAGGCCCTGCTTGAACAAAGGATTAATGCCTCAGCAAGGCAGTCATTGGAATCCGCCATCTCCACAGCCAAGCCACTTGCCGACCAGAGCACAAGTGACGGTTGGTCTTCTGCAGCCAGCAAGCTCGAGTCCGCCATCTCTGCAGCTACCGCATCCAGCGATGTGTTTTCATCGCTTCTAAGTGCCATAGAGAAAGCTCAGAGCGAGATAGATGCCTCATCAGCCTCCAACAAGAGCGAATATCAGTCATCTATAGATGCTGCCCGCAGCATCTACGAATCTGCCACAACCACAGACTCAGGGGCACAGAAAGCCATCAATGACCTCATCACTGCAGCCTTTGCATTCAAGATAGCCAACGGCAGCGGCTCAGTTCCACGCGTAGTGACCGACAGTCGTTTCATCAAGGGGTCCACATGGGCATTTGGTCGCAGCACCGTTAGTGGCAGCAATATTATGGAACAAGGATTCTGCTGGAGCGAAGACTCGAACCCAACAGTTCTCGACAACCGCACCACCGAATACTTGAATCAGGCAGGAAAAATTTATTGGCTTCGCAACTTGAAGCCTGGCAGGATGTATTATATGCGTGCATACGCCATTACAGAAAGCTATGCTGTGGGTTATGGCGACGTGATAAAATTCTCCACCGTTCCAAAGGGCACGATTACCCATTGGTATAACAACGGAGGTGACGAAGCCACCAACGACCGTATCAACTACGCCATTGACACGGCAATAGATTACTATTGGAACAATCTTTCGAGCATCAAAGGGTTCGGCATCAGTGTGACCTACAGTCCAGGCACTCCTACCGCCGACTGCGGTTATGGCGGTGGTATGCGCGTGGGAGCCAACAGCAGTTATCAGGCAGTAGGCACAATCATGCACGAGGCCTTGCATGGCATCGGCGTAGGCACTCACGGAATATGGTGGTCAGCAGAAATGCGCTCTGACGGCGACCGCGGAATATGGCTTGGCGACCGTGTGACAGAGGCAGTGAGATTCTGGGACAACAGCACCACCGCCACCATCACCGGCGACAACACCCACCTTTGGCCATACGGCTGCAATGGCGCCAATGAAGACACCCATAACGACAATCTCTACTGCATGATGGGCATCATAGCCCAGGCATTGAACGAAGACGGATTGCCAGGTTCCAGCACCATAGGCTTTGCTCTTCCATATTACTCATTCACTCAGGGCGACGATGTGAAATATTATATTAAGAATGAGGATTCCGACCGCGGTCTTTACAGTTCATATCTTATTGAGACCAGCGCCCATGCCCTTCAGTGGAAGGCAATGACAGCAGAAGAGGCTGCCTCCAATGATGCCGCCGCATGGTATATCACATTCACTCCGTCGAACCAATATTATCAGTTGAAGAATGCAAAGACAGGTTATTACATGACCTACAGCAACTCAACGTTCAAGACAGTTAAGCGCACAAGTCCGACTACAGCCGACAACATACATCTGATGCGCGGACGTGTGGACGTGGATGTAGAGGGCAACAAATTCAGAGGCTATTATTTCATCCATCCAGAGAGCAACGCCACCCCACCTACCCTCTATGCCAACACAGCAGGCAAGACAGGTTCTCAGGGATTCAACATTTCGAAATCGGCGACCACTCAGCGCTGGCTGATTCTTACAGCCGAAGAATGTCAGACATTTGAGGCGGGCAGCGTTAAGATGGAGAAAGAGGCTCTGAACGACCTTTTGAAGCAGCTTCGCACATTGGCTCAAACCCCTCACGAAGAGACAGCCGATGGCATAGATGCTACGTTCATGAGTCAGATCAGCGATATAGCCACAGCAGGAAAAGAGGCCACCACTGTGACAGAAATCAACAATTTGATGACAGAGGCAAAGACCGACCTCAACACCTTCCTTTCCAACGTATACGTGAAAGAAACCGATAAACCGTTCGACCTGACGTTCATGATGGAGAATCCTGATTTCGACAGCGAACCAACATCAGGTTGGACCACGAATGCCACACCAAACTACGGCTATCAAGCCGACGAATTCTACCAGAGCACATTCAATTTCTATCAGACATTGCCAAATATGCCAGCAGGCACGTATAAGTTATGCGCCCAGGCATTCATGCGTCCAGGTCCATACAGTTCTGTTTATGCTCCATATATAGCCGGCACAGCCAAAGTAACCACCCAGCTATATATAGGTAGCACCTACGCCGATGTATGTCATATATGCGACGACCGTCAGTCCACAGCTCCAAGCAGCGGATGTCAGCGCATGGCCGACGGTAAGTATATCCCAGACAATATGCAAAGCGGTGCGGCGTTCTTTGCCAAGGGCCTGTATGAGAGCAGCGTGACCTCTGAACTTGCAGCAAAGGGCAATCTTCGCGTAGGAATCCGCGGCACAAATGCAAGCAGCGGCTATTGGACAATGTTCGACAATTTCCGCCTTTACTTCTACGGTTTGGAACCAGACATGACCGGCATCGACGACATCTTAATTAATAAAGAGATGGAAAATGGCGTAGTTGATGGACCTGTCTACAATCTTCAGGGTCAGCTTATGGGAGGTTCGATTGAAGGTTTGCCAAGAGGCATTTACATCGTAGGTGGCAAGAAGGTGATGGTGAATTGACAGTTGATAGTAAGAGCGGACTTTTTGATCGTTTTGAGCGGACGAGACGCCCGCGCTCCTATATGGGTACAACTTGAAAAAGGCTTTACGGATGGTGAGAGGTTGTTTCAATGGTGGATGGATAGTTTTGATATTTGATTGTTGATTGAATATTGTTTGTAGCATATATTCAATACGAAAGCGGGGATGGCACGATGCCATCCCCGCTTTCATAATTATTTAATGAATCATTTATTGACCCAAACAGCTCCTTGTGGCAGGACGTAGCCTTCCTTAGCTTGTTGGTATGCATTGCCGAGTCGTTTCTGCGCTTCCAGTTCGTAAGGCAGTTTGCCCACATTTTCAGGTTTGATGATGACCTTTGTACCCACTCTTGCGAACTCACGCAGTTCGAGTAGGTCGTTGTCGCGCAGGCGTATGCATCCCTCGCTGTCGCGTCCAGGCACAGACAATTCATTTGACGTGCTTCCGTGTATGCCAATGCTGGTGTTATTAGGCACATGCGGATGGTTATGCAGTTTGAGTCGCATGAACCAGTGTCCGTATGCCAATATGTTGCCACGTCCGTCGTGGAAGTCGTGTCGCCATGTGCTTGCGTTAGCAATCTGCGAGATGGTGAACGGTATATATTCTCCGTTGCGGTCCTTGGCACACACAGGCGTAGTTCCATCTCCAGAGCGATGCTTGTCGCCGGTATTCTTTGCCAGACAGACTGGGAAATGCGCCACCAACTGTATGCCTTCAGCCGTTTCCTCATATACATACAGGCGGAATTCACGTTTGCTGATTACGAAGAAACATTTCTGCGGATTAGCATTCGCACGATAAATTTTCGAGCGGTCGCTGGTGTTGTAGACATGGAACTGTTTTTTAGTATATGATTGCTTCGCCACCCATTTCATTGGGAATGTAGGCGGATCGCCATCTGGCATGAGGTTTTCCTCTGTCAGTGGCTGTTCAGGGTCAAGTTGTGCCAGTTCTATGCCGTCGTTTTCTTCAACAACATTTTGTGCAATGATGCTTGAAGCAGACAAAGCAAAAAATGCCGATACAATATAATATTTTATCATAATTTTATTCTATTATACAAGTTGACGAGTTAACGAGTTTTTACCAGATGTCCACGCGTTGTGCCTTAGGGACGAACATAGGGTCTTTTTCAGTTATTCCGAATGCTTCATACCATGCGTCGATATGTGGGAGTGCTCCGTTGACACGCCATTCTCCGAGTGCATGAGGGTCGCGCACGGTGCGGTTTCGAATTTCAGCCTCTGTGATATTCTGTCCCCATACTCCGGCGTATGCAATGAAGAAACGTTGTTCAGGAGTCAGTCCGTCGATAGGTTTCAGTGGTGTTGCAGCCTCTTTCTGTGCTTTCTTGAATGCCTCAAAAGCCACCTGCAGTCCACCATGGTCGGCGAGGTTTTCTCCGAGTGTGAGTTCACCGTTGCCTTTGAGGTCAGGCAGCACGCTGATATTAGAGAAGAAATCCGACATCACCTTGGCTCTCGCCTTGAACTTGTCGCCGTCGCCATCCTGCCACCAGTCGCGGAAGTTGCCTTCCTTGTCGAACTGTCGTCCTTGGTCGTCGAATCCGTGTGTCATCTCATGTCCGATAACCACTCCTATAGCACCATAGTTGAACGCGTCGTCGGCATTCATGTCGAAGAACGGATACTGAAGAATACCAGCAGGGAAGCAAATTTCGTTTGTCGTAGGGTTGTAGTATGCATTAACGGTTTGCGGAGTCATGTGCCATTCATCTCGGTCGACCGGTTTGTTGTATCTTTCTTCCACATGTTTCTTCACAGCCCAACGGCGTATGATGATAGAGTTGAGGTAGAGCGATTTCTTAGGATCGACTGATAGTTGTGAATAGTCTTTCCACTTGTTAGGGTATCCGATTTTCACATAGAAAGTAGATAATTTCTCCTTGGCATATTGCTTGGTTGCAGGGCTCATCCATTCCTGCGCATCAATACGGTCGCTGAGCGCCAGTTGGAGGTTTTTCACGAGTTTTTCCATTCTGGCTTTGTTTTCAGCAGGGAAGTATTTCTCGACATACATTTGTCCTACAGCCTCTCCAAGCACTCCGCTAACGGCGTCTACGCTTCGTTTCCACCTAGGTCGAGGTTCCTGAGTGCCCGACATGGTGCGGCTATAGAAGTCGAAGTGTTCGAGATAGATAGCATCTCCGAGATATGCAGCATTTCCATTAAGGAGTGTCCATTCCATCCAGTCCATGAGTATTCTCATGTTGGTTTCTTTCAGTATTGCAACAGCTTCCTTGAGAGCTTCAGGCTGTCCTACGTCCAGAGTCTGTAGGTCGTTGATATAGAAGCTGCGGAAATAGTTGTCCCAGTCGATTCCTTCGTATTCCTTCTTGAAGTCGGCATAGGTCATCTTGTGGTAGTTGGATGCCGGGTCGCGCAGCTCGGTGTTGCTTTTCGAAGCCTTAGCCATGCGAGTTTCGACCGCCATGACAGATTTCATTTTTCTTTCAGCCACACCCACGTTGTCGCCGAGCAGAGTAAACATATTAACTACATGCTGTTTGAAAGCCTCACGAATTTTGACGAAGGACTCTTCATCGCTCAGATAGTATTCCTTCTCTCCCATAGACAGTCCTCCTTGAGAAAGGTGAACCATATTGTTCTTGGAATCCATCATATCAGCTCCGATATACATATCCCAAAGACTCGACGCCCCTTTATACTCATTATTTGCCATGAGCATATATAGGTCTTCGTAAGTTTTGAGTTTTTCGATACCACGCATATCTCGCATAATAGGTTTCACACCGTCTTTATTCATTCTGACTGAGTCCATATACAAGGAATAGAGGTCTCCAATCTTTTGTTCGAGCGTGCCTTCCTCATGCTGAGTTGATGCCAGCCCGAGTATGAGGTCCTTGATTTGCTCCTTGTTGTTTTCGGCCACGACATCGAATGATCCGAATCGTGAATACTCTGGTTTGAGCGGATTGTTTCGCATCCATCCTCCGCAGGCATACTGATAGAAGTCAGTGCCAGGGCTGACGGTCTTGTCCATATTTTCAGGACGTATTCCAATGCCTTGTGCATTGGCAGACATAGTAACAGTCATTGCAACTAATGTGATTAAAGATTTAAACGTTTTCATAAAATTTTATTTTTATTAATGAATTGACAAGTTAAAGAAGATATCGCTGCGTTTGGAAGTTAAGAATGTTTTTTAGTTTGATTATTAAACTGAGTAGCAAATATACGAAATAAATTTGTAATAGAGCACAAAGGCTTTCATTTTCACAGGTTCATCAGATAGTGAATGATTAAATTAGTCTGTATGGGGCTATTACCTATTTGATGGATTCCAATTCGTCAGCCGCTGTCTCCCATTCATTTTCAGCCTGTTCGAGTAGTTTCTTCAGTTGAGCATGCTTTGTAAAGAGTTTCATATTTGTTGCCCCTTCCGGCGTAGCCATTGTTTCTTCGACCTCGGCTATTTGTTTTTCAAGCATTTCCACTTTGTCCTCAGCATCTTCAAGTCGTTTTTCCGCTTTTCTTTTCAGTTTTGCCAATTCCTTCTGTTGCTCATACGACATGGCGCTGGCTGATTTTGTATTAACTGATTCAAGCAGATTAGCCCTTTGGCTTTTATTATCTACACTTTGAGGTTCTATAGTTTTCCCCACGCCTGTCAGACCTTCGTTTTCAAGTCGTTTCTTCTCCAGAAATTCATAAATCCCTCCCAAGAACTCCCTAACCTTTCCGTCGGCAAATTCATACACACGGCTTACAAGTCCGTCGAGGAAATCACGGTCGTGGCTGACAACAATGACCGTTCCGTCGAATTCTTTGATAGCATTTTTGAGCACCTCCTTCGACTGCATGTCGAGGTGGTTGGTAGGTTCGTCGAGAATAAGAAGGTTGACTGGTTCGAGTAGTAGTCGTATCATAGCGAGTCGACTTCGTTCACCTCCCGACAGCACCTTTACAAACTTATCGACGTTCTCTCCTGGAAACATGAAAGCCCCCAGTATGTCGCGCACCTTAGTTCGCATATCACCCTTTGCCACAGAGTCGATGGTGTCGAACACAGTGATATCTCCATCGAGAAGCTGTGCCTGATTTTGTGCGAAATAGCCTATTTGCACGTTATGTCCCACTTTCAGAGTGCCGTCGAACGTTATTTCGTTCATTATGCATTTCACGAGCGTAGACTTGCCTTCGCCGTTGTTTCCCACAAATGCCACTTTCTCGCCTCGTTTGATTGTGAGGTTGACGTTTTGGAAGACAACATGTTGTCCGTACGCTTTCTTAACTTCTTCGCAGATGACCGGGAAGTCGCCGCTACGCTGGCACTTTGGAAATTTGAGGTTGAGTCGTGCATTATCCACCTCATCCACTTCGATGAGTTGTATTTTTTCGAGCGCCTTCATTCGGCTCTGCACTTGGTTTGACTTGGTAGGTTTGTATTTAAATCGTTCGATGAATGCTTGTGTTTCAGCGATTTCCTTCTGTTGATTTTCGTATGCTCGAAGTTGTTGCTCTCTTCGTTCGTCACGCAGGACAACATATTGATCGTATTTCACCTTATAGTCGTTGATATGTCCGCAGGTGATTTCGATGGTTCGGTTAGTCACGTTGTTGATGAAAGCTCGGTCGTGACTGACGAGCACCACAGCATTGGCTCTCTGCATGATAAATTGTTCGAGCCATCCTATAGATCCTATATCGAGGTGGTTTGTTGGTTCGTCGAGCAATAGCACATCTGGGTGCATAAGCAGAATTTTCGCCAGTTCGATACGCATACGCCATCCACCCGAAAATTCCTTTGTAGGTCGATTGAAGTCGGTTTGCTTGAATCCGAGTCCGAGTAGTGTGCGCTCAAGTTCCGCTTTATAATTAATTCCTCCAAGTAGGTTGAAGCGTTCAGACTCATGGGCATAATCCTGAAGCAGCTGCATATAATCGTCGGACTCATAGTCGGTGCGTTCAGCAATCAGACGGTTCATCTTGTCGATTTTCTGCTGCAGTTGGTGCACATATTGGAATGCCTTCTCCGTTTCCTCCACCACTGTGGTGTCGTCGGAGAGTTGCATCACCTGTGGTAGATAGCCGATGGTGATGTCTTTCTGTTTAGCCACATTGCCGCTGGTTGGGTTCTGCAGTCCTGCAATGATTTTGAGGAGTGTGGACTTCCCTGCCCCATTCTTTCCAACGAGCGCAATTCTGTCTTTTGGATTGATAACGAAACTGACGTCGGAAAAGAGTGGTTTAATGGAAAACTCCACTGATATATTGTCGATTGAGACCAAATCTATTCTTACTTTTTTTAATGCAAATCGGTAATTATGCCGAATATCGTTTAAATTATAATCAATTATTCAGCAAAGTTACGAAATAAAATTGGATAAAATTGACAAGCAACACTATTTAACCACGAAGAAATCGAAATTCACGAAGATTTGTTTACGAGAACAACGAGATTTATTAAACAAGTATCGCAAACCTCAGCTGTTTTTTTGGGAATACGAGAATACAAGAAGACAAGACTTTTGTATGGTTTATGGAGGTAATCAGTTTAAAAAGAAATACGGATATTAAACAATTAAATCCAAACCATTAAGAACTTGCGATAGTTGAGTTTCTTTTATATAAAACAAACGAAACGTAAAACTTTAAAAAAACTCCACGTTCTTTGGTTTTATATAAACTGCATGTTTTGAACGTCGTCGTTTTAGACTATGATAAATATTTTGTTCCTGACTATCTGGTAGCATTATAATACTTATATCGCAACAGACATCAGGAATCACATCTTTAATCCGTTCTTTATGGACAATAGCATTACTTGTGGTAGTACAATATCTTAAATACAGATTCTGATGTAAGCAATAGAAGCCATCAGTTTTCAATTGCCTTTCAATTATTTTTTGAGCTTCACGTCCTATCTTGTTATACCTTGTGAAGCTGGTTACAACAAAAAGCCACATCGTTATTATGATATTTTTGGGAAAACCACTATTTTACCTATCCCTTGATAAACATCAGCCAGGGTTGATGCTGACATCATAATTGCATTAGTTGGAATAACATCATAAGACATCTCCAGCAATTCTTTCTTGGCTTCACGACATACTTCCACAATACCCCGTCCCATTAGTTCAATTACCTTTAAATCTACGTAAGGCCTATATGGTTCCATCATATCATCTGCAAGAGGAAAGGCATTATAGCGATTATGGTGATTAATTCCTATTGTTGGAAGCAGACCAGCGTTCATAAGATTTCTTGCGACTAAAGATCGCAATAAGGTATAACCATAATTAAGCAGTGAATTTGGTGGTTCACCAAATCTGTCGCGAATGAATCCATTGCCCAATAATGTTTTCCAGTATACTCTCGCTGCAACTCCTTCACGATTTGAAGAATCGCCGCTTTTTACATTTCTCGCATAACAAATCAGTGTGTTCTTGCCTTTACCGAGTTTTTCGAGCAATAACGATTGATTAACAATTTTTGCTTCTATTATTTGTTTCCACAATTGTTTTTTAGTCGTCACAGACGCCGATATTTGTTTTTGGAAACGCAACGACTGTTGTGTATTAGATTCTAAGTCGAGCATCATTGTGGTTGGCATATGTTTCTCGTCGCAAATAACTACAGCCACATTATTGTTTGCTAATCTAATTAACAACGGCATCGTTAGTCTTACTGAATGATGGTCGACTATTATCATCTTCACATCCTCCAACGGTCTTAATATTTCCTCACCGCTTTGCCTGTCTGCAATCACTATCATGCCACCTCTTAACGACAATTCTTTGGCGGTTTCTATTACCAATGTTTGCTTTGCCATTTTTTGTGCAATTTATAAAAAAATGACAAATTAATGGTAATTATTCTAAAAAAAGCATGTTATTTTTTTACAAAAGGTATTTCATCTAATAACACGTCAGTGAGTTACAAAGTAAAGGTTTATAGTGGGCATTATAGGAAGGGGGATTAAAACAGCACATGATTTAATAACAAAGGCAACACTCATCAATCCGAATGAGCCAAGTAAAGACCATCCTGATTCAACTTTTAGAGTGTATGAATATATAGATGATTGCTATCGCATAGAGATAAAAATAAAGTGTAATAGGGATGGAAATTTCATGCACATCATCAGGGTATATAAAAAATAAAAGCGCTATTTCCGTCGCCTCCTTCGTGTGTCTCATGTAAAACATGGACTGAAGATAACTTGAAATGTCGCTTTTATATCTGCAAAGGTACAAAAAAATCCGTTACTTCCAACAAAAGTAGCGGATTTTTTTCATTCTAAGGCTGTTTTTCTTTCGTTATAGGCTTTTTATTGCCACGGTTTATAGTGGGCATTATAGGAAGGGGGATTAAAACCCAGCGCACATTGGATGCTGGTTCACGCTGCTTGTTGACGGAAAGCCAGATGGCATTGTCGCTGTTCTCGATGCTATACGATATGCCGATGATTCCTCTTACTGACATGCTCGACAGGTTTCCGCTGAAGGATCCGGTATATTCAATCAACTTGTATTTTCCCGGATTCACTTCATTCTCCATTGGCACAATCGTGAAGACAACACTGCCCTTGGAACCGATGGCAAAATCGCCGTCTATATGTATGAGGTCGCTTCCGCCTGCTGAATTGATGTTCATCTCGGCAAACATGCGGCCGCTAAGACTCAAACTCTTCTTCAAGGTGATTGTGCCAAGTTCGCTCTTGCTTCCCGGCATCAGACGGCCGCCTTCGTAGTTCAGGGCGTTTTCAACATTCAGATTCCCTTCTAATGTCGGATTGCCGCTAAGCGTTCCGCGGGCACGAAGTTCCACGTCGCTATTGATCACATTATCCGAACTCAAAACGCCTTCCGATATGTAGGTCTTGCCGGTATGGTTCAACGGCACATTCACAACCAAGGTCCCTTGCTGGCTCTTCCATAAGTCCATGGTGCCGTTAAGTGAACCGCTGCCGCTGAAAGTGATGGTCTGACCTTTCACTGGCATCGCATAAACGGTGCCTGGATTCATCTCTGAAAGTATGTGATAGGTGTTTGAACCATATTTCAGGTCAAACAACAGGCTCTTGCCGTCACTGTAACTGGCGGATGCGCTACGGCTATAGTCGCTGTAACTGCCGTCTGGCTTGGCTACCAGGTCGGTCACCATCACGGGAGGCAACTGTGGACGTGGCATGTCATACCCTAAATAGAAACCTGGTATACCATATTGTCAAACAAATAAGGGCGATGATAACGGCTGTTGCAATGGCATAATGATACCATGGACGCGGATGAACAAAGGTTGTTACAGTGAAATCGTCCGACCATCTGCCATAAGAGTCCTTGCCCTTTACAATAAGTTTATGTGTCCCGTATGGAATGCTCGACAAACTGAAAATATTGCTTCCTCTTTCTAACTCTAAACAATTCCCGTCATCGATGCGGCAGGAGTAGGTGATATGTTTGGCGTTGTCATATACGAAGCATGTCAAAAAGAAACTTATGTTGTCGATTCTGCTATCTATAGTTAGAGAGTTTTTCCCATATGGCATAAGAACATGCTTGTTGTCTATTGTATACGACGATAATGCTATGCGCTTAATCTCGTTCTGAGAACTCAGGGCACTCGTGTTCTTCAGGTGAACTACGCTGTCGGTGCCTTCTATATAAACACCGCCATCTTCCAAATACAATGCATTGAATGAACCAACTGGAAGGTCCTTGGAATTGATAATCTTGCAACCGTCGTTGTCTGTGTTGTATTCTTTCAACGTGTTGCGCGACATTACCCACAAACGGTTTTTGCCATCGGAACGTACCAAGCCCACAGCATCTCCGTTCAAATTGCCGGCGATGGAATCGTCTGAAAGAACGGCATTCTTTCCGTCACAGGTCTTATATACATTTCCCATACGGCTCGACAGCCATATGTTATTCTTATTGTCAATGGTTAGGCTGGAGTAGTTGTTGCCTTTTGCTATCTGGATGGCTTTACCATTTGTAACCTTACAAAGACCCTTGGCATTGCTGATGAAATAAACCTCACCAGAGTGGATGCAAATATCATGAATCTTGCCTGAATGAGACAGGATGATCTCCATTTCTCCGTTGTCTGCATCATACTTGTATATATTGTCAAACGTACCGATGTACATGCTTCCGTTTCCGTCCTTGCTGATGCAAAGCACACGCACGTTGAGCTACGATTCAAAACGGGATTTGTCAGAATCGCTTACATATTGATAAGGAAGAGAAGGTTCTTCTTTAGTGGGTGTGGGGACGGGAAGAATGTTTCCTTCCGATGAATAGCGGTAGGTCTTACCGTCGGGAGTGGTGGCAATGATGAAGCCGTTAGGGTCTATGCTGATGTCTGATGGATAGTTGGCATCGTTCCATTCGCAGGCGATGAATTCGTCGACATTCTTCGCCTTGCGACAGATGCCGCCGTTCCACAGGTTAGTCCAGATACAAGATGAAGCGTCTTCTATCAACTGAATCGAACTACGGTTCTTACCTTTCCACGAGGTTTCATAACGATGAACTAATTGCTGGCTTTTGTCGAGTTCCAAAATCTGATTACGATAGGATATCCATATATGTCCGTCTTTACTGCATAAGATAGAGTTGATTCGTTTGTCCATCAGTTCAGTGCTGTCTACAACTGCTGAATTGTCTTTTGAAAATAAATGAGATTCTGTAATGCTATAGTCTTTTTTACGAAGTATATATGCGCCATTCTTGGTACCAAACCATATATTATGAGCCACACTGTCTTCTGCTATACACATAACATCGTTGCTTCTGAGTAGATTGGGATTGTTTCTGTCGCTGCGAAATGTTTCATAAGTATATGCATCATATCGTTTCAGTCCATCGCGCGTGCCATACCATTCATACCCCTCACTGTCAACAAACTTTGTGTACACATCAGCATCGTTCATCACAGAATTCTCCTTCATCTGGCTGTAGATGCAAATAATGCCAAACGACAATAGCAACAATAATATGCAAACTTTCACAACTACTGAAAATCTGCATCTGCTCATCGTCTGACTTATTTGAAATTTCTGTCTGTGCATGCAAAACATGTTTGTCTCAACTGATTATAATTCTGTCCGATTTTTTTGGTCTAAATTATTTGCCGACAAATCTGTCTTAACTATGCAAAATTAATGCATTTATTTGAATTTTATGTGTTTTTTGCATGATTATTTTTCCCCTTTATACCATATCTGCAATAAGGTTTCTCTCTAAATTAAAAAAACGCAGGCAGTATTAAAACTATCTGCGTTAATGATTATATCACCAAAGCCCATCTTTAAAATAATTCTTGTCAAAACCTTCTTGCTTTATAAAAAATCTCATCGGAATCATCTATCGTCTCATCGTTGTTTTTGTCAAACTTCGATAGGACTATCATCAAGGTTTCTATATACAATTCTTTAATATGGGTATGTGGCTGAAAATTTTTCTTTTTCATCGTATGTGTATTGATGGAATTAATACTTTCAAGATGGAACTGCTATTTGCCACCGCCACTACACAATGCCCCAACTTGGGCTGGATTCGCCGGCAATATGTCGTGGTGGAAAGGAAAAATGAAATTGCTAAAACGAGGAGTGATTTGGTCTTCATAGACAATAGGCTTGTATATGGTTATGAAACGATGGTTGTCATCCTGAGTCCATAAAGGACATTAACTCTACATTTACGAAAATAATACAATTGTTTCATTCTTTTATTTTTTTTACTGATTTTTTGGCTTCTCATGAAAAAAAACACTTTATTTGTTTTACCGTATGCTCTTTTTTTGTATTTTTGCACACTATTATCTATATATCGTTTTTACCATGGACACACAGAACGCAAATCCACAGTCATACGCTGGGAATGTACAACATGCTGCACCGGGGTTCTTGGATGCTGTTAAACTTTTTTTCAAACAGTATGCCACTTTCAAGGGACGCTCGCGAAGACGGGAATATTGGTTTGTCGTGCTCTTTGTACTCGGACTCAATCTCATTGTCTCTCTCATAGGAGTGACTTTCCTGTCCACCCTGTTGATCGTCGCCTTCTTCATCCCTACACTGGCTTTGCAATGCAGACGACTGCACGACATAGGACGTACAGGCCATTGGATTTGGTTTGACCTTATCGCCAACATCCTCGCCTATGTCATCATGATTTATATGTTGGTTGCCATGCTAACGAGCGTACCCCAACTCGCAATCGAATTGGATAAACAAGGAATCGACACTTCAATGCTCTACCAAATTGCCGATGTGGCTGACTTGCCGTTCTATGTCATTCTTGTCATGGCCATCTATGTGATTGCCGTCAAAATCAATTTCTTGGTATTCAATTGCACGGACAGCCAGAAGGGAGATAATCAGTATGGACCATCCACAAAATACCCAAATCCAAGTAACCAATAACCATTTTTTCCTTATTTGCCGATTTATTTCAATCCTTCATTCTTATGATGGCAAAACATCAATATATCTATTTTTATATAATCCATTTATTTAATCAATTCATTCTGCCAAAGAATGTTTTTTTCTAAAAAGGAGAATAGTAAAATGAAAAAAAGAAAGTTTTATGTGAGACCTACAAACAAGACTCTCAAAATGAATCTAAAAGGACATTTATTAAAGAGCAGTGAACACATTAAACATGATTTAGTTGATATTCAGGACTTGCCCAAAGGAAATATCACAATTGATGGCTACAATGATGGCGGTTCTGAAGAATTATGGTTTGGTAGCGGTTCCTCTTCAAGCAAGTCAAGAGGAGATAACGGTCTTTGGACACTCATCATCTTCTTTCTTTCTTTTGGCATGCTGATGTCGTGCAGCAAGGACGATGCTGTTGTGAATCCACAACCGAGTGGCTCCACCATCGCATTCAGTATTGCCATGGACAAACAATGGGAAAACCCAGCAAAGAAGTCGCAAGTGCTTCCACACCGAACCATGCAGGTGCAGTCGCCACAGGGCACGGTTTATATGCACGAAAGCGCTGAACCTGGCATCCAAGAAAGATTCCGGATGACGGATATCCAGATGGAACCCAACAACGATGTTCAAGCGGGGAATCAAGCAAAAAGACCGCATAGGGCCAAACCTGTTGAGTTGGTGAGCGAGATGAGCAGTGACGGTTTTAGTTCCTTCTCCTACAAGGTGGCTGATGGCTCCATGTTCTACAGCAACATCCAAAGTAATAATAAAGGCCAACTCGCAGAACAGAAGGTGTGGCCAGAAAACGAATCACTTCGTTTCTATGCCGTACATCCCTATGACGCTATAACAAGTCATTTTGCCGGAAACGCTAATGGCTTGACATACAACTTTACAGTGAACAGCAACGTGAACCAACAAGTGGATTTCATGTATGCATCCACAGATGCCTTGGCTTATAACGAAGACCAACTCGCACCACTCAACTTCCGACATGGATTGGCTGCCATTCAGTTCACGCTTGGAAGCGCACCAAACTTCGGACAGAACATCACGAGCGTGACCCTCAAAAATGTGAATACAACCGGTACCTACACCTTGCCTTCAGGTTCAACGGCGGATGCCAATTCACCAGCCGAGGGTGTCTGGAGTTCTTTGGGCACACCTCAAGATATCACACTTGGAGGTCTGAACGTGGCAACCGACGGCAACCCGAATGTCGCCATCACATCGCCGGAGCAGACTTTCCTGATGCTTCCTTGCGCTGATTTGGCTGGAGTGGGCGTTGAGATAGGCTTCGAAGATGGTACTTCAATGACCTACACGTTCTCGGGAGGTACGTGGCTGGCAGGATACACCTACACCTACAAGTTTTCCAAAGAGCCTGAACAGTGGACTTACACACTCACTACCTTTGGCGATTACGAGAGCGACGATCGATACGACTTGGAATATACCGACGATGTGACCGGATACTATTGCTTGGTTAGAAGTTACAAGGAACTGAACGGAAACAGGGTGGCAGTGCCTTGGGAAGTCGCCGAATATGAATATTCCGACGACAATGGTGCTACTTGGGTGAGCACCGGCACAACCATGCCTGCATGGCTGGACGACTTCCCTGAAAGCGGTCCTGGAACAACCGGTTGGCAGGGTGGATATGCTTACATTGACGCCGATAGTTATATAGGAGAGAGTAAGAGTGCAGTGGACTTGGCACTACAACAAAACCCGGCAAAAACCGATTGGGACCTCTCCACGCACAACATCAAGGGAGCGACAACGGCCATGAACACGGCCAACTGCTATGTCATCTCAAGCCCGGGAACCTACAAACTGCCCTTGGTTTACGGAAACGCCATCTATAACGGTTCAACCAACACTGTCGCCTTCAATCCTTCGTATGGCGGTGTCTCCGGTTTTACGATGCTCCGGCCGTTCCTCAACTACAAAGGCACAAGTATTACAGACCCATGGTTGAAAACCGACGGAACTCCGACCACTGCTTCGCTTCTTTGGACTGACAGTAAGTCGCTCTACGACCTGCTTGATGGACATTTGGCCATCAGTGGCGACTATATGACGATTGACGCATCAACCGCCAGCCTGATCCGTGAAGGAAATGCCGTGGTGGCTGTGAAGGATGCAGATGGCACAATCATGTGGAGTTGGCACTTGTGGTTCGCACCCGACGATGTGCTCGACGAAATCTATGTGGAGAACCAGAACCAGAAAGAAAAGGTGGCTGCCCGAAAGCACTACTTTACAAAACAGACGTTGGGTGCCGCTGGCAGTCACACGTTTGGCTCCACCTACAACATGCCGCGTTGTTTGCGCATTCGCATTCAGCAGACAGAGGGCAATGGCACGCCGCTATACGGGTACATTAAGATCAGACAAAACAATGGGGGGCTCTTAACACCTGCGCATTACACACTCTACCAATTCGGCAGAAAGGATGCCATGCCGGGATATGCACTCAAAGGCGAGAATTCTAACCTGCAAAAGAGTCAGGTGTGGCCCGATGGTGGATTCACTCATAACGGGACGGGAAGAGTGGATTATGCCACCTCCATCCAGCATCCGAATATCTTCTACACGCGCACTGACCTCAGTAACACGCATTGGTGTACCACTAACTACAACAACCCATGGTCTGCCCAGAACAATAAAACGGGAAAGGACTGGGAATTTGTCTATAAGACGGTGTATGACCCTTCGCCAGCCGGCTTCCATGTGCCGAACCTTGTGGCAATGCTTTCACTCACTTATGACAGCAAATATTCGAATTATTCAGAAACGGTGTCCGGACACACCAATATCAGCGGAGATTGGGCGGACGGACTGTATTTCTATACAACTCCAGACAAAGACGCCACCATCTTCTTCCCGGCAGGTGGTATGCGATCAAGTTCAAATGGTGAATTCAACAGTTGTTATGCACCACAATCGAATAATTCAGGTCAACTAACAGGACATTATTGGGCTACGAACGTGCACAACACCAATACGGCTATGTTCTTGAATATTGGCTATCAGGTACTTTATGGCGGTAGCGGCTATGTTACATCATCTTTAGAAGCGGCTCATGCGTTTTTGGTACGACCTGTGAAGGGCAACAATTGACAATCATGAATATAATTTTCGCGCCTGTTTCTTTCAAAAAGGGACAGGCGTGATTGTGTTTGGAATTATCGCTGTCCGATAAAATGTGCATGTACTTCATGCACTCTACATAACCATGTTTCTTTCTTTTTGACATAAGAAACCCCGAAAGTTTTTTGTCTAACTTTCGGGGTTCACTTCACAATAACTTTTAATGCTCTATTAAGTTTTAGCGGAAGCAATAATTCCTTATTCCTAGTTTGAACTATCCCTATTGCCCATAAACAAGACGGTTTCTTGCCCGCTCAATACGGTTTTTTAACTCAACCATCTTTTTGTAATCTGACGCAGAGAAGTCGCTCTCCTTTAAATCGTCATATTTGGAGGATAATGAGTTGAATTCAGCGTCAAGACGATTGGCATCGCTCTCGGTGAGTTTCGACAAGCGTTCCAACTTTTTTACGAACGCTTCTGTGTCAGCCAATGCTTGTCTGCCCTTTGCAGAGGTGTTGCCACTTGTGGCTGGTGCAGTATAACTATCTTGATCGTCTTCGTAATCATCATCTTCATCTTCATAGACGTATTCGTCGTCATCGTCATCATATTCATAGATGTCGGAACCCGACTGTGGACGGGGTGAGCCGCTTGTCGCTGTCCTGAGATGGAAATCCATGTGCTGTTGTTTGTAGTTGACGAACTCTCCCTCAAACACGCCGTCGTCATACCGGCCGGAAAAATGGCCTGATGGGGTGCCGTCGGGTGCGTTCTCGTGGAGGTCGATGTTTCCGTATTCATCTATGGTGCCCATCAGGTTTATAGTGGGCATTATAGGAAGGGGGATTAAAACAGAAGTCCTATTTATTAATTTTTTAAAGCGGATTTTTTGATTGTCCGAGCGGGCGAGACGCCCACACCCCTGAATTGTTACTATTGGAAAGAAGGTCATGCGATTGGAAAGAGGTGGGTTGTCATGCAGACGGACTTACAATCAATATGTTGATGTGGTTGCAGGTAGACAGGAGCGCGGGCGGCTCGCCCGCTAAAAAAATAAAGAAGTCCTATGTTTATAGTGGGCATTATAGGAAGGGGGATTAGGACCTACGCTCTTTTAGCATCTCTATGATTCTGAATGACAATACCATAATTTGCAGTTTAATCAATCCTATGTGCAAATATAAATATTTTATGATGAATTTCCAATTATCTTATTGTAATTATGAGAAATGGATGGTATGGATGGAGTGGATAGAATGGATGAATCGATGATAGGTTTTATGTTGTATCTTTGCACTCGACAGAATAATCGTATTGCACATAAAAGATTCCATTCATTCTGTTTTTCTTAACAAACAATTAATTATCACCCCTTAAAAACTTAACAAAAATGAAAAAGGTCTTTAAAAACAAATGGATTACCATCCTGTTGATTGTTTTTGCTATTTCTGCAACAAACGCTAATGCACAACGAGGAAGAAGAACACAAAGAACTAGAACTCAAACTTCAAGGACAACAACCACTAACACCAGAACTTGGACAGGAGCGGCATCTGTAGATGAACTGAAGAGAAAAATTGTCGGTACCTCATGGTATTGCAAAGACAGAGGCACTATAATCAGGCAATTCACATTCTCTAATGGAAAGGTGAAAATGAAAAGTGGTATGAGAGGCGAATGGTTTGATGAACATGAGTTCTCGTCTTATAACGTGAGACTGCATCAAACGGCTGAAGGTAATTTCGTGTCTGTTTCATTCGGAGATGACGAAAGCACGATTAAATACCAATATTTCTCGATTGCTTTTATTGACAAATGCAAAATGGCAACTCTCTTCCAGCATGGAAATCCTATAGGAAATATGACCTTTGGAACCTTCGAATGGAATGAAGAATTGTAGCCAATAATTCATAATAGCTTTAAAATCAAAACTCCACATTAAAGTGGAGTTTTGTGTTTCTTAACTACCGTTATGGACTTATTTGTTCATAGCTAAGCGAATGCCGATTGATCCCATCTCTTCGGGATTCATGCCGAAATGACCTGACACACGGCAATTGTCGGCTGGGCGGAGAAATGCTCCCCCACGGAGAACCTTGTACTCTCCCGATGAAGGACCATTAGGGTTTTTCTGTGGCTCAATAGGATATGCTCCATACCAATCACTGCACCATTCCCACACATTTCAGCTCATGTCATAGATGCCGAGTTCGTTGGGCTTCTTTGTGCCTACAGGATGAGGACCGTAATTGGGGTTTTTCTCTTGCATACCGCTTTGCGCGTTACCGTTATACCAGGCAACCTCCTCTATTAAATTGCTTCCGGAATACATGTAACCCTTGCTCTGATTTCCTCCCCGTGCAGCATATTCCCATTCGGCCTCTGTCGGCAGACGGAATTTAGAACCAGTCAACTTGTTCAGCCTTTTCAGTTTATAGTGGGCATTATAGGAAGGGGGATTAAAACTCTGAAAAATAAGGGTGTTCTCAACAAACCGCTTGATAAGATAATGTATATAGCATCTACACTTAATGAAGTAAAGGAATTATGCGAAAAGTAATTGGAATTGGTGAAACCATTATGGATATCATATTCAAGAACGGCAAACCTACTGCTGCCGTTCCTGGTGGGTCGGTTTTCAATGGAATCATCTCTCTTGGACGTCTCGGAATTAATGTGTCGCTTATAAGTGAAACGGGTAACGACCGTGTGGGCGACCAAATAATAGAATTCTTGGAAGATAACGGAGTGGAACACAGCGGAGTGATACAATATCACAACGGACGATCTGCCATATCACTGGCATGGCTCAAGTTTATAGTGGGCATTATAGGAAGGGGGATTAAAACCAAAAGTACTCTATAATGTATGTGTAGGAAAAGACAGTATGTTTGTTTTACCTATGTTTTCTTTTGTAAGTTTCTACGGTTTCTAATCCTTCCATCGCATTTTCAATTGAATCTGTTTCTTTGCAGAAGACCCAATGAACAATGCAATTTCCACCATATACAGAAGAATAGGCTTGAAGGAATTTCCAACCTTTACCACTCAAATAGTTTCCTGCAGAAACCATGCTATTGAACTTAATTTCTTCTCCCTTTTCATCAACAAGTTTTTGTTTACCATTCAGACTAGACCACACTCCATAAACAGGACTTTCCCCTAAATCAAAAACTATTTTCAGACCTACTGATAAGTCTTTTTCAATACCTTTGATTTCACAATAATAAATTTGTTGTGCCATTGTTAACCTGACAAAAGCAAAGAGAATTAGAAACAATAGTATTTTTTTCATAGTTCCATTTTTTTGTTCTCCGCAAATATACATATTATTTTTCTCATTCCATAAACTTCCCTATTATTTTTCCCGATTTTTCGGCATACCTGCAAAAACATGTGTTTTAAAAATGACAAAAATAC
>Ga0247611_10002381_pt1 | contig 30485 bp, 59 predicted proteins | sample 177DNAGHGhighgp2_FD_192422 | JGI IMG/M metagenome (GOLD analysis project Ga0247611, IMG submission 192422) | Sheep rumen microbial communities from Palmerston North, Manawatu-Wanganui, New Zealand - 1770 DNA GHGhigh gp2 | ecosystem: Host-associated > Mammals > Digestive system > Stomach > Rumen... | reverse complement strand
GATTGTAAATATTACCCTATACTAGCGCATAAACTTCTTTTACGCCGTCAACTTTATTTGCTATTGTAGTAAGGTCAATCTAATCCAATTTCGCCTTATCAGTAGAACTCATTAGGCCATCTGCGGAAGCAGTAGCTGGCCCCAAGCTACCTACGGTTTTCGCGCCATTAGCTGTGTATAATGTTTTGCCCGCAACTACATCCTGCGCGGTTGCAGTTGTATCTGTTATATCCATTAAGGTTTCGTTTCCATATATAACTTTATTTATTGCCATGTACAATCACTCCTTAGGCTGGAGCAACTGTACCAATAGTAACTGTTACACCGCCCGCAGCGTTATCTGTCTAAGTATATGCAATTGCCGCAACTTCTATCTCAGAGATAGCATTGTATCCTGATGGTGGAAGAATAGTTTGCGCGGTAGTGTATGGAGTAACATTTACTTGAGTTGCATTCATGTTTTCACTACCACTCATAGTACCAGTTACGCCTAAAATTGTAACTCCTTCACGAATATTAGTAGCAATTAATTTTGCTTGCTCTGTTGTAGCTATATTAATACTGCCGCTGCCATCATGATAACCTTGCTAAATAGTAACATTACCAGTTACAGTAGAAATACTGCCTGTTTGCGCGCCACGATTTGGCATAGTACCTGTTAGTTTTGTGCCATTCTTATATGCGGTCTTACCTGTTAAAATTTCTGCGGCAACAGCAGTTGCATCTGATGTATCTGCGTCATATGTGCAAGTACCAGTAGTAGATTCGCCCGTAGGTAAATGAAACTTTTTGCCGCTTAGCACGTCTGCGCGAGTAACATCATCTTGTGTTAAATCAATTAAAGTTTCGCCGCCATATATAACTTTATTTATATATTGATTAGCCATTATATTCCCTCCTTTTAGCCAATAAAGACGGTATAACCGCCTACATTATTAGTAGTTTTATAAAATGGAATTTTTTTAATAACAATATTATCTTCCAAAAGTAAATCCTTTGTTCTCAAAATCTATTCCATTTCGGGAAGTGGAGTTACACTATACTAACCAGTATATATATCTATTTTTGAAATTAAATTGAAAAATTGTCCTAAACTTTTTTTAAACTCTTCAATTGTTCCAATAAAGCCAGTATCAATTGCGCGATTATATAGTACAACAATTTCATTATCATCCCATGGATATATACTTTTAACATCAGACTATATTGGCGCGACTGGTATCATATAACGATTCATTTTCCACCTCCATTTTATATCTCTAATAAAAGTAATAAAAGGAAACATTGTCTATATTAATTTTTACTGGCGCTTAAATTGTTTTCAAAATGAAATTCCATTTCATTTTTATTTTCATTTTCAAGTATCTCTAACAAAACAGATTCATAATTGCTAAAGGTATAGCCGCAAAAGGCACACCGGTAGGATTTCGGGATCCATTTCATCATACAATTTCCACAAAAATAATTTCCGGATTTAAAATGTAATTGCGTTATCATACATAATTGCCTCCATTTTAAAATGAAATTGCAAAATAAAATGGGACTGAGGCCCTCCTCAATCCCATAACACATAATAATATTCACCAATCTGATCGAATCCAAGCTCTATTAGGCGCGATTGTTTCATTCTTACATCCAACTCATCATCTTCAATAATTGCCTTTATATCATCAAACAAACAATCAGCTGCGCCATACTTGCATACATCACTACTCTTAATTTTCTCAAACTCTTGAAGCAGCTCCCTATCTGTTTCGGCCAAGTTAAGGACAAAAACTTTACTTAGCAATCTCAGCCAGCACTGATAATCGGCCATGCTATCAAAAACCATATCATTATACCCATCGCAATTGGCCGCAAGTGCAATGCACATCTTACTAATAAGTTCGCATAGATACCAATCCATATTCCACATATCAATTGGCGCGAATCCATACTTTGCACGCATTACTTTATCCGCGACATTTTTAATTGCATCCTTCCACAATATGAGCGGATGCCGCAAGTAATAGCGCCATGTCAACATATACCTTTGCTTCCCAATTGGCCTAATCAATCCTTTGAATTTACAATAAGCCATATTTCCTACCCCAGCTCCTTTAAACCTTTCTCAATTTTTTTCTACGTCTCGTCCGTCAATTCTTTCTTGCCCTACATAAACTTACAAAGCGCAGGCTAATACATTCCAGTATATGCGGCCAAAGTGCGCTATGGAATATTGGGGCCATCATTGGCATTTAATTCGTTTAATTTTTCTCTTAATGTCATAGTATCACCCCGATGTCTTGCGTGTAAGTTTGCCGCACAAAGCTTTTCCCATATTAAACGCATCCTATACTGAAAAAATAAGATAAGTAAAATAAGTTTAAGTATTTTTGGGAGTAATGGGAGAGGAATGGTCTAGTTTCTGATGGGGTATTAGGGAATTGAAAATGGATTTGTAGGGATTTTATGGGTGTGCCAAAATTTCAACCATTGTCAAGTGTTTTGTCGAGAGCGAAATAACCTCTCCCATTACTCTTGAACATATTATAGCATAAAATTTAAAAAAAGTCAAATATTTGATTTATTTATTTTTTATTTATTTTTTAATTTTTTATTAAGTTTTTATTTAAGTTTTTAATAAAGTTTTTAATTAAGTTTATAATTATAAGAACGCGCCGCGCAAGCGCGGACGCGTATAAAAAAAGTCGACTACGTGCTCGCTACGCTCGCACTACGTTGACTTTTTTTATAATATATAGGCAAATTTTTAATATATATAAAAAAAGTTGTACTTTTTTTTACTACCTATATAGGGGGGAGGGGGGTAGTAAAAAAATGTACAACTTTTTGTCTAATAAAAATTTTAATTTTAGTAAATTACAGTACAGTTTAATGGTACAGAAAATGACAATTTAAATGAAGAAAAAAGTACTTGACAAGTTGTTAAAATTCTGCTATAATTAAACTGAGGTGAAGTGGATGACAGTAACAGATTTAGCTATATAGAAAAAGTTACTCTTTCGCCGCGGCATGTATAATATAATTGATTGCGGCACAAGGACAGGCAAAACGTATTGGGCTGTCAATAACCTATAGGAATTTACGCGCGATGGCCAGCTTAATAGAGTTCTTTATTTAGTAGATACCAATGCACTTAAAGATTAGATTCTTCTAGAGTATGCAGAGACATGCGCGGATGCGGATATCTTTTGGGAAAGTCCCGGCTCATGGGGAGAGTGTATTAATAAAATAGGAGTTATGTGTTATTAGTCTTTAGGAATGCGTAGTATTAAAAATAATTTAGAATTCCTAAATAACATAGATGTGATATGTTGGGATGAATGCGATTCTATATTTGACTTTGCAACTTCAGCTTTTGCAAAAGCACGTAAAACAGATTTTGCGCGCGAAGACAGCACCAATTCTGAGATACTCGCTATAATATAGAAATACTCTAGTAAAAAAGAGTATATGCCTTTGATTATGTTGGGTGCGTGGGAACGTATTATAAATGAAGGACGCATATTATGTATCGGGCTCTCAGCTTCTCCAGAGCGCGCGAATGCTTTCTATACTTCTTTGGTAAGCGCGAGCAATAAAGGTAAATTAGAAGCGGGCTATAAAATTGCAGCTGATATATACTTTACAAATGTACTAGAGCATGTGCGTGAATTACTGCCGGAACCGGGCCATGGATTCTGGTGCTATTCTCCATTCATTGAACCCAATCAAGGTATAGTTGCAGCTGCGCGCGAGCGTGGCTTCAACGCAATAGAAATTCACTCTCCTAATAATACAGATAAACCAATGAACTAGGAGTAGATGCGCGTTTATAATACTATTACTACTACAGGAATGGTACCATAGGAATATAACTTTGTTGTAGTAAACAAAGCGCTGGCTCGTGGAATTAATATTGTTGATAAGCGATTCGATAATGTTATTATTGACAGTTATGATGCAGCTGATAGAATACAAGCAGCTCGCTAGACCTTTGAATACTAGCGGCATTTAAAAACCTGGTGCTCAGCTATTCCTGACGAATACTTAAATCGCTGGCTTACTGTAGATGAATGTCGAGAACTTGCGGAAGAAATGGGCGTTCCAAATCTAGATAAAGATGGCAAGAATACTTCAAAAATTATGAGTTGGAATGCTTTGAAGGAATGTCTTCCAGCTGTCGGATATGAAGTGTAGTCTAAGCGTGGAACTATAAATAAGAAACGTATGCAGCTTTACCAAATTACTGGTGAATGGCACGACGCAGAAATCAAAGATAATAATTTTTTGGAGCTTGTCGCGGCCAAATTATAAACGCTGGGAGTCACTTGACTTCCAGCTTAATTTATGTTATTAAATATTTATATTTATATTTCCCCTTTTATTATACCATAAATTCCAGCTTATTGCAAATATTTTTATATGAAAACTCGACGGGAGCGTTTTAATTCTGAGAGGCACTGACGGAAGTTCAGCTTTTTCCAGCTTCTTTTATTCCCGATATAATCAGGAATAACACACGGTCCCGCAATAGGATTTTCCGTCATTGCCCAGCTTATAGGGGCATGGTAGGTATGTCCATCCCAGCTTCCAGCTTAAATCCAGCTTTTTTGCCAAGTACTTGACACGCGGCATATTGTGAGATAAAGCGTTGGTAGCTTGTCAAGTATTTGACACGACGCAAATCCGAACATAATGTTACGAAAGTGTTAAATAGTTCGGATGCACCCGAATATTATATTTGTCAAGTGGAAAATTTAGGTGTTTAACACCTAATATATCATTTGACTTTTAAAATAAATCTGCTATAATAATACCTGTAAAGAGGAAGGAAACCTCCCAAACCGAAAGGAGAAATGAAATGTTTAAGAAGACGAGGAATTGGATTAACGACATTATGGATGCCCACGAAGGTATTGTTGCCGCTCTGATGATTATCGGTTTGATCGTGCTGGTTTATGGGCTGGTGTTTGGATGTTATTGTTTTACCGGTTGGATTCTGATGCTGATTTATAATCTGCTTCGTCCAACCTTCAATCTGCCCGAATTGTCCTATTGGGTTTTCGTTGGCGCCGCCTTTGTGATTGGTCTGTTTAAGCCGTCCGTAAGTGTAAAAAATAAAGGGGAGTAATCCCCTTTATTTTTTTTATGTTTCTTTAGGTGTTTAACACCTAAAATATTTTCAAAAAAAAAGTAAGGCTTTCGCCTTACTTGGTAGTGAAACTATACGATTCTTTTCTAATATACTTCTTAATATAATCTCCTTTATAAATTTCCTTCCCGTCAATCTTAATGCTGAAAGGATGGTTTACAAGCCGGGGAAGAATTTTATTTACTTTATACTCTACCGCATAATCTGCACCATATTTGCTAACGCACTGCCACAGAATCCACGCTTCAATCTGAGAATCAAACAGCCCCATATGTTCTTCGATAAACTCGGCATTATTTGTCAGGAACTGATACACAACTTCGGCGCTTCCCTTGTAATTTCCAGTTTCCGTAAACCGTTCATTATCTTCGCAGAACTTTTTATATTCAGGGAGCTTTGTGATAAACTCGCTTGCATATCCCCAAATGTCATAGACATTGACGGTTTCAAGAGGGTTAATGCACTTGAACCAGTCGCAGTTAAAAGCAATCACTTTATCGTCAAAATCGGAATTGTAGGCGTACACTTCGGTGATTCCGTACTTTTTAATATCCCGTTTCAGCTCTCCCATCACATAGCCCCATTTGTCCATCTTGGCATCATGCTTTCGCATCATCTGAACGTACTTGGTGCGCTTGTCCTTGTAATAAGCGGATTCAAACAGGGGAAGATTGTGCCAAACCTGTTCAATAACATTGGATTTGAAATCAATCAGCTTTCCGGTTTCCTTCTCCATGACAATCCATGAACAATCGTAGCAGAAGGGTTTGTCGATAGAAGTCGTTTCGGTATCCAGTACAATCACATTCGCCATATTTTAGCCTTTCTGGTTTTTTGTTGTTTTCCTTCAACTTTCAAAAGTATTATACCATAATAATAAGAAAAATCAAGAGGAGAAATTAGGTGTTTAACACCTAAATAATAAAAGGAAAAGAAAGGGCGATTACTCGCCCTTTCCAAACAGTACATCGGCAATTTCACATGCTTCTTCAAACGAGCACCCGGAATCTTCCATAAAGTGAACAACAAATTCACCCTTGGGAGTTACGGCATACTGGGGTGCGCTATCGTCCTCGTCCTCATCGTCATCATCGAAGTCGAGATCATCAAGGTCAAAATCTTCGTCATCGTCCTCGTCCTCGGGTTCACCGTCAATGACGACATGGATATCAAGAGCGGTAAAGGCGGCTTCGACAACAGCGGCATACTCTTCCATGACACCGCTTTCTGCCAGTTCATCCACATTCCAACCGCATCCGATAGCAACATTCTTCATAGCGTCAACCAGTTTCAGTCCTTCTTCATAGGTCAGATTCAGAGTAGTTTTCATAGCGTTAATTTCCTTTCCGGTTTTTTAGCGTTGTCCTTCGCTTTATTTTCTCTGTTCCCTTGGAACAATTGTATTATATCACATTACAGAGAAAATGCAATAGGAGCATTTAGGTGTTAAACACCTAAGTAAGAAAAAAAGGAAGTTAGCTTGCGCTAACTTCCCATTCCCATTCCCATGGCATCAAGAGATGAATGGAGAAAGGCCGTTGATAATCAATTTTCCCAAACAAATTTAAAATGCGTTCAGAGATAAAGACTGACCACGGGATATGACTGATATACTTTTCACCATTGTCATTAACTTCGACAAGGGCTTCCCGATACATTTTCAATTTACTCATTTTCCTTATCCTCCTTTTCCTTCTCCCGACGTTCTTTATCCTTCTTCGCTTTTTCGGTGTGAGTCTTGGCTTTCTCTGCCTTGTCTGCCTGTTTAGTATTATAGGCATCAATTTCTGCCTGCATAAGTTCTTCGGCAGTCATATCCTCCCGCTCTTCGGCAACGATGGCACCGATGCGGATATAGCGTTCAACGCCATTCAGATCGGTCATCAGAATACCAAACTGGCGGTCATTCACCTTGTCGAAGCGGATTACCTTTTCGGCAATAGCATCGGCGTCAATGTCCTTGAAGTATTCGGGGAAAGCAAACTGAAATACGGCAAGACGAAGAGCGGAATCAACCACGTTCTTAGAAATTTTAGGCATTTCATAATCCTTTCTGGTTTGGGTTGTTTTCCTTCAACTTTCAAGTATATTATAACAGAAATTTGAAAAGAGTCAATAACTGTCTTTAGGTGTTTAACACCTAAAATGAATTATGGGAAAAAATGGGGATCACTCCCCATTCATATGGTACCCATCATGGAAAAGGATATTAACAATTGCAAGAGCCTCATCATAGTCTACACCATTATTGAGAAGGCCCAAAAAGAACTCGCCCTTGGGAGTCAGAGTATAATACTTTTCTTCTTCTTCATCTTCATCTTCATCTTCATCTTCATCGAGAGATTCAAACTCAGACCGCTGAACTGCTTCAAAGACATCCTTCAGAGTCTGCTCCAAATCTTCAAACGTATAGCAGTTGGGAACGTCAACAGATACATCGACAGCAACGGGCGTGATTGCGACTTCTTCTTCACGAGAATCCTTTACTTCCTGCCACTTGAAAGCAACATCCTCGGCAACCTTATACTCATTGAACACGCCAACAATAGTGTCGCTCGCCTTGTCAGTAACCACATACACGATCTGATTCTTCATATCAATTCCCTTTCCGGTTTTAAGGAGTGACCTTCTCACTTTAGTTGGTTTCCCTTGGAACAATGCTATTATAACATATTATAGGAGAAAATCAAGAGTAATGTTTAGGTGTTAAACACCTAAGTAGTAATGGGAAGATCACTCCTGGGGAGTGATCTTGATGTTTTTCAATTCTTTTAGTCCCTTGTTTGCTTCGGCGAGCGCTTTCTTTTCGGCACGTTTTTCTTCTGCCTTTTTAATTTCCGCTTGCTTCTTTGCTTCTCTTGCGGTTTTCTTTGCGAGTTTATCTTCGCAATCCAAACGGTAATCTTCGGCGGCGGCATATCCGTCATAGGGGTCATAGCCATTACCATTCCGAGTGCCACGAGGAATTGAAACTTTAATCAAAGCCCAAGTTTCATTTCCTTCAGAATCAAGACAGGGAACGGTGATTTCACTTGCGCTTACGGGAAGCGCATCAGTATCATACTTTTCGGTAACCATAGCAGTAATGTCAGCAAGAAACTTGTTTCTGATTTCGGTTTCCAAACTTGCTTTGCTCATGTTCTACCTCTTTCCGGTTTTTGGGAGTTTTCCTTCTCCTGATTTCATATAAAGTATATCATAAATTTAAAATAAAGTCAAGAAAAAATTTTTTTTGAATTTTAGGTGTTTAACACCTAATTGTATTAGAAAGAAAAGACCGCCCGTAGGCGGTCGGAATATTAGGCATCACGCTTCAGAGTGTAAGTGGTGGACTTCTTCGAGGTATCCTTCTCGACCTCATCCGCCCAGTAATGGGTCAGACCGTAAACGATCTTGCCCTTGGCGATACCAGTTTCATCCGCCAGTTCCTGAGCGGTCACGGGAGCGGTAGCGGACTCGAGAACTTCCATGATCTGGTCATGAATCTCGGCATACAGGTTGCGATTAGACTCGGCCTTAGCCTTATTCTTCTCCAGTTCGGTCGCCATTTCATCACGGATTTCAAACAGGTCGGTCACGTTGTTGTCATTGATGTAGGCAACCAGGGTTTCCATAGAGGACTTCTTCATAACAATAATACCTTTCTGGTTTTTTAAGAGTTTTCCTTCTCTTTATCTTTCGTAGTTATTATATCACGGTTTTGGGAGTTTGTCAAGAGTTTTTTGAAACTTTTTTGTTCCGAGGTTACGGATGTTTGCAATCCACATTTTCCTGCATTTTCCCATTTGGCGCCTTCGGGAAGTGCATTTCCTTCTGTTGGGACTCTCACCTTGTCCCTCGGAACAATTATAGTATATCATAATTTTAGGAAAATGCAAGAGTTTGCTTTAGGTGTTTAACACCTAAAGAGTTTGAAATAAAAAAATAAGGGGCAAGCCCCTTATCCGAAAGCGATGGTCAAAGTCTGAATGATATGCTTTACAAGTTCATCAGTATAATCTTGAGTGACCACAACTTTTGCGGAAGTAAATGCTTTACGCATATACCGTTTATTATCTTCATCGGTGATTAGTGTCAATTGCTTTCTATCGAATGTATGGAATCGTGCATTTCTTTCTGCATCGGTCATACCATAACTATCGCTCAGAGCATCACCATCGAAGAGTACAATCGTATAATTGCAAGTGTTCGGTTTCTGCATCTTCACAAGAATATCTCTCATGTCTTTCGGGATAGTATTACCGCCCTGTGCTTCAAACCAACGTTCCTTTACACTATTGCACATACGGAACTGGTCGTTGATGAAAGCAACATCCATCGAGAAATTCCTGTTCTTGCGCTCAAGTTCAGACAGAACAGCAAGGATACCATTTACAAGAGGAGCATTACGATAGAACGAACCGGAACAGTCAATAATCAGATTCAGATGGCAAGTGCCAAACTTGTTATTACCCTGTGTAGTCACGGGTTTATCGAAGTACCGATAATCTTTGCGAACAACTGCCCGGGGATTAAATACTCCGGAATAGGCGTTGATACCGCTACCGCCATTGTTTTTCTTATGGAAGTTACCGATAATCATTTCTGCTTTCTTCTGAAAATCATTCAGTTCAGCAGTAAGCTGTTCATCCATTCCGGCATGATTGCTAAGTGCTTCGGCAATCATCTGTTCCAACTGTTCCCGATTATATCCAGTAGGACGATTATGGCTGTTCATACCATTCGGAGCAGTTTTAGAAGATTCATGTTCCCCATCAACGGGATTCTCAGAAGATTCACCATCAGAATTTTCAGACATTCTCATAGAGGATGCAGAACTTTGCTCCTGCCCCTTGCCCTGTCCTTGTTTAATATCATTATTTTGGGACTGAGCGGAATTGCTATCGGAACCGCTCTCGTCAGAATCACCGGAAGAATAACTTTCGGGATTCTTCTTGAAATCTTTAGCCAGTTCTTCATACAGACGATGGATATCCCATCTATAAGAATATGCCCGATTCGTAGAAGAACCACGGTTCATATCCTGATACTCTTCAATGAGATCTTCAATGCGTCTTTGAAACTTTTTCGGGCCGATACCAAGACGAACCGCATTAAAGAAAGCCTGTTCGGGAGTATCAGGAAAAGGAATAGAACCACCCACCAGATCGTTCAACTGCTGTTTGAAATTGACATTCATGTAATAATCCTGAAGCAGAGTTTCGATGCGCTCATCTTCAAAGATGTTAACAGCAGTATCAGATTCCAAAGTAGTAGGAGTAAGAATTGCATGGGAAACTTCATGGTACAGCATCGAACGCACAGCTTCTTCTTCATTCGTGTCCTTGCTAATCTTAGCACAGCGCTCAGCGATGATGGGGTAAGAAACAACAATCTTATCATTCATCATGTCATAGTAAGAAGTAGGCTCGTCTTTGCTGACGGTGATGTCGATACGCCGATTGGTATAGTATCCAATAGGCAGAGTTTTAACGATCGTTTCACACATTGCGAAGCTCAGTTCCATATTCAATCCTCTCTTTCCGTTCCCCTTTGGAACAATGATAGTATATCAAAAGTTATAGGAAATGTCAAACATAGGATTAGGTGTTTAACACCTAAAGAATCGAAAATGAAAAAGGGGTGCGGATTACTCCGCATCCCACCCGACAATGGCTTTCGCCAACTGCTCGGCAGTCAGTTTGTATTCTTTGGCAACAGAGCAACGGTCAACTAACGGCTCGGGCAGACCATAAGTCATACCGCCAAGAGAAAGGTTCATTGTTCCGATAATCTGAAATCCATCATGGATGTGGACGGGGCGGTTCTTGTAGTAGAACTCACTCTTACCATCCACAATGCCCTGCAAGAAGCGAAGGGAATCGAAGGGAAGAAGATTGATTTCATCGAGAACAATAGTCTTGCCCTGTTCCATGCAATCCCACAGAAGGGAAGGATTGAAGTCGGGGTTTCCATCTTTGAAGATAAAATCTTCCATCAGGTCGGCAGGAAGCATAGAGGAGTTACATACAATGCAACGGTTCTCGCTTTCTTCCTGAGCAATCGTGGTCTTACCAGTTCCGGCAGGCCCGAAGTAAATCTTCAGACGATTGTTGATGGTACTGGTGGGCTTGCCATACTGGGCGAAGTCTTTCACGATAGCCTTAAACTCGGCGCTGTTGGTCTTTTCAGTAACTTCTGCCACATAGGAAGAATCCATCAGGGCGAAGTAGTTGTCCACATATTCCTTTGCGGACTTAGCGCTATTGCAAGCCATAAAGGCGAAAGTGTTGGTAAACCGGAAGGAAGGAGTGAAGGCGAACTCGGTGAAGAAATTCATCAGGTTCTGAATCCCACGCATCAGCTTTTCCTTACTGCTCATCTCAGGAGCAGTAGCTTTAGGGGCAGGAGCTTCGGTATTCACGATCTCGCCGAAGATTTCCTTGAACTTAGGATGCGACTGGAGATAACCATACTGCTTCTCTCGAGAAGAAAACGGGGTCTGGCGAAGAGTGCTATACAGATCGAAGTAAACGCTGTACAGCTTGTCGGACGGGATAACGCAAACTTCTTTTCCATTCAGTACGCCATACAGGGCATTATCGGAAGTGCGCTTGGTGATGTTGTCAAATTCGGTGATTTTCATTTTCGTTTCAAATTCCTTTCTCTTGTCCTTTTATTCTGTTCCGCTTCCCTCTCGGAACAATGATATAATATCACAACTATAGGAATAAGTCAACAAGTACAATTAGGTGTTTAACACCTAAAGTAAAAATTCGGGCATGTAATAATTATATCATGCCCACGCTTAGATTTAATCTAAGCGTAACTGATGATTAAGTGCGATCATCAGTGCCCGTTACTTTAAGTTAGCTGCACTCTTCCAGTAACTTGCTACGGGCCGTAGCAAAAACCCGTCATCTTTCCTTTTTTCTTTTTCCTCACGAGACGGTCAGAATCAAACTCGCACAGGCACAAGCGGGATTTCAGGTCTAAAGCACTTAGTGACGATCTTCCCCTCGTGACATTATTATTATATCATAATTTATAAAAAAGTCAATTACTCATTTTAGGTGTTTAACACCTAAATATGAAAAGGAAAATCACTCCCCTTTGAGGAGTGATTTCAGGACAGAAAGGATTTCTGATGGTTCGTATGATTCATTGCCCCAGTCATTTCTAATTGATTCATTATCATCAAATAGAATATCGTGGTCAGAATTTTTAAATGACTGTTTCGGGATTCCGTATTCAGTAATGTGGATAAAATCAAATTTAACAGAATGAAGATGATTTTCAAGCCATTCACGCTTGATAGTATTAACAGCTTCGCTATATTCATTCGTAGATTCTTTTGACAGCCAACTGATGATGCCAATGTGATAACCGAGCTTCTGGAGCTTGTTCAGATATCGAGCCACTAAACTCATGTTAAGATTGACTTCAGCTTCAGCATATGGAGAGGGGTCAAAAGAGCGCAGTTTCGGAAGCCAATCGGGAACATCATAAAACCTGTTCAGAGTACCATCCATATCAAACCATATCGTCATCTTTCAATCTCCTTTCCCGTCCCTTCGGACAAGTATAGTATATCATAATATGGGAAAAAGTCAAGAACTCAAATTAGGTGTTTAACACCTAAAAACTCAAAATGAAAATGACCACCCAATCGGGTGGTCATCTCTATCAGTCGGTGATTAAGCCTTAGTGTAATAAGACTTCTTATCGTTTTCCTTGGTGCTGACGGTAAGTACGCCCTTTTCGACAAGGCGCTTCGCACTGGAACCAACCGCCATAACAGTTACGTTATCGGCAACAGCAGTACCCAGAGCCTTGCGAATGTCGGTAGCGGTATACTCGGTGAAAGAGGGCAGACCGGCCACCTTCGCATCGAGTTCATCACGGCGAGCCTGCGCTTCGGGATTCGCACCCTTAACCTTAGCGGGCTTGTTGGCACGCTCGGCTTCACGCAGAGCACTCTCGGTTTCCCAAACCTTGTACTCGGCAACAGCGGCATCATAGTTGAAAGCAGTGCGCTTGTCGCTATCCTTAGCGAGAGCGAGCTTAACTTCAACCTTGGCAAAGCCCTCATCACAGGGAACCACGATAAAGTTGGTCTTGTTAGTCCGTCCGTACACAGCACCTTCTACACCGGAAATCATGTTCTTCAGCTCATTAATAGTCATTTTTACTCCTTTTACTCTCGGGTTTAGTTACGGCAGACCCGCCTGCAACAAATTTGTTTTTTCTGTCTTTCGACATTGTCATTATATCAGATTTTCTTCAACTTGTCAAGTATTAATCTGATATTTTTTTATTCTTTCGGGAAGAGCTATGTACACTCGCTCATGAAACTTTCCATTCTGTACTCGTTTCATTGTTTCCCTCGGAACAATTATTATTATACTCAATTTCGGGTAAAAGTCAACAACTGGAATTAGGTGTTTGACACCTAAAAAATGAAAATGGAAATGAGGCATACGCCTCATTCCCCTATCATATTATAACGGTACAAAATTTTTTCAATCTGTTTTACATCTTTATCATTGCATGTAAGGGGTACCTTGATACAGTCGGTCTGATTGCTGACTTTAATATCACCGATAGAGCATCCAATCTTTTCTACGATCTTGTTCAACAGGTGAATAGAAAAGCGATTGCGAGGAAGATAGTAAGTACGGGTAGTCATTCCTTATCACCTCCCAAAATAATCGTGTCCAGCTCGCAGTGCCTGCGAGTAATCTCATCCAGCTTGCCAAGGAACTCGTCGCGAGTTTCGATGGTCTTGAAGAAATAATAGCGGCCAAAGGACTTCACACGATACAGGGTTTTCATCTTCCAATCTCCTTTCGTGTCCCTCTTGGAACAATTATATTATATCAGAAATTTGGGAAAAGTCAATTATTAGAATTAGGTGTTTAACACCTAAATTAGTTAGACCCAAATTGGGTCATGTCGATAGTTTGATTTTATATATTTCATATTTGAAATAGCATACATATTCATTTGAATCGGTAACAATTTTGTAAAGATCGTTACCAATCCATGTGTTCTTGCCGACTTCATAAAGAGTATTTAAGATATCAATATTTCTTACCCAGTGAGGAAACTCCTGGTCAAGCATGGCAAATGCGCCAGAAGAATGAACAATCGCTACACGTTTTACTATCATCATTCATACATCCTTTCTTTATGCTTTGGCTTCTTAAATCGTTTGTCGGGAATTATACGGGTGACACAGTAACCTTGAGGGAATTGTTTGCGTTGTGATTGAAATACTTCTGCCCAAGTTTTGGGATTGCGCTTTGACTTCTTTACCATGGTATCTCCTCCTTACATTTAGAATGATATCATAATTTAAAAATAAAATCAATATGTATAATTAGGTGTTTAACACCTAAATATCTAAAAGGGGATTACTCCCCTTTGGTCAGATGCTGAATTACTTCCGCACATGTGAGTACCGTTACATCTTCTTCATCCCATGGCATGTGATAGGATTCAAAGAGCCCATGCCGAGAGCCATATGTGCCACTATGAATGGCAACATCTCCACGAAAAGTAGAAAATCTCCACTGATAACCATCATAAAGGTAATCCCATGTAAATTCAATGCCTGCTTTCTTCAGCGCACGATTCAGTTTACGCCGATCGTTGGAGAACTTTCTTGTGATGCCCATCAGCTTCCTTATTTCCATATCGTTTTCCCTCCCTTAGTGTAACAGCTTTGATTGTGGTCAACTTTCTTTTTCAGGAACATCGGGACTTTCTTTACTCCACCATATACAGCTACCAGCTCGTTTTGAGTTGTAACGTACATGGTAATGATTGTGGATTTGGTTTCATCCTTGACAATCGTGATACCAGTATCTGTAATGCAGATATAACGTCCAGCTTGATTGATATCATACCGAACATATTTTTCTTTGATAATCTGCCCGATACCGATTTCTTCGATTATCTTCTTGATGCGCTCTGCCCGTTGCACTCTGGCGTGATAAGTCATCTTGGTTTCCATTGGTTCAATCCCCCTTTCATGGCCTAAGTATATCACTATTTAATAGAGAAGTCAATACGGGAAATTAGGTGTTTAACACCTAAAAGAATTAAGGGCAGTGAACTGCCCTTCAAATTATGATTCCTTTGTATAGTAAACCAGTCCCATACCAGTCTCAGGAGAGCAGTTGTAGTAACTGATGGCATTGCACAGCTTGTCAAAGTCCGCGGCTGGATCATCGGCAGGTTTTGTCTGCCAGCTTGCAAGAAAAGAATCAGTACGCATCTTGTTGGGAATAATCATGACAGGCTTTCCAGAGTTATACAGAGCACGGGCATAGTTCTTCGCAACTTTAATCATCAGCTTATTCCTCCAATTAATTTGATGCAACGGTAACGAGATGACTTGCGTGGCCTTTGCAACAATGGCAGGTAACTCCGGCTTCATTCTCGTTCCCTATTCCGAGGAGTCCGTCCCTTGGAACAAGTATAATATACCACATTATCGGATAAGAGTCAATATGTATAATTAGGTGTTTAACACCTAAAACTTATTTTGGAATTAAGCGAGGGATTATTCCCTCGCCATTACTTCCTCATAGTCAAGGCCCAACCACTCGCAGATATCTTCAAACTGGAACCAAAACATGTCATTGATTTCTGTAGTGCTCCAGTATTCTTCTTCACTGAAGGGAAGCGTGTCCATGTATTCTTCGACTTCATCCAGCTCTTCAGGCGTTAGCTTGGCGGCATTGGAAGCGGCACCAGACCAGAAGTGGAAATCCCGGAGTTTCTTTTCAATAATCATAGTCATTGTTCAATTCCTTCTTTCTTTTTTATTTTGGGAAGGGGTCTTTTCCCTTTCCGCATGATTATAATATCATAAATTAAATAAAAATTCAAGTGATAGAATTAGGTGTTTAACACCTAAAACTATTAATGCGCCCGAAGGCGCGGTAGTTAGTGGCGAGTCCAAAGGGTGACATCGACATGAGAGATAGAGGAATTAAACATATTGGCTTCATACTTGCGAGTAGCTCCGGCGAGTACCAGCTCCCACATGATACGGCAGGCGTCAGCATAGTCCAGCTTAGTGCAGGTCATCGGCTCGCCATCAATCTTCTGATACAGATTGCACTCAGGCTTCATACCCCGGTAAGAATACTGACCGATGGACAGGCTCATGTAAATCTGCTTCATTTTGTTTCCTTCCTTTCTGTTCCCCTTGGAACGATTGTATTATATCATGAATCAGTCATGATTGCAAGGGGCATGTTTAGGTGTTTAACACCTAAAACTCTGGAATAAAAAATAGCGGGTGATCAGTCCGCTATTCCCCTCATTTCCCCTGTTGGTTCGGGAGGCCAACAGAAGGAGAAGTGCATCTCGATTTAATAATGCCTGTTCACAGTGCACTCTGTGAAGTCTGGCTACTTAGTACGGTGGACTCATCAACCCTTCCCCCTTTCGACAATAGTATAATATCATATTATATAAGAGAAGTCAACAGTAGTACTTAGGTGTTTAACACCTAAAAGTCGTAACAAGAATACCGCCCCGCGGGCGGCACCCTGGGGCGGCGGACGTGTCACATTAATGCCGGATACTTTCATGCGCTAATCACAACCTTTCCGTGCTTAGCAATATATTCTTCAAAGGCTCTGGGCCCGAGCTCGCTCATCTGCTGTGTCCAGCTTGCCATCAGATAAATCCTACCAGTACGCTTGCCGAGCCAGCTTGTGGCGAGCTCAACCAGCTTTCTGTTGCTATGAATAGAGCTGGGGACTTTCATCATGCCATCATTGCCCATAGGAATCCAACCAGTGCGATCAGCATAGAACAGGTACATTGTTTCAATCTCCTTTCTTGTTCCTCTCTCTGAGGACAATATCATTATATCACATATTATATAGAAGTCAATAGCGACGTTTAGGTGTTTAACACCTAAATTAATTTGAATTAAAGGAACCGGTTAACCCCGGTTCCGGATTTCCCCGGTATAGATATTGTATTCCATATTATCGAGATACATCTGTTTCGCAAGGTAGTATGTCATGCCCCGTTCCCGCATGAACCATCCGATATGTTTAATGGTGGTCCGGCTGTACAGCCCATTACAGCTTAACCACCCGTCCGGGGTAATAGTTATAACCGTGGTGGTATAGCTTACCAGCTCGACAGTATTGTCGTCATAGATACGGACGCAGGTGGCGGCGTAGTTGTGGCCATTGTTGCTTTTCGTGAAATACATTGTTCAATCCTTCTTTCTTTTATTTCGTTCCCCTTGGAACGATTATATAATACCACAACCTATGCTATAAGTCAATAGGTAAAATTAGGTGTTTAACACCTAAAAAACAAGAAAGGCCCGAGGGCCTTACTCTGTGATGTATTCAAAAGTTGCACAAATCTTGGTCTTGAAGTCATCGTCATCTACAAACTCATGGGCCTCGAGCATCTTTCCACCAGCGGCCAGCAGCTTGTCAATGAAGTCGGCTGCGGCCTGACCGGTTTTGACTTCCTCTTCCAGCTTGAAAAAGTTTCCCGTATCATACAGGCGCTGAATGGATACATGGGCATCGGGGACGATCACGGTAGCTCTTACGATAGTTTTCATTTTCTGTTCCTCTCTTTCTTTCGTTTCCCTTGGTTCCAAGGGAATTATAACATTTTTGATATCCATTTGTCAAGCCTGAAGGCATGGAATATTAGGTGTTTAACACCTAAAATAATAATGGGAAATTAACCGGGATTACTCCCGGTTAATGAATTCGCCAGTGTGAATATTAAATTTGGCGTTGTCATTGTAAATGAATTTGGCAAGATAGTAATTGAATCCCAACTCGCGCATGAACCAACCAATGTGCTTGATCGTCGTGCGACTGTACAGGCCATTGCACACCAGCCAGCCGTGGCTGTCCAGCTCGCACACTACGGTGGAGTAGCTCACCAGCTTGCAGCTCCCGTCCTCGTATTCGTACACCTTGACCGCCGCCTGCTCGTGTCCATTGATCTTCCGAATCGTCATTGCTTTTTACCTCTCTTCTCTTTATTCTGTCCCCTTCGGACAAGTATATATTACCACAAACTATAGTAAATTGCAAGAGGCATATTTAGGTGTTTAACACCTAAAAACGTATATAGAAAAGGGGTTCCTTAGGGAAGGAACCCGCTGATTTCTACGGTGGAAATAGTCGGCTCGTATCTGTTGTTGTACATGATCACCGGCTGGCCCAGCTTGCGAGACAGCTGATAAACCATCTTCACAGCTTCCTTATACTCGATCCTGCAGCTCGTCACATCGTCGCCGACCGACAGATACAGCCAACCATAGTTGTGCTCGGGAGTCTGATGGAATGTGGTGAAGCTAACCGCCTTGTAAACCTGCATCATGTTCTTGTACCTTCCTTTCTTTTCTCTGTCCCCTTCGGACAATTGTATTGTATCACAACTTGCATATAATTGCAAGGGGAATGTTAGGTGTTTGACACCTAAAATATAAAAGGGGCGCTAAATCGCGCCCAGATCTTTCATGATAGCAAGTGCTTCATTTCGGGAAGTGGTCCGGAAATATTCTTCTTCCATGAAATCCCCGGAACATTCCCAAACAATCCACCCGTGAAAATTAGGAGAGTCGTGCCGCCGCAGTTCATAGGTAATCTTAATAGAATCCATATTGAAATCCTCCATTCATTTGTATGTCCCCTTCGGACAAGTATATAATACCATACATTTAGGAAAAAAGCAATAGATACATTTAGGTGTTTAACACCTAAAAGTAGGAATGAAATAGTTTCGGGAGATTAAGTCCTCCCGAAACGATACGCAACCCGCTCGATTAACCGGACAAATTCATCGAGTTCGGCGTCAGTCAGTCCTTCGGGAGAATCGTTTTTCTTAGCGAGTTCCCGGATGCGGTTTTCCTTCTCAACCTCTTTGGCGAAAGCAACGGCGCGGTCATGAGTAGTCATTGATTAAGTCCTCCCTCATTTGATGCTATAATTATAACATGGATATGGGATAGCGTCAATAATTAATATTAGGTGTCTAACACCTAAAAATGGGAATAAAATTACCGGGACAAAGTCCCGGTTTTAGGATTGGATTATTCATGTACTACGAGATTTGTTTTTTCATAATACAGACTAAAATTGCCGTACTCTACGGAACAAGGATCGGTTACATCATCATAATCATTCAAATAAGCGTCATCGGCAAGCCGACTTTCGGGGATAATGTAACCATCTTCCTTATGCATCCAATAGTACTCTTTCATTTTGAAATTCCCCTTTCTGTCCCTTTCGGACAACTATATTGTATCATGAATTTCGGGAAAATGCAATAATGATAATTAGGTGTCTAACACCTAAAAAGAATTGGGAAAATAAAATGGCGTTTTCACGCCATTTATTTATTTTGGGAATTATTTTGAAATTTCGATATGTCCTTCATAATAGACTTCTACTATTTCATCTTCTTCGATACTTCCGCCCATATTCCACATAAGGCAGTTGGCAATATCTCCTATTTGCCATTCGTCATCGCTATCATAAAATGACCATAAGTTATCATATCTATCTTTACATATAATTATGGGATCCTGTCCGGAATAGTCTTTTTCTATGACTATTGTCAATAAAGGATAAAATTCACCTCTGTCCATATCCGCATATGCTACGGTGGACAATGTAACAAGAATCAGCACCAGGCAAAACATTTTCTTCATGAGTTAATCTCCTTCCTGATTCGGGATTTTATTTTATCCCGTTTCTATGGTTATATTATAACAAAATGGGAATGAAATTGCAATAGAAAAAATTAGGTGTTTAACACCTAAGAATCAGTGGGGATAAATGGCGTCCGTATTGGACGCCATTTCGGGAATTGTGTTAGCAGTAGAAAAGCTTCATTCCCTTCCACCGTAAGACTGAAATTTGATTGCACCGGCGGCCGATCTCCATCGCCTCCCGTTTGGTATCAACACGGATGGAATGGTCGATGTAGTAGACGCCTTCGCTGTACCAGATGCCGCAATTGCCATTCAGCTTGCGGACGCAGGCGATGGCTTCTTCAGCTGTCCGCAGCTCGTAGCCATAATCGGCCACCTGCCAGCCTGTCTTGTAATTGATGATCTTCCCTGCCTTCAGTGTCAGCCCGTCATTCTCCTGCAGTTTCCGAATCGTCCGAATGTTGATCATGGTTAGCGCCTCCTTCATTTGATGCCTTATTATAACATGTATATATTGGCCTGTCAATACGTATGTTTAGGTGTTTGACACCTAAAAAAAATAAGAAGGGGCAAAGCCCCTTCTATTAGTCACGCCCAAACTCCCATTTGCCCGTGTCGAGTGCGTAACAGACGAGACCGTTCATGATTACGTTACGATCGCCCCATGACGGTACCGGTACAGACATGAGAAGATAAGAAGACTTCAGTTGAGCGCCATCAAAGACATAGTTCCACAGTTCGGCGGTGTTGGTGCAGGTGTTGTACTCGGTGTGCGTGATAATCATTGGTTAGTACCTCCTTCTTTGATGATGTAAGTATATCATAGTTTATCTATTTATGCAATACCTTTATTTAGGTGTCTAACACCTAAAAAATCGAAGGCGGATTACTCCGCCTCGATCACGGTTGCCTTCGGCGCCGTCCATTCGCTGAAGCGGAACGTGCTGTTCCACTTCTCGCAGAATCGTTCCGCCTCATCCCGTGACTCGAATTCGTTGATGTACTGGCCCCACTGATCAACCACATAGAACATTGTAGCTTCCTCCTTAGTATTTGTAGCTTGGGTAACTCCGTCTCCAGCTGGCAGCTTGCTTCTCTTTGATCTGTTCAGCTTTCCAGCTGGCCAGAAACGCTAATGAGCTTATGGCACAGAAAATGCCTACAGCCCACCATTGCCCCAGCGCGCCCGCGAACAGCCCAGCCAGCCCAGCCCCTCCACCGAGTTCCTTCATACGATCACCCCCAACGATAGGATTATACTATATTTCAACCGAGTTGTCAATGTAAAGATTAGGTGTCAGACACCTAACTTTTTCGGCATGGCAACCAGATATGACAATGTAAAATTTGGTACCAAATATAACAATGTTCAATTTGGTACCAAAAAAGACAATGTTAAATTTGGTACCAAAAAAGACAAGTTAGCATAGGCTAACTTGTGTATAAAAAAAGAAGGGGTTTTCACCCCTCCTGAAGCATTCGCCTCACGTCGTCGCTATTGATTGCCATTCCGATCAACGCTAACTGCGCCTCGGCCTTCTCGACGTCCATCACGTCCGTCAGCATCACTGGGCCATAAACCACATAGCCCATTCCGATGCCCGTGAATCGTACTTCGTAACCATTCAAGCGCGCGACGTCCATATACATATCCATCATTGTTTTTTTCTCCTTTCATATCATGGGGAAGGGCTCATGCCCTTCCCTCAACCTTGGTCATTTCGCTGATGTACAGGTCATCAAGCTCGTGCTCCCTGCAGGTCAGACGGTTCCATGTTTCGAAGATGCCGTCTGCAGTGTACTCGGGGAACAGGCACACCATCTTGGGGCTGTTCATCCAATCAGCGATCAGCAGGACTTCGATGTAATACTCCTGCGCTTCCGCATCATAGCCGCTCCCGATTCTACGGGAACCATACACATTGTACCGCCACCGGAATACTCGATCCAGCAAACGAATGGCCCGCTCTGTGGTTTCCGGCGTGCCCTGTACCCTGATTTTGTAAGATTCCATCATCGTGATTCTCCTTTCATTGAAGGGAGGGGCTTTCGCCCCTCCCGATTGATTCAGATTGTTTCCCGGTAAACCCATTCGCCATGGGCTACATCCCAATCACGGGCGCTGGCGCTCATGGCGAAGCACTCCGCCAGAACGTCGTCCAGCTGGTTTCTGGTGAATTTGTCCTCGGTTGTGTAGGTCAGGACGACGTCGATTCGCTCATCGTCGTCCTCATCGAAGGAATTCAGCTCCATCAGGGAGCTGTCGAGACTGAGCATCTCATCCAGCAGGTAGCGGATGATTCGAACGTCGTTAGCGAAACCGAGCATGCCGATAGAATATTCCTTCATGGTTTTCCCTCCTTACTTGTCCCAGCCGATTACCATCTGAACCGTCCAGATGGTGCCTTCAGTCGCCGCCAGCGTCAAGGCGATGAGCTCCGCCTCCTCGATGGAGGAAAAGGTCATATCCAGCACCTGGCCTCCTCTGCGTACAATAAACCATTTGTTCATGTTCTTTCTCCTTTCATGGTATGGGAGGGGCTTTCGCCCCTCCCTTGTCGTTTCAGCCCTTCCAACTGTGCAGGTAGGCGATCTTCTTTTTGCTTGAGTAGATCTCCTGCATCTTCCAAATGTATTCTTCATTCAGCCCAGAGCCATGGGTGCGGCTGGACTTTACGAACCATGTGCTCAGCCCCTTCTCAGGGTTGTATGCGATCAGGAAGTCGAAGAATTTCGCATAGCTCGTCTCGATGTGGATATCGATTCCTTTATCCTCTCGGACGTAATCCCAGCGAATCAGCGTCCTCTTCCTGCGATACTTCTTGATGCAGGTGTCGAAGTCGTCTTCTTCGCAGTACAGCCAGTCGCCCGTTCCAGTCTTCTTTTCAAAAGACTTCTTCACGGACGGATCATACAAGTCGGTCTTGTCGTGCTTGTGAGCGAAAAACTCACGGAAGGGAATAAACTCGGCGCCATTGCAATCGATCATGTTATACACATGGTCGATGGCCTCATCGTGCTTGCCCTTCCGGCCCTTGTCGGTGGGCTTGTACATCAAGCGAGTGACCTTCAGCATGACTTCAGCATAATCGGCCGGGATCAGGTCGCACAACTTGATCCTGGGGTTGACGATATTCCGCACGTCCTCGTAATTATGTGCGGACAGCTTGATCTCCCTGACGATCGTTTTGATGGTACCCTTGTCGATGGTCTTCATTTCCTGCTTCTCCTTTCAATTTTTGTGTCCTCAGCTTGTGGCATTAGGGATCCGGTAGTCTATTAAGGCAATTTGCCGCCGCCCCTCTCAGCCTATTGACTTTTGTTTGTTGGCGGTTGATTTCCGCCGTCCCCCATTTTCAGGTCTAACTGGGGTCAAGACCGTTTCCGTCTGTCAGTTTCGGTCCGCCGGATGCGTGACTGCTCGTTCCTGACAATGCCTATTATACACAAAAAGGAACAGATTGCAAGGGTTTTTTGAAAAAAAAATCACTTTCCCCGAAAAAAACTTTTCCATGTAGTATCTGTCCAGCTTTTTAACCGGATCGGGGGATATAATCGGGAAAAACACGAAACACGCCCAAACCCCGCAGGGGCCCGTCCCCAAATTCCACCGTAAGGTAAATATTTGACTTTTAAAAATTAAAAATGTTATAATATAATAAGGAGGTGGTCTAATGATATGAAAAAAGCATATTCACTAGATTACTCGATTGAACGCGATACGGATCGTTGCGAAGCAGTCAAGGATATATTAGATAAATTACATAAAGATCCGTCTCCAACTGACCTAGAACAAATGGCCTCCTACATCTTATACGGCAAAGATGAAAATGGCCAAACATCTATAAAGAGAGGAGAAACATATGCATAGTCGAAACGTTATAATACATTTAAAACATCAGACGATGCAGTACTATCATTGGACGAAATGATAGAAAACCCAGGCACCGACGAACAAGAATTTAGAAGTGCCTACAACCGCGACATTTACAAAAAGGCTATTTCCGCAATCAATAGGCCCAAGTATGATAAGAAAACTGGCGAAATGATTGACCCCGGTGACTCTGATGTTCCTGGCATGACAGAACTATGGGAACGCCTAGACCACCTAGATAGATGGGTACGTATGCTTTAGGGGAAAATACCATTTGAAGAAGGATTCCTTGCCTTTGAAGATGACTATAGGCTATATAGATTGCGCCATAACCTCGTAGAAATGAAACGCACCCAATACTATCTAAAGGATGCTTACAAGCCCTCAATTCATTTCCAAAAACTAGATCATCCAAAGGCGCAATTCTACGATTGGGATGGCCAATCCGCCTACTGGATTTCTTACGATGAATGGCGCAAACGCGTAGCCAAATCGTACACTCATATGGTTTCAAAGGATTTAAAAGATTATGAAACCCGTGGGGAGGGGGATAACTTAGAGGTAAAATGGGTTGTGTACTAGCATAACTTTGATTGGGAAAACTATAAGCATGTGTATTATTTACTTATACACTATCCACGTCTTAAAGAATATCTGCGCGAAAAGCTTGATACATATGGCCGCACCCTTATCTGGGATTTAGAACGCTATATTGAAATGACACCATTAAATCCCATTCGCCGCGCCATTGTAGACAAAGTATTATAGCAAATGCCCCGGGACTAGATTGGGGAAGAATTGATGGAGGAGTTTGGGCGCACCTATAACTCCTATTATTTGAGCACTTTAATCGCAAATGATATTCCCAAAGCTATTGCTAAAACTGCCGCAATAAATAGGCTTTTGATTGAGACACCGATGGAAGAGCGCAAAAAATGCAAACAATGCAAATAGCTATTGCCGCGCCACCCATACTTCTTTGCTAAAAATAGCGGCCGCAAGGATGGTTTCCAATCCTACTGCCGTGAATGCGATAGAAAACGCAAGGAGGCGTTAAATCATGAGTGATATGAAGAAATGTATGCGCTGCAAGCAAGAAAAGCCCATTGAGTTATTTTAGTATACGCCATCGCGCTTCTTTCCTGGTCATCGTTCTTTAATTTGCACTCCATGCCTTGAAGCAATTACAAAGTAGGATAATTTAGGCGAAGTAGATAGAGTATTGCGCTGGCTTGATTTACCATTTGATTTGGATAAGTGGACTTAGTTATATGAGCAGCATTAGGATAGAACATTTACTGCTTACTTTAACTTATTGGCCGATGATCACTATAGCGCCCTAACCTGGCAAGATGAGAATGCAAGGTGGGAACTCGCGCGAAATGAAGGTACCATTGATGATGAGATTAAAGCCATTTCTGACGCGCGCATGAAATAGTTAAAAAAAGTTTGGGGCTCTACTTATAAGAAAGAGGAACTACTTTGGCTGGATAATTTTTATCAACAAATTGCCGCCACGCAAAACGTATCCACCCCTATTCTTTAGGAAAAAGCGCGTGACTTTTGTGAACTATAGTGGCATATTAAATAGGGGCTGCGCGAAAACATTGATGTTTCCAAGATGATGAAATAGGCCGACGATATTGTTAAAACCTACCACTTTGAAGCTTCTAATGCTAAATCCGCCGCTGACTTCGAATCTGTAGGGGAACTTATGGTTTACTATGGAAAGAAAGGATGGCATCCAAATTGGCATGTTGAGCCAAAAGACTCAGTTGACTTTATGATGCAAAACGTGCAAAACTATTTACAAAGACTTGTAAGAAATGAAGGGAACTTTGTTGAACAAGTAGAAGATAAGCGTGCAAGATATAATATGACCGAACGACTAGAAGAAATTGAAAACGAAAAAGTAGAATTTGACGAAACCGCAGATATTGAATATGAAGGCGACAATGAACTCTCTGCTGAACTAATAGGTGGAGGGGATATAGATGAATGAATTTGACTCCGGTACTATAATGAGAGATGGTGTGCCAGTAGAAAAAGGCGTCGTGCTTACGCGCAATTATCTAGACGCCAATCAAGAATTATTTACCAAATATTTAAATTTATGGATTCTGTATCCAGATTTACTTCTTGACATGATTCAAGATTAGCAAGACGCAGTTAATTTTCATTTAATGCCCTTTCAGCGCATCGCGTTACGCGCAAGTATGCGTTATCGTTATCATTTCTGGACAGCCACACGTGCAACTTCTAAATCATTCACTGCATATTTAAGTGCCTTTATGCGTGCTATGCTATTGCCGCGATCAACCATTATGATTGCCTCAGATGTAAAAGGTACGGTTATTAAAATTGCAGAAGCAAAGTTTGAAGAAATATTTCGACATTGGCCTTTATTACGAAAAGAATTGAAGACACGTGTTGATGAAGGAAAAACTGGCGTTAAGTCTAGTTCTAACTATTATGAACTTTATTTTAAAAACGGCAGTATGATTTCTGTAGTATCTAAAGATACATCTCGTGGTCTTCGTGCTACTGCTGCAATACTAGAAGAAGCAGCGCTTATTGAAGAAGTACCATTTAACGAAGTCCTATGGCCGCAAATGAATATTGCGCGTAGAGAAGTTGATGGCACTTTAAATCCTGATGAGCCAAGTGCCGCGTAGGTATTCATTACTACTGCCGCAGAACGTACAGTATTTATGTACTCTAAATTAATTGAAGTCGCTGTAAATGCTGTATTGCGCCCAAACGAATACTTTTGTTGGGGATTATCTTATGAGGTACCCCTACATTACGGGCTTATAGATAAAGCAACCTTATTAGATCAGCGTTATTCTAATACTGTAAATGAAGATTCATTCGCGCGCGAATCACTATCAATTTGGACAGGTAATTCCAAAGAAGCATGGCTAGATAGCAGAGCATTAAGTAAACACCGCTCTTTATTAAAATGTGAACGTCAAGCTTACTATAGTGATAATTGTCCAGACGCTTGGTATTTAATTGGCGTTGACGTTGCCCGCTATAGCGCGAATACCGCTATAATGGTTATTAAAGTATTGCCAAATAATTAGCGTTATAAAAAACATGTAGTATATACCGAGGTTATCAATGGCGAGAACTTCATTACTGAATAGGCGCCACGTATTAAAAAATTAATTTAGTTATATCATCCTCGAGAGGTAGTAATTGATGGTAACGGCCCAGGTATTGGTTTAATGGATGCGATGGCTATTCCATCTTTTAATAGCCGTACCGGGGAGTAGTTCCCGGCATATTTCACCTTTAATAATGAAAATCATTTACCACCAGAATTAAGAGAGGAGCAAGAAAAACCAGCAGAATAGTACAATGCTATTCTTTATGATATTAAAGCAGGATCGTCTAATGAAGACTTGATTCACTCAGCGTTCTTAACTGCTGTTAATACTGGATCCGTATCTTTCCTCGCGCATGAGCGTGTAGTAAAGGACAAGCTCATGAAAACAAAGAGAGGTCAAAAAATGACCCCATATGATAGACGAGTATTCTTAATGCCGTATGAGATGACTTCTCGTCTAATGGATGAACTTAATAATTTAAAGTTAAAACCTACTGGAGTAGAAAATAAATATAAGGTTGAAAGAATTTCTAAATCCATAGAGAAAGATAGATTTAGCGCCTTGGAATACGCATTATATCGTATAAAATACTATGAAGATAAAGAAATTTTTAAAAAAAGAAAGAAAAAGATAAATCAGTATGCTTTCTTCAGTCCTAAAAATAGGGGGTGAGGTTTATGAATTCATTTGAACCTTTTAAAAAATTTGCGGCTGCGAATCGTATATATCGAGTTCCAATTGATGAACGGACATATGGTCGCTATGGTGTAAGTTCACGCAATAATTCAGTTGGTTCACACGATTTTTCTCTAGAAGAAATAGAAAGCATCATTCGTGAGGGTGATTTAGATTCTATTAGAAGATTATCTCGTTATTATTATCGCACTAATAGCGAATATAGAGAAAATATTGATTACTTAGCCACCTTACCTTTTTATGATACACTTGTCACCCCTATATTCGAAGAAGGAAAAGGTTCTAAAGCTTAGATTATCAAATCATTTTATAATGCCTGTGCATTTGTAGAAGGATTAGATGTAAAAAATACGTTTACTCGTATAACAAAAGCATGGTTAATTAACGGCATGTATAATGGTGTATTACGTCAGGTTGGGAACAAAATATCCATTTAGGATCTCCCACTGGAATTTTGTCGCACGAGATTCAAGGATTATAATAATTTAAATATTCTTGAATTTAACGTAACCTATTTTGAACATCGGTTTTTTGACGAAAAAGAAAGAGCACGCATGATCAAGACCTTCCCTGAAGTGGTTCAAGAAGCGTGGAGAAATTGGAAAAATAAAAAAATTGATGATCCATGGGTTATGATTTCATCCGCCGACGGCGGCATAAATTTCTGCTTTGCTGACGATCAAACCCCACTACTTATTGCCGCTATACCTCGATTACGCAAGTTAAATGACGCAGTTGGTAGAGAAGAGAAGCGTGACGAAAATGAGTTATATAAACTCCTAATTCAACGCATGCCTATTGACAACAATGGCGAATTAGTTTTCGAGCTGCCCGAGGTAGCTGATATACACGCAGGCGTCGCTACTATGCTTCAAGACTTAGATACTGTTGATGTATTAACTACATTTGGTGAAACTACTTTAGAGAATCTTTAGGATTCCTCGGCGGCTTCACAATCAGCAGACCGTATCGAGAAATATTCAAAAAATGCGTGGAATGCTTTAGGTAGAGGTTCTATTCTATTTAACGCAGAAAATAGTTCAACTTTAGCCTATAGTATTAAAAAGGATGAAAGTCTTATGAAGAGTTATTTAAACATGTATAGTACGTGGATAAGATTTCAAATCAATTAGCGTTTTACCCGTACTGGTTTAACCTTTGACTTTGAAATCTTACCCACTACTATGTTTAATATTAAAGACTTTTAGAGTATTTATTTTTCCGGCGCATAGTCTGGCTATTCAAAGATGCAAGCTGGTGTCGCAAGTGGTATTAAGTAGCTTGCTCAGATTAGCCTTATGAATTTTGAAAATGATTTCTTAAAGATGTCTGAGAAGATGATACCATTACAATCTTCTTATACAACTAGTGGTAATCAAGCACAAGGTAATTCAAAAACTGGCGGAAAAGTCGGTAGACCTGAATTACCTGACGAGGAAAAATCTGAAAAAACTCAGGCCAATATTGCGGCCATGGGTTAAGGAGAACAGAACATGGACAAACAAATCCCTATTTATTTTGATAGCGTTGTCATTTCTTCTCCTACAACTCCGATTTCTGCTGCAACACCAGAACTAGGCCGTTTAAAGGTTGGGGTTTTTACTAAATATGGCAATCGCAATGGTTCTTATATTACAGATGAAATCGCAGAACAATTAATTGCTAGTGCTACCACTGGCAATACTCCAGTTGTAGGATTTTATGACCCAGAATCTGAAAACTGGGCTGGACATACTGGTCCTCTATTAGCCAGCGCATATGGCTATGTAGAAAACTTTGAAGGGTGGCAATCTTTCTAGGATACTGATGGAGTTGAGCGCGAATACGCTGTCTTCTCGGTAGTTTTATTTAATAAATATTATAAAGAAGCTAATTTTGTTGTAGGACAACATTAGTCTATGGAATTAGATAGGGAAAGTATTGAGGGTGACTGGGCAACTTTTGGAGACACAGAATATTTCGTATATTCTAAAGCATCTATAATGGGGCTATGCATTATAGGTAATCATGAGCCTTGTTTCTCGGTATCTACTTTCTTTTCTAAGGAAGATCAAAATTATAAAGATCAATTTGATAAGTTCTCTTCACTTTTATCCGACTTAAAGATACGAGTAGAAGAGGCGGAATCAGAACAAAAGGGAGGAGAACAACCTATGGACGATAATCTAGAAAACAATGTAGGCACTCCCGCGGAACCTGTAACTGATCCAGTTGCAACTGAACCAGAAGCTACTTCTGCTATTGAGCCAGAACTACCTTTAGTTGAGGATCCAATTTTAGCAGAACCTGCGGCTGAACCTGCGGCTGAGCCAGTTGATTTTGAAGCTATGGTAACTGAGCTATAGACTGCTAATGCAGAAATTACAGCCAATTTTGAGAATGCTCAAAATCGTATTGCTGAATTAGAACAAGCCTTAGCTGATGCTAATACTGCTTCTGAAGCAGCCAATGCTCGTATTGCTGAATTTGAAGCTCGTATCGCTCAATATGAAGCTGACGCACAGGCTTTAGAGGAAGAAAAGAAAAATCAACTTATAACAAAATATGAAAAAGTGATTGATGAGGAAGAAATTACTGAAGTTCGCAATAAGATTTCTGACTTTTCTTATAACGAGCTGGAAAGTAAACTTGCTATCAGCTTTGCTAATAAACAAATGGCTGGCAATGAGAATCATGAAGAAAATATTCCACTGCTCGAGCCTGAAGTCAATCAATTTGCGCTTCTCATGGAGAAGTATCGCAAAAACTAAGGAGGAATAACTTATGGCAATGTATAGATTTCCTATTACCAATGTTGAAGGCGATCTAGTTGCGCAGTATCGTGATCCAGACGAGAAGTTATATGCCAGCCTTGAATTAAATCAAGTAGCTTTCCCAAAGACTGGTATGGTAGTTTCCCAGACTCCTCTAGGAGAAGCCTTTACAAAGGCCGCTCCTTGTGAGAATGGTATGTGGGTCGTA
>Ga0247611_10002380_pt1 | contig 30491 bp, 24 predicted proteins | sample 177DNAGHGhighgp2_FD_192422 | JGI IMG/M metagenome (GOLD analysis project Ga0247611, IMG submission 192422) | Sheep rumen microbial communities from Palmerston North, Manawatu-Wanganui, New Zealand - 1770 DNA GHGhigh gp2 | ecosystem: Host-associated > Mammals > Digestive system > Stomach > Rumen... | reverse complement strand
AAAAATATTTAGATGAAAAAGTTAGTCTAATAAATAACAGACCTAGAAAATGTAATGGATGGAAATCTTCATCATTCATGATGAAAGAAGCAATATTTAAGTGTTGCAATTAAGATTACAATTCAATTTCTGTAATTTAATTCTATTTTTATTTAATAAAAAGTGTTGTTATATTTTGTAAGTTAAGTTAAACTATCACCAATCTACATTTATAGAACTTTCGGGAGGTTTTATTTATGAGAGCTAAAAGAAAAATGCTTTTAACTACCGCATTTGCTGCGCTTTTAAGCGTTGGTGTATTTGCGGGTGTGGCATCTCACAAAGAGGCCTCTAAAGTTGAAGCTGCAGATTATAGTTCCACAATTAGAGTCTATGTTGATTTAGGATGGGATAGCATTAATTATGTTCGTGTTGGCGGTAATGATTCTGGTAACAACTGTGTATTAACTTCAAGCAACGCTAAATATAACCAAGATTTAGGGAAATATGTTTTGGATATCTCTTCTGGGTCGACCTATGACAAAATGGGATGTTTCTTTCAACAAAGTGGTACTAACTGGGAATATCAATATGATGGCGGGTATATTTGGATTGACGATAGTAAATTTCAACCTGGTTATGAGTTCCAAATTAAAAACATTAACTGGGTGGCTGATGGAAATCCAAAAAAATTCTCAGCCTCAGTATATAGAATTGGTGAAATTAGAGACAACGCTCAGAATTCAACATTCTATTTTGTAGACGGATATTCTTGGCATTCATCTAGATCTGTTACCGCTTATTTCTGGGGCGGAACAGCATCTTCTGGCAGTTATCCAGGTGTTACCATGTCTGATTCTGGTTTAAGATTAAAAGCCTTTGTTGGTGAAACAGAATATTCTGGATTATATATTATGCAATATACCTTATCTGGTAGTGCTGCCTATGTAAAATTTAGTAACAATAATGGCGGTCAGGAAACTGGTGATCTAGCCTTAACAGACGGTGGCATTTATTTCTACGGTGTCGGTGACACATATAAGCCAGTAATTGAACTCCTTGTTTCTTTAAAAAGTCAACTTGGTTCATACACATACAATGGCAGAAGTTTCGCAAGCTCAATTTGTCATTTAACTCAATCTCAAGCAAGTACATTCGTTTCTACCTATAATACGTTAGAATCCACAGGTGGAAGCGGTATTGCTTCTTCTGTTGCAGGATCTGGTCTTGTTACATATGACACTCCAGAAACTAGTAATACACATACTGGTGAAATTTCTTTACAAGAAATAAAAGCACAATTAATTAAAAAATATCCATCTCTTTCTCCATCTGGAAGAATTGCATTGATTAATTCCATTACCAGTTCTAGTGGCGGAATGATTGCAATCATTGCAGTTAGTGGTGCGGTTGTTGCAGCTATTGGTGGATATTTCCTCTTTAGAAAGAAGAAAGAAAACTAATTATTTAATATAATTAAATAAGCGGTCCATTTGGATCGCTTTTAATTTGAAAAATATTTTAAATATAATTTTATGTTATCTATATATAGATAAAATTCTTTTGTAATCCTATTGACTAATTTAAAAAAAGGACTAGAATAATGTTCTTCATTGGTAATACCTCTCGTCCTAAGCACGACGATAAACTACTGAAAGAGAGGTAATACAAATGAAATACTATACCCTTGAAGCGATTGTTCAGGGAAGACCTGTTAAACTTAAAAGGTCGATGTTCGCCTCTAGATCCGAAGCAGTAAACTATATGTTTGATTACTACGAGGCACATTATCTCTATAATTTACAAGTCAGAGATGAATATCCAATTGATGACAATAAACATCGTATTGAATATTATTGTAACTTCAACAACCGTTTCATCATCACTCGTAATTAATATATAGCAAGTGATTACTATAACTTGGCAGTTCTATATGGGCTGCCTTTTGTTTTATTAATTAATAAACATCGTAATTAATAATTTTTGTCCCAATCATATTGATATTATTTTTAATTAGATTTAATATTAAATTAATTGATAAGGATATATAAATATATTATGGAAAAGAAATTAGGTGTTTTACTTGCGGTGTCTTCACTCCCTTCTAGACACGGCATTGGTGATTTTGGTGAGGAATGTTATAAGTTTATTGATTGGCTTGCTAAAAATAAATATAAGTATTGGCAAGTGCTTCCCCTTAACCCATTAGGACCAGGATATTCTCCTTATATGTCAACTTGCTCTAATGCTTTAGAGTTTAGATATATATCTTTAGATATATTAGCCAAACAAGGGCTTATTAAAAGAGTTCCTGCTTATTTAGAACATACCAGTAGTGTTGATTTCTTTAATGTTGGAGAATATAAGAAGAAATATTTATATAAAGCCTATAAGAAATTTATGAAGAAACAACCAGAAACTCTTCATAAATTTAAAGTGAGAAATAAATGGGTCATGCCTTATGCGACATTTGAAGTATTCAAATGGCATAACGATAATAAACAGTGGAACCAGTGGAGGCCTGAAGATAGAGACTACTATCTTACCCACACCTGTCCACCTGTAAAATTGTTAGATGAAATTAATTTTGTGATATATATGCAATACGTGGCTTTAAAGCAGTGGAAACACGTTTTAAGTTATGCAAAAAGAAAAGAGATTAAACTAATTTGTGATATGCCTTTCTACGTTGGTTTTGACGGGGTAGAATGCTGGCTTAATAGAGACCAATTTTCTATAGGTCCTGATAACAAATTATTTGAAGTAGGTGGAGTAGGACCTGACGCCTTTAGTGATGTTGGTCAACTATGGGGCACTCCAATATATAATTTCAAAAAAATGAAAGAAGATAACTATAAGTTATTAGTGGACCGTGTTGGCTATTTAATGAATTTATGTGACATTTTAAGAATCGATCACTTTAGAGCCTTTGATACATATTATGTCATTCCAGGAGACGTGAGTGACGCTAGAATCGGCGAATGGAAAATTGGGCCTCAAGATGAATACTTTAATGAGCTATTTAAGAAATACCCTAATACCGAATTAATCGCTGAAGATTTAGGCGATTTAAGACCAGAAGTATTAGAGCTTAGAGATCGATTTAATCTTCCTGGTATGTTTATTAGTGAATTCACAATATTTGATTTAAATAATGAAAGCACCAATAGACAAATTGTCTATCCAGGGACTCATGATAATGAAACTTTATATGGCTGGTTCTTGAATCTTAACGATGACCAAAAAGCCTTTATTAAGAAAAGATTAGGGGTCACTAATGATAAGAAATTATATGATGAGATAGTGAAATATATATTCACTATTCCATCGCTAATGACTATTTTCCCACTTCAAGATTTATTGAAGCTAGATAATAAAGCGAGAATGAATTATCCAGGAACAGTGGGATCCCCTAACTGGGAATGGAAACTCAAAGACCATAACTGGACTAGGAGAATTAAATACCCAGATTATAAATGGTTTAAATAATATATATGAGTTGCCGAGAAATCTCGGTAACTTTTTTACTAAAGTGCGTTTTCCGCACATTACTTTTGTGAAAATTTTGCACATAAGTTCAATAAAAAAGGAATTTGCATTTTTTGCATATTGCTTACCCATATGTGCGTTTATCGCACCTATGCTTTAAGTTAGTGCATTTTCTTGTACAAACTTGCTCTGTCGAATTTTTCGACTAAACTCAACCTGTGCATTTTCTGCACAAGTTCACAGTATTTTATAATAATAAAATAAGTGTATATTATTTGTTTTATAGATATATACTTTCATATTATTTTTATTAAAAAAATAAGAAGCATATTATATAATTAGTTCGGTGATTTTTATGGGATATGATTTTTCTAACTACTTAATGGGACAAAGTATTGATGCCTATAAATATTTTGGTGCGCACTTTGTTAAACAAGACGGAGCTGATGGTGTAGTCTTTAGATTATACGCTCCATGTGCGGATGATGTTTCGGTTATTGGGGATTTCAATAACTGGGATATTTATTCATGTAAAATGAACAAGATTGATAGTTGTGGAGTTTGGGAAGTATTTGTGCCAGGCGTTACAAATTATCAATCATATAAATATCACTTTAAAAACGCTCAAGGAGAATATGTTGATAAGATTGACCCATATGCTTTCTTCTGTGAAGTCGCCCCAAATACATGCAGTAGAACATTCGATGTAGAAAACTTTGCCTGGCATGATAAGAAATTCTTAAAAGGTAGAGATCGAAATTTTGATAAACCTGTATCAATTTATGAGATGCATTTAGGTAGTTGGCTTAAAAATCATGGAGATAGATTCTCATCTTATGAAGAAATCGCTGATGAATTAATTCCATATATCAAAGGTATGGGCTTTACCCATATTGAAGTGATGCCTGTAGTCGCTCATCCATTTACTGGTAGCTGGGGCTATCAAGCTACTGGATTCTTCTCTATTGACCCTAGATACGGTAATCCATATCAATTTATGTCATTAGTAGATAGACTCCATCAAGAAGGAATTGGTATTATTGTGGACTTTGCTCCGGTACATTTTGCGACTGATAGTTGGGGTTTAGCTAATTATGATGGCGGATATTTATTTGAATATAATAACGAACATCGTGTTTCCCAGTGGGGAAGTTATCAATTCGATTTAGGTAAAGACCCAGTAAGATCATTCTTAATGAGTGCGGTGAACTTCTTTGTTGATTATTATCATGCGGATGGCATTAGAATTGATGCGGTTAGTAATTTAATCTTCTGGAATGGCAATAAAAATGATGGCCGTAATGATGGAGCGGTGGAATTTATTAAACGCCTTAACGGCAAGATGCATTTATATCATGACCAAGTGATGATGATTGCTGAAGATAGTAGTGATTTCCCAGGAGTTACTAAACCAACTGAATATGACGGCTTAGGTTTTGATTATAAATGGGATTTAGGCTGGATGAATGATACTTTAAAGTATTACGCTTTAGACCCAATTTATAAGAAATATGATCATAATAAACTTACATTCTCTATGGCCTATTTCTATAGTGATAACTTTATGCTTCCATTCTCTCACGACGAAGTCGTACATGGAAAAGGCACATTATTAAATAAAATGTGGGGAGATTATTATCAAAAATTTGCGTTCTTACGAAATTTAATTACTTATCAATTCGCTCACCCAGGAAAGAAACTTAACTTCATGGGTAATGAATTCGCTAGCTTTGATGAATGGAATGAAAATAAATCTCTTCCATGGCATTTAAAACAGTTCCCAGCGCATGATTCTATTTCTAGATTATATCACGACCTTAACTTAATTTATCGCGCTCATAAGGCGATGTATTATCAAGAACATAACCCAGAAAGATTTAAGTGGCTTATTGTTGATAATAATGTCGATAGTGTATTTGCATTCACTCGTAGAGTGGATGATGAAATTTTAATCTTTGTCTTCAACATGACTACCAATTACTATGATAATTTTGGTATTCCTGTGGAAGTTGAAGGAATATACGAAGAAATATTTAATAGCGATAAAGATATATATGGTGGTGCGAACCAATATAATGGTGGTCCAATAAATACATTTTATGGCTATTTAAATATCAAGCTTGCTTCTATGGGAGCATGCATCTTCAAACTTAAAGAAAAAAGAAAATAATATTTATTTAAATAAATAAAAAGGAGTTTTACTATGTTTAGTAGCAAACAAAATTTTAAGAAGGAATTTCAAGAACGTTTACTTCAACGTTATGGTGTTGAAGTAAAAGATAGTGGAGTTAATGAACAATACACCATTTTAGGTGAAATGATTAGAGACTACGCGAATGTCGACTGGAATAACACTCATTTAGAAAGTACCACTAAGGGAAAGAAAGTTTTGATTTATTTCTCTATGGAATTCTTAATGGGTAGAATGCTTAATAACAATATTCAAAACCTTGGCCTATATAAAATGGTTAAGGAAGGTTTAGAAGAATTAGGTATTGACATCAATACCTTAGAAGACGAAGAAAGTGACGCTGGACTTGGTAATGGTGGTCTTGGTCGACTTGCTGCTTGCTTCTTAGATTCTATTGCTTCTTTAGGTTATATTGGTAATGGTAACTGTATCCGTTATGAATATGGATTTTTTAAACAAAGAATTAAAGACGGAAAGCAAGTCGAGTTACCTGATCAATGGCTAGTTAACGGTAATGTCTGGGAAGTTAGACGTTCTAAATATGCGGTAGAAGTGAAATTCTATGGACATCCAGAATCTTATCAAAAGAAAGACGGAACCTACGGCATTAGAACCGCTGATGCAGTCTGTGTGAGAGCGGTTCCATACGATATGCCTGTTATTGGATATAGAAATAATGTCACTAACACTTTAAGACTTTGGAATGCTGAGCCTTCTAATCATTCTTTACCAAAGAATATGCCTTTTAAAGAGTACTGTAACGCCATTGAAGAATTATGTCATGGTCTTTATCCTGATGATTCTACAGAAGCGGGACGTATTTTAAGACTTAGACAACAATATTTCTTAGTCTCTGCTGGTTTACAAAGCGCTTTAATTTCTTATTATAAACACCATGGTACCCTTAAGGGTATTCATAAAAAATATGTCTTCCAATTAAATGACACCCATCCAATTTTAGCAATTCCAGAAATGATGAGAATCATGTTAGATGAATATGATATGGAATGGGCTGATGCTTGGGAAGAAGTCAGTAAATGTATGGCTTATACTAACCACACAGTTATGGTGGAAGCTTTAGAAAAGTGGCCAATTAATTATGTGCAAACATTAATTCCTCGTATCTTCATGATTATCGAAGAAATTAATCGTAGATTTAATATTGAAATGAACGCTGCCGGCATTCCTGATTGGGACCGCTATGCGATGAATATTATTAAAGACGGACAAATCCACATGACCAATTTAGCGATTTATACCGCTTTCTCAGTAAACGGAGTGGCTGCTCTACATACAGAAATCTTAAAGAACACAACATTTAAAGAATTCTATAAATATATGCCTGAGAAATTTAATAACAAAACTAACGGAGTTACTCATCGTAGGTGGTTATTAAATTCCAATCCTCGACTTGCAGATTTGATCACTTCTAAAATTGGCGATAAATGGATTACCGACATGTCTAAGATTTCTGAATTTAAGAAATATGCGACTGATAAGAAAGTAATCAAAGAATTCCAAGATATCAAACTCGAAAATAAAGTCAAACTCGCTAAATATATCAAAGAGCATAATGGCATTGATGTGGATATTAATTCCATATTTGATGTTCAAGTTAAGCGTTTACACGCTTATAAGAGACAATTAATGAATGTCTTCCATATCATTTACTTATATCAAAGAATGAAGAATGACCCTAATTTTAGAATCTATCCTCATACTTATATCTTTGGTGCAAAAGCCGCTCCAAGTTATATTTATGCAAAAAAGATTATTGAATTAATCTTAGCAGTCGCTAAGGTTGTGAATAATGACCCAGATGTTTCTCCATATTTAAAAGTAGTCTTTATTGAAAACTATGGTGTTTCTTTAGCAGAAATGATTATTCCTGCAGCGGATATTTCGGAACAAATTTCCACCGCCGGAAAAGAAGCTAGTGGAACTTCAAATATGAAGTTTATGATGAACGGGGCCATTACTTTAGGAACTTTAGATGGAGCGAATATTGAAATTGTTGATTTAGCAGGCGAAGAAAACGCTGTAATCTTCGGCTTAAAGAACGAAGAAGTTGAAGAATTATGTCGTAATGGTAGTTATTCTCCTTGGGATATGTATAACTCTGATTCAAGAATCAAAGCGATTATGGATTCCTTATTTGAAGGTGAATGGACAAGTTATAGACCTGATAAATTCAGAATGATTTTTGATGAGATTATGAATAATAATGATCAATATTTCATCCTTAAAGATTTACCAAGTTATATCGAGGCCCAAGAAAAAGCAAGCAAGCTCTATCAAGATAAGGATAAATGGGCTACTATGTGTTTAATTAATATCGCTAGTAGTGGATTCTTCTCTAGTGACCGCACTATCGAATCTTATGTTAAAGATATTTGGAAACTTCCAAAAATCGCATAAATTAATTTTTAAAAAAAGTTCTCATTAGGCCTATATAAACTAGGCCTTTTGTTTTTATGGCAAATGTAGTATATTAAAGTCAATGAAAAACAATAAAAAAAGATAGATACAATCAAGACATTCTAGAAACGCTATAAAAAAAGTGATTGAAAAAATGCCATTTTTTTGGCATAATCAAAATATGGAATTCAAAGTTAATGAAGTTGTGGTTCATTGCCGCGAAGGACTGTCCACAATTGTAGGCGAAACTGAGATTGCGGGAAATTCATATTTTGTGATTGTGTCCCGTAAAAATCCAAAAGAAAATATCTACGTTTTAAAGTCTCGTACAGAAAACATTATTCGTTCTGTTATGGATGAAAAAGAGGCTAAGGAAGTCATTAACTATATGAAATCCGTTGAAGCTGGTTTTATCAGCAACACTAAACAAAGAAGAGATTTGTATAAGAAGAAATTATTAAGTGGTAATGTCTACGATCTCGCCTATTTATCTAGACAATTATATTTCTTCAATTATTACAACTCACATGGACAACTTGTTAAATTAGGCCCTACTGATTTACAAATGTTAAAAGATGCTGAATCGATTTTATTCGATGAATTCGCAATTTCCTTTAATTGCGATAGAGCAAAAGTAGAGGAAGTTGTCTCCAAATTAATGGTATAAGATCTAGTATCTTATAAATCCCCTTAGAAGCGTTAATCCCCCTTAACGCTTCTTTTTGTTTGATTTTTTCAATAAAAACACTAATTAAACAATTATTAAATAATAATTAGACAATTAGAGTGCATATCATTATAATCATATTCGAATGGGTAAATTAAAATTTACATTGTCCAATATATTATTATACGTTGCGATATTTGCAACCTGCCTCATTTTAGAGGATGTAGGGTTTCTATCAAGTAATCCTACCAGTTCATTATCGAGCGCCTTATTTTTCATGTACTTTACTTTAGCAATGGGATGCTATTTATCGTATTTCCTTATCGAGCATATAAAGAACAAAGCCTCTCTAGATTATGTTTTAGCCTCAGTATTAATGATTTGCTTTATGACAGGGTGTATTGCGATATGGCAGTTCACAGGTGTTACTTTAGACGGGATGAAGCATTTTGAATATCACGTTACTAATTGGGATAAGATTATTCAAACTTTATCTTTAATGACTTACTTGCTCGCTGTTTATTCGCTCCTATTTTATTTTAATAAAAATCATCCTTCTATCAGGAAACTTAAAGTTTTCTATGTAATTATTATTCTTATCTGTTTATTCGCTACGGTTTACTCTTGGATCAAAGAATTTGATGCCATCATGTTTAACTTATCTGCAAAAGGATTACCAGTATTTATTAATTCCTTATTCTGGAATCCAAATATGTTTAGTTTGATGCTTTTGCTAGGCATCTATTCTTGCTTTGCACTTAATTATTTTAAGAAGAATGTTTTCTCCTATATTGTGATTTTATATTTAGGCTTCTTTGTTTGCGTTGTGGCTTCTCTTACTGCAGTGGCCGTTATGTTCTCTTCATTAGCTATTTATTTCTTAATTGAGATTGTTTTTATTATTAGAAAAAGTCACGCTAGAGGTTTAGTTTTACTTACCATTTACCTTAGCTTCTTTGTTGGTGTTGTCACCTTATTTGTGTGTAGTCTTAATTATGACCTTGGTGGATTATCTTTGTTTTTTAAATTTATCTATAACAATTTTGCTGTTGCTAAATATGGAACATTAAGCGATAGAACCTTTACCTGGTCAAGTTCTATTTATTATATTGGGGAGCACACACTTAATCTGTTATTTGGATTTGGATTTAAAAATTCTAATCACATTATTGGTGGCTTCTGGAACGCTTATAGAGGAAATCCTATGCTGACCTTGTCTGCCCATTCAGGTTATATTCAAGCCTTAATGAATTTTGGCATTTTGGGAGTTTTATTCCTTTTCTTATTCATTGTCTATTATTTCTACTGTTTTATCCGTCTACTCAAAAAAGATCCTAGGTTTGCCCTTATTTTTGTTCTTATTGGTTTGTCTTTACTAGGTTATGCGGTTATGGAAAGCATTATGTTTTTAGGAACAGGAACTATAGGTTTATTAATGGCAGCTTTCTTCTATTTGCCAGTCATGAATAAATGGAAACACTATAAACATCCTCAACTAGGAGATGATGCTATAGAAGTAAGTAAACCTAAACCAATGCCTAGTAGTGCGATTAGTAAATCATTAGCCAAATTATTTATGGCATTAATTGCCGTTACTATAGCATTATTTGTCTTCCCTCTATTTAGAGATAATAAACATGGCATGTACTTATTAATTAATATTATCGTGCTTTTATTCATTTGTGCTTTATTCGTACCATTTATTATTTCTTGCATTGCTAAAAACCATTCTAGAAAAGCGGCTGCTATATTAAGCACAGTTAATTTCTTAATAGTGGCTAGCCCAGTAGTCTATTTAGCCTTACGATATTATTTCCATCATACATGGTTTGGAAAAGGTGCAGAATGGATAATGCCTATTATGGTAGTTATTATTCTTGTGGGTGAGGCTATCATCTTTGGAGTTGGTAAGCGCATGAAATTTAAAAACTACTTATCTACTTTAGTGGGTATGACCAAGAATTCGTTCATGGGCTTTATTGGAGTAGGTATTATTATCACCGGTAGCATCTTTGCTTTAGACTATTTAGAATTAGCTTCGCCAATTACTTATATCTTATATGGAGTTATTGCTTTAGTGGCCTTCTATTTAGCAAGTTATCTAGTGCCATTTAAAGATCAAAAAGCTTTTGTTAATGCTTATAATGAATCACTTATGTACTCGATGAAGTTAGACGTCTTAAAGGACCGTTTAGGAGATTATAATGAAAAGCGCAGGGACTAAACTTATTGCCAGCAATAAAAAAGCGCATTTCAATTATTTCTTAAGTGACTTCATGGAGGCTGGAATTGAGCTTAAAGGCACAGAAATAAAATCTTTAAGAGTGACTGGGGCAACAATTAACGATTCTTATATAGTTATTAGAAACCAAGAAGCTGAAATAATTAATATGTATATTAAGCCTTATGATCATGGGAACTTATTTAACCATGACCCTTTAAGAAATAGAAAACTTCTTTTACATAAACATCAAATTAGATGGTTAGCTCAAAAGATTAAAACCGAAGGCTATACAGTTGTTCCTACAAAAATATATTTCTCTAAAGGAAAAGCCAAAGTAGAAATTGCTTTAGCAAAAGGTAAAAAGAACTACGATAAGCGCGAGACTATTAAAAAACGCGATTTACAAAGAGAGTTAGATAAAGGTTTATAAAATGAGCGTTTTAGAAAGTATTAGTGCTTATAATCGTAATGATTATCAAAGAGATAACTTTGATTCTTTTTTAAAAAAGATATCTTTTAAATATGATGTCCCTTCAATTCATGTGACTGGGACTAACGGAAAAGGCAGTACATGTAACTATATCAATAACATTTATATTTCTAGCGGTAGAAAAGTGGGGTTATTTTTATCTCCTTGTTATGAATCAATGTTAGATATGATAAGAGTGAATAATGAATATATTTCTCTTAGTTATGTAGAAGAGATATTCAAAGAATATAAGAAATATTTTGATAAATATGATTTGTCTTCTTTTGAAATTATTACCTTTATCGCTTTTAAATATTTTATTGATCAAAAAGTTGATATCGCAGTGATTGAATGCGGTATGGGTGGAGAAGTGGATGCCACTAATATTTTTAAACCAATTTTAAGCATCATCACTAATATCTCTAGTGAACACACTAATTTCTTAGGCGTCTCTATTAGTGAGATTGCACTTCATAAAGCAGGCATCATTAAAAATGAAGTACCTCTATTAATTGGGGAAATCGAAGGGGACGCTTTAGATGTAATAGTGAACAAAGTTAAATCCACTAAGAGTAAGATATATAAAGTTGACCATTATCATGCTCTTCAGTTAACTGAAGAAGGATATTTATTTAATTATCTTCCTTATGAGGGATTAATCATCCCTTCTAAGTCCCTTTCTAGCGTCTTGGACGCCTCTATTGCTATTGAAGCAATAAATATTCTTAAAAGTGATTATCCGGTCAATGAGGATGCTATTTTTGAGGGGTTAAGAAAGTCTACCTTGGATAGTAGATTTAATATAATTAAAGGACAACCAACTATTGTAATTGATGGGGCCCATAATCCAGACGCTATAGCAAAATTAAGAAAAGATATGGAAATAGTATTTCCTAATAAAACTATCCACGTAGTTTTTGCATCTTTTAAAGACAAAAATATTACATCTATGCTTCCAGAGATTGGTTTATTAGGAGAATTATTATTAACAACGTTTAATCACATTAGAGCTAGAGAAGAAAGCGATTATTTCTTATATCTAGAAGATTATAAGTTTAATAGTAATCATATTGCCTTGATTAAGTCTTTAATAGAGACATATCCAGAAGATGTTATTTTAATTACTGGCAGTTTAGCATTTGCTAACTTAGTAAAAAAAGAGATTAACAATGGTGAGATTTAAACGTATCTATCAACTATCTATGGTACAAAAAATTGCTCTTGCGGGCATTTTTATTATCCTTATTGCTTTATTTCAAAAAATCTTTGCGGTTAACTATATCCCTGTTTTACCTTTTGTTCGTATTTCTTTTGGTGGACCAGCTTTAATTATCTTTTCATCTATTTTGTTAGGACCTTGGTTTGGTTTATTAGTTGGGGCCGCTAGTGATATTGTTGGTTTTTATATATTTGATCCAAAAATGTTTGGTTCAGCGCCATTTTTTCAAATCACTTTTATTTATGCTTTATTAGGCTTTGCTAGCTTCTTTGTATATAAATTATTTCAAGTTATAAAGAACGAAAGAATAATGTTAATAGTTGAAGTAGTGGTGTTTGCTCTTTTATTAATTGGCATAACACTTTTTTCCGCTCTTGATTATCAAGTAGATTTGGCCCTTGTTTATCGAATTTTAATACCTGTTGGTTCTTTTATCCTACTAATTTTAACTTTGTTTACACAGATTTTTGTTTCTAGATATTTCAAAAAACGTGAAATTAATATTAATGTATTCTCAATTGGCTTTGCTTGTTTTGTAATTGAGATGACTATCATGGTGGCTTTTGGAGTGTTAATGAAGTGGTGGGCCTTTTCTGGATCGACATTTATCATTATTTTGGTATCTCAAATTATCGTGGCTTTTTTCAATATCCCATTAAATACTTTCTTAGTTTCGTATATAATGTATCTATCAAATAAATTGATTAAGCAAAAAAGATAATATGAAAAAGTTCATTCTCCCTTTATTATTAGTTCCTATGATGTTTGGGGCATTTAGCAAAAATTCCGTCAAAACTGACGTAATTGAAGAAAAAACCCTGGCAATTTCCTATGCAATCAGAAGTAATGAGGAGCATCCTTTCTTAGATTATTGGGCACATTTTAGAGAACTTCATGATCAGGTTTGTGAAATTACTTTAGAAGATTTTAAAGAAATGTATATTGTCTATATGGGACTTACTCAAGAAGAGAAAGAATATATAAACGCTCAACCTGATGGATTTGAAAAAGGTTATACAATTGGTCAAGTTATTAGAACATTAGTAAATAAATATTATCCAAATCATCAAAAGGTCAGAGAAGAAAAGCAAAAATTAGATCAATCTTCGATTATAGTTATTGCTACTGTAGTAGCTTTAGTGGGTGCTACAGCGATTTCTGTTTTATATATTTTGAAAAACCAAAAAGTTATTAAGTAATTAACCTTCAATTTTTTTGTTTTATTCATAAAAGTGCTGAAAAGTACTTTTTTGTTGTTTACATCAAAAATTCCTAGTGATATAGTAGTGACACTGTAATTCACATAGCGGAGGCCAAAGATGAGAGAAAAAGTAATTTTAATTTGCTCCGAATGCTTAGCGAGAAACTATGTAACGACAGTAAACAAATCTAATGGTAAAAGATTAGAACTCATGAAGTTTTGTAAAAATTGTAATAAGCAAACTCTTCATAAGGCTAGTAAATAGGAGGCTCAGATAATGGGACTTAAAAAATATTTCGCCGGCGTCATTAAAGAAGGTAAAAGAGTACGTTGGCCAAAAAGAGAAGTATTAATTCCATCAATTATCGTTGTTGTGATTATCGCAGCGGTTACTGGATTATTACTCTTTGCAGAAGATTTAGCAGGTAAGCAATTAATTGACATCTTAAGTGATGCTTTTAAAGGCATTTAATTTAGGAGGAAACACAAATGGTAGATAAGAAAACAGCCTTCTCCGATACTAATACTGATATCGCTGATGAAGCACAAGCTAGTAAAGAAGTTAAACTAGGTGATAAAGCCTGGTATGTGGTTTCTACTTATTCCACCCACGAAAGAAAAGTTGCCTACAACTTACAAAAACGTGTGGAATCTATGGGCCTTGAAGATTTAATCTTCAGAATCATCGTTGTCGAACAAGAAGTTCCAGTGATGAAAGATGGTTTACCAACTGGTAAAACCAGAATGAAAAACTTATATCCAGGTTATGTTTTTGTGGAAATGATTATGACTGACTATGCTTGGTATATTGTTAGAAACACTCCAGGGGTTACAGGATTCGTTGGATCTGCTGGTAAAGGTACTAAACCATTCCCAGTTCCAAGAGAACAAATTGAACCAGTCCTTAAGAGAATGGGTATGGTTGATGAATCTATGTACGATAGATATTCTGAAGGTGACTATGTCAAAGTCATCCACGGCACTCTTGAAGGTACCGAAGGTAGAATTATTTCTATTAATAAGGAAACTGGAGCTGTTGAACTCGAAACTGTCTTTTTTGGTAGACCAACTAGAGTGGAAGTCGACTTCTCTGAAATCGATAAAATCTAAATATAGTTACTCCTGCATGCGCGGGAGTTTTTATTAATGAAAAAGCGGCTCGTTCTTGAGACGCTTTATTTATACAATAAATAATTTATTTCTTTTTGGCTTTGTTACCGTTAATGGCTTCTCTAAAGGCGTAGATTTCTTTAGAGGTACCAACAACGTAGACAATATCATCGGGAAGTAATGAATCATTACCGCCAGGAACAAATGATTTGTTTGATCTTCTAATTAAGACTACGTTAACTCCATAAACATTTTTTGGATTCATATCTTTTAATGTTTGTGGGAAGAAACCTGGATTAATGATAATAGAGACAACTGAGTATTTATTATCTAATTTATAGTATTCTTGGAAGTCTTCATTGCCGATACGATTAGCTAAAGCAGATCCAGCTGCTTTTTGTGGAGTAATAACTTCGGTTGCACCGAGTTTTTTCATAATTGGAACATAGTAGTCATCATCAACACGGACGATAATATTTTTCACACCTAATTCTCTTAAAATGACAGTAGTTAAAACACTAGCTTCTTGATTATCGCCAAAGGCGACAATAGCAGCATCAACTTCTCCTACTCCTAATTCTTTTAAAGCTTTTTCATCGGTGCTGTCAGCGATAAATGTGGTTGGCAAATCCACCGCAACTTCTTTAGCGATTTGTTCGTTATTATCAATAGCGATAACATCCATTCCGTTATCCGCTAATTCTTTAACGATCGATCTTCCGAATTGTCCTAGTCCAATGACTGCGAATGATTTGTGTGCCATAGAGATTTCCTCCTAACCTATAATAACATCTGTTGGAACTTCTCGATAGTGGGTGTTTTTCTCATTATCAAGATTTGTTTGGAAGATTTGGAATAAAGTGATTGGTCCTAATCTTCCAAAGAACATTAATAAACAAAGTGTAATTTTACTACCGATTGCCAAACCAGTGGTGGTGAAGTTCTCGGTTAAACCAACTGTACCAAACGCTGAGAATGTTTCATATAAAACTGAGTCTGTGGTAGCGGCTGTATTACCTCTTTCAAAAGAAGCAATTGAGATATATCCCACTAATAAAACTACAACTGATAAGAACACTAAAGTCATAGTCTTAATAATAGATGAGTTAGTAAATTCACGTTTGAACGCTGAAATTTTTCTTCCTTGTAAAAATCTAACAAGACAAAGAATTAAAACAAAGATAGTGGTGGTTTTAATACCACCAGCGGTGCTAATTGGAGAGCCGCCAATGAACATTAATACACAGCTAATTGTTTTTCCTCCAGGAGATAAGGTGGCCTGATTAAATGTGGTAAATCCAGCAGTTCTTGTAGTAACACTTTGGAATAAGGCTTCTAACGGAGTGATATTACCGCTGATCCCGTCTGTTAACATTAGGGCCCCAAATCCTAAAACAATTAAAGAAACAGTCATAAGCAAAGTAATCTTTGCAAAGGATGACATTTGTCTAAATTTCTTTCTAAAGAAGGTAATTTCAATAATGGTGAGGAATGATAATCCACCCATAATAATAAGAATCATGATGTAGCCTTGCATATAATAATATGCCCAATCAGGAAGCGTACTCATAATCGTGCCGGCTTCTCTAATTAAACTTGTGGAACCAAAAATATCAAATCCCGCGTTATTAAAAGCAGATATAGAAGTAAATATTGAAGCCCAAACAGCTTGACCGGTTGTATATCCTGGAACATTTAAGAAAACAGGTAAACCTAAGCCAAAGCCAATGGTCTCAGCGGTAATAACAATCACAATCACTCTTCTAACGAATTTTCCAACGTCGGCAATAGAGGTGGAATTAACCGCTTGAGCGAGCATATATCTGTCTTTAAAAAGTAACTTCTTTTGTATCAAAGATACAAAGAATGTAAGAATTGTAATAAATCCAAGACCACCAATTTGAATCATCACAAGCATGACAATTTGACCAAATAAAGTGAGTTCATTTCCTATGCCATTAGAGTATGTAGATAAGCCTGTCACACAGGTTGCACTTGTAGCATGGAATAAGGCGTCCATGTAGTTACCCCAGTTACCGTCTTGATGGGCAAATGGAAGGGTTAATAAAAATGAGCCAAAGAAAATGACTCCCACGAATGAGAGGATGACTAATAGATACGGAGATACTTGTTTGCCTTTGGACTTTCTTTCGCTCTTCATATTAATCTGCTTGTATTATACTCTTAGCAAAAATAAAAGCAAATTTGCTTATATTTATGTCGAAATTATAACATAAAAATATTTTATAAGTAAAATATATTTGTTTATCCTTCAATTTTGTTATTCTTGGGAAATAACCATTCTAGAAAAAATATATTAAAAAGTGCTTGCGTTGGTATGCGTAATTTTGATAGTATGTACAAGCATGTTGCCTTCACACGTATGAGAGAGTGTATCGCACGTGTAAAGCCTGTGGAAGAGTGGTGATTCACTCATACCACGGCACGGACAATCTTAAAAAGGAGGAAAGTCACGTGAGTAAAAAAATCGCAAAAGTGTTGAAAATGGAACTCCCTGGTGGCGAAGCTAAACCAGGACCAAAACTCGCTTCTGCCGGCATTAACATGGCGAAATTCTGTACAGACTTTAACGCCAAGACTGCTGATAGACGTGGAGAAATCGTTCCAGTAATCATCACTGCTTATGAAGACAAGTCTTGTGACTTTGTCATCAAAACTACTCCAGTTGCCCCATTATTATTAAAGGCTGCTGGAATTGCAAAAGGATCTGCTACTGGTTGCAAATCAGTCGTGGGTCATATCTCTAGAGCCAAACTCAAAGAGATTGCCGAGTACAAATTACCTGATTTAAACGCTAATGACATTGAAGCGGCTATGAAAATCATTGAAGGTAGTGCTCGTAATATGGGAATTGTCGTTGACGACTAATGGAGAACACTATGAAAAAGGGTAAGAAATATGTTGCCGCTTTAGCTAAAGTGGATGCCAGTAAGTTATACACTGTTGAAGAAGCAGTGAAACTTGTCAAAGAAACTTCTACTGTCAAATTCGATGCGACAGTTGATGTCTCATTTAAACTCAATGTCGATCCAAAACAAGCTGATCAACAAGTCAGAGGAACTCTCATCCTTCCACACGGAAACGGCAAAACCAAAACTGTGTTAGCCATTACTGACAAAGTTGAAGACGCTAAAGCTGCTGGTGCAGACTTTGTTGGTGGACAAGAAATGATCGATAAAATCGCCGGTGGGTGGTTTGATTACGATGTCATTGTTGCTACACCAAACATGATGCCTGTTATCGGTAGAGTTGCTCGTGTATTAGGTCCTAAAGGCTTAATGCCAAATCCAAAGACTGGTACCGTCAATCCAGATATCGCTAGAGCAATTAAAGAAATCAAAGCCGGTAAAGTGGAATACCGTGTTGACAAAGAAGCAAACATGCATGTGTCTATTGCTAGAGTCAGCTTTGATGCAAAGAAGATTGAAGAAAATTTACAAGCCTTAGTTGACGCTTTATTAAAGGCTAGACCAGCTTCAGTCAAAGGTACCTATATTAAAAACGCTGTTATCCATACGACCATGGGTCCAGCAATCCACTTCACATTTGAAGGTCGTTAATTAACTAGATTCTAATATACCCAAGACAGTAACGGACGTGGAGTCTTAATAATGTTACCGAGGTGAAGAAATAAAGCATTTATTCTCACTGTATATTGGAGCCTCAAAACAAAAAAACAAATTGAAAAGGAGGTCAAAACATGAATAAGGATGTCTTATTAGCGAAACAAGAAACAGTGAGCGAAATCGTTTCTAAAGCTAAGGAAAGTTCTGCTCTTGTTGTTGCCGAATACCGTGGATTAACCGTGGAACAACTTCAAGAATTAAGAAGAGCCTTACGTGCTGAAGGTGCATCAATGAACGTTTATAAGAATTCTCTTGTTGAACGTGCGTCTGATGAACTCGGTTACGCTGACTTAAAGCAAGTTTTAAGTGGTCCTAACGCTATCTTCTTCTCTAAAGAAGTCAATAGTGCTGCCAAAGTGCTTGCTAAATACGCAAAAAGATATGGAGACAATCTTAATATCAAGGGTGGCGTCTTTGAAGGAAAATTTGCTGATGCGAATGGTGTCAAAGAAATCGCTAAATTACCTGGTAGAGATGGTCTACTTGCCATGTTGTTATCGTGCTTACAAGCACCAGTCCGTCAATTTGCCTGCGCTGTTAAGGCTGTTGCGGATGCAAAATAATGCCAATTTAGGAGGAAAAGAAAAATGGCTAAATTAACAAAAGAAGAAATTATTGCCAGCTTAAAAGAAATGACTGTTCTCGAATTAAATGAATTAGTCAAAGCTGTTGAAGAAGAATTTGGTGTCACAGCCGCTGCCCCTGTTGCAGTTGCTGCTGCTGCCCCTGCTGAAGAAGAAGCTGCTAAAGGACCAACCGAAGTTAGCTTATTCTTAAAATCTGCTGGTGCATCTAAAGTCCCAGTCATCAAGGCTGTCCAAGCTATCACTGGCTTAGGCTTAATGGATGCCAAAAAGATGGTCGATGCAGCTCCTGTTGCTGTTAAAGAACACATCTCCCCAGTTGAAGCTGAAGAGCACAAGAAAGCTCTCGAAGCCGCTGGTGCTGAAGTCGAAATTAAATAATTTAACTTCACAAACTAACTCTTAGGTATTATGGGCTATTATTTTGACCAGAGTCCGTCTTCGGAATCAAATATCAGGGAGATTAAATTCTCCTTATATGGTCAAGAGTACGCCTATTATACCGATAACGGAGTATTTTCTAAATCTCGAATCGATGAGGGGTCGTATATCTTTCTTAAGGTATTACTTCCTCTTCATCTAGACGGGAGGATCTTGGATTTAGGGTGTGGCTATGGTCCAATTGGACTAACTATCGCTTTAAATTCCGAACAGGCAAGAGTTGATCTTGCCGATATTAATTCGCGCGCACTCGCTCTAGCGTCAAAGAGCGGTGAACGGCTGAATTTAAAGTCACGAGTCACCTTCCTTCAAAGTGACATCTATGAAAAGATTGAAGGACCATATGATTCAATTGTTGTAAACCCTCCAATTAGAGCAGGTAAAATCGTTACCTACCAAATGTATAAGGAGAGCAAGCAATACTTAATTGATGGCGGTTCGCTATATGTGGTGATTAGAAGAAAGCAAGGAGCGGAGAGCGCTCTCAAATACATTGAAACGGTATTTGAAAACGTTTCTGTGCTTCATAAAGAAAAAGGCTATTGGATAATCAAGGCCACAAAGTGAACTAAAAATATTTTATCGAAAAGGAGCCATTATAATGTCCAGAAATATTACTGAACTAAAACAAATTAATAACGGAAGATATGATTACTCCAAAATTTCTGGTGATCTCCCACTTCCAAATTTAGTGGAAATTCAAACTAAGAGTTACGCTGAATTTTTAGAAAAGGGATTAGATGAAGTTTTTAGAGAATCATTTCCAATTGAAAACTATACTGGCACATTAACTATCGAATATTTATCAATTCGTTTAGGTGAAGCTAAACACACTTACCTTGAATGTAAAGAAAGAGACTTAACATATAATGTCCCTATGTACATCATGGTGAGATTAATCCATAAAGAAACTGGAGAAATTCAAGAATCTGAAGTCTTTATGGGTGATTTACCTTTAATGACTAATAGTGGAACATTCATTGTTAATGGTGCTGAAAGAGTTATTGTTTCTCAATTAGTGAGATCTCCTGGTGCCTATTTATCTAAAGAATTTAAAGCCGGTAAATTCTTATACGAAGCCGATTTAATTCCTGGTAGAGGTACTTGGTTACAATTCGAATCTGATGCTAAAGATATGTTAAGCGTCAGAATCGATAGACAAAGAAAGATTCATGCTACTACCCTATTAAGAGCCTTAGGCTTTGAAAGTAGTGATGATATCTTAAAGCTCTTTGGCGGATCTCAAGCCTTAAGAAATACTTTAGAAAAAGAAGAAGAAAACAAGATCAAATCTTCAAAAGCCGCTTTAGTGGATATCTTTAGAAAGATGAAACCAGGTGAGCCAATTACCGAAGAAGGTACAGTTAACTTCTTAGTCCAAAGATTCTTTGATGAGAAACGTTACGATTTAGGCCGCGCTGGTAGATATAAATTTATTAAAAAACTCGGTATCTATAACCGTTTACCAAACCGTATCTTAGCCGAAGACTTAGTGTCCGCGGATGGTGAAATTAGATTTAAGAAAGGTCATCAATTATCTGTTGAAGATGTTGAAGCCTTACGTAATGAAGATTTCTTTGAACAAGGTGCACATTTAAGAGTCTTAAAGATTAATGAAAAACTCGATAATAACGGTAAAGTGAACATTGTCAAAGTCTATAACAATGACAAGAAAGAAAAAGTCTCGATTGTTATTGGTACTGATTTAAATAACACATGCACGCACGTTAATATCTGTGATATCGTTGCGATTTTCTCTTACTTCTTAAATGTCCAAGACGGATTTGGTAGCTGTGATGATATCGACCACTTAGGAAATAGAAGAATTAGATGTGTTGGTGAATTAATTCAAAATCAATTCCGTGTTGGTTTAGCCAAGATGCTTAAGACTGTTCAACAAAAGATGTCTATTTCTGATTTAGGAAATGTAAAGCCAAAGGCTTTAATTAATCCTAGACCATTAGTAGCCTCTATTAGAGAATTCTTTGCATCCTCACAATTATCTCAATTCATGGATCAAACTAATCCACTCGCGGAATTAACTAATAAAAGAAGATTATCCGCATTAGGTCCTGGTGGATTAACTAGAGATAGAGCGTCTACTGAAGTTCGTGACGTTCATGTTTCGCACTATGGCAGAATCTGTCCTATTGAAACTCCTGAAGGTCAAAACATTGGTCTTATTAATAACTTAGCGACATACGCGAAAGTTAATAATTATGGATTTATTGAAACCCCATATCGTCCAGTGGATCATAAAACTCATAAAGTCCTCTCCAAGGCTGAAGATAGTGTTTATTTATCCGCTGATGAAGAGTGGGACTATAAAATTGCTGAAGCTAATATTCACTTATCCGAGACTGGCGAAATCTTAGATGATGTCGTTGTTGCAAGATATAAAGGTGAAAATATTTTAGCCAAAAAAGAAGAAGTAGACTTTGTTGATGTTAGCCCAAAACAAGTCGTTTCAATTGCTGCTGGTAGCATTCCATTCTTAGAGAATGATGACACCATGCGTGCTCTTATGGGTAGTAACATGCAACGTCAAGCTTTACCGCTTCTTAGACCTCACGCCCCACTTGTTGGTACCGGATTAGAACATCAAGTGGCTAGAGATTCAGGTTTAGCAGTTGTCTCTGCTAGCGACGGTGTTGTCACTTACACCGATAGTAGAACCATTGAAGTCTTACCTCAAGGTAGTTCTGAACCTGTTACATATCACTTACAAAAATTTGAACGTAGTAACCAAGGTACTTGTATTAATCAAGTGAGCATTGTCAAAGTTGGCGACAAAGTTCGTAAAGGACAAATTATCGCTGATGGACCAGCTATGCAAAACGGTGACCTTGCTTTAGGTCAAAACGTGACTATCGCCTTCATGACTTGGAACGGTTATAACTATGAAGACGCGGTTATTATGTCTGAAAGACTCGTCAAAGACGATGTCTATACATCCATACATATTGAAAAATATGATTGCGAATGCCGTTCCATTCCAAAACTTGGTGATGAAGAAATCACTGCGGATGTCCCTAACGTCGGACTAGACGCCAAAGCTCACTTAGATAGTAGAGGTATTGTCGTTGTTGGTACCGAAGTTAAAGAAGGAGACATTTTAGTTGGTAAAGTTACTCCACGTGGACAAACTGAACCAACCCCAGAAGATAAATTATTAATGGCGATCTTCGGAGAAAAGACTAATGAAGGTAAAGACGCCTCTTTAAGAGTTCCTCATGGTGGAGCAGGTATTGTTCTTGATGTCAAAATTCGTAAAAGAGAAGAAAGAGCCAAAGATAATGAACTCCCACCAGGAGTTAATGAAATCGTCACTGTCTATATCGTCCAAAAGAGAAAGATCTCTGAAGGTGATAAGATGTCTGGACGTCACGGTAATAAAGGTGTTATTTCCCGTATCTTACCAGAATGCGATATGCCATTCCTCCCAGACGGCACTCCTGTTGATATCATGTTGAACCCACTCGGTGTTCCATCTCGTATGAACATCGGACAGATCTTAGAAGTCCATCTTGGTATGGCTCTTAAGAAATTAGGATATAAGATTGCTACCCCTGTTTTTGACGGTATCACTAATGAAGAAATCTTCGAAATGATGGATAAAGCAGGTATGGCAAAAGATGGTAAAACTGTCTTATATGATGGCCGTACTGGTGAGAAGTTTGATGAAAGAATCACAGTTGGCGTCATGTATATGATTAAACTCGTCCACATGGTCGATGATAAATTACACGCTCGTGCCACTGGTCCATATAGCTTAGTGACACAACAACCACTCGGTGGTAAAGCGCAAAATGGTGGTCAAAGATTTGGTGAAATGGAAGTCTGGGCTCTTGAAGCTTATGGCGCTGCCCATGTTTTACAAGAAATTATCACCGTGAAGTCTGATGACCGTGTTGGAAGAAGAAAGACTTATGAAGCGATTATTAAAGATCAACCTCTTCCAAAACCAGGTATCCCAGAAGCCTTCAAGGTCTTAGTAAAAGAATTAGAATCCTTAGCGATGAATGTTGAACTTCTTGATAATGAAGGTCATATCATTGATATGGATGCATTAGCAAAAGAAGCTGATAAAGAAGAAAGAAAGATTAACACATCTTTAAGAAATTTAGTCGGTGAAGAGGCTAATGTAGAAACTGGAATTGACGAAGAAGTCTCAATGACTTCTATGTCCACCAGTAGTAGTGAAGAATAATGAAAGGAGAAAATAACAATGTTTGACGTAAAGAAATTATCCGCGATTAAAGTTGGTTTAGCTTCTCCTGACACTATTAGAAGCTGGTCCCATGGTGAAGTTTTAAAACCTGAGACCATCAACTACCGCAGCCAAAAACCAGAAATGCAAGGTTTATACTGTGAAAAGATTTTTGGTCCTGCGAAAGACTACGAATGTCACTGTGGCAAATATAAGAAAATTAGATATGCCGGTGTCGTTTGTGAAAAATGTGGTGTTGAAGTTATCTCTAAAGAAGTTAGAAGAGAAAGAATGGGTCACATTGAACTTGCTAGCCCATGTACCCACATTTGGTATTTAAAAGGTATTCCTAGCCGTATTGGATTACTTTTAGATGTTTCTCCTAAACACTTAGAAGAAGTGGCATATTACGCCGCTCACATCTGTTTAAATTCTGGAAAGAGCACTATGCTCCAATACCGTGAATTCATTAATGAGAAAAACGGTAGAGAAATCTTTATTCCGGTTTTAAAAGAAATCCAAGAAAAAGGTGAAGAATGGGGATTAATTCCAGGTAGTGATGATTTTGCTAGAAGCGAAGAACTTATCGCTAGACTTGAAAATCATAATGAAGTCTTTGACTTCCAAACCTGCTATAACTTCATTCGTAAATTTACTGGAGCGGAATTCTCTGAAGGTGCTGGAGCGATTAAACGTTTACTCGCTGAAATCGATTTAGACGCTGAAGGAGAAGAAATCTCCCGTAAAATTAAGAATTCAACTTCCTCTAATAGAGCGAAGTTAACTAAAAGACTAGAAGTCATCGAGGCCTTTAGACATTCTGATAATAAACCAGAATGGATGGTCCTTGATGTCATTCCAGTGATTCCACCTGATTTAAGACCAATGTTGCAACTTGATGGTGGTCGATTTGCCACAAGTGACTTAAATGATTTATATCGTAGAGTGATTTCTCGTAACAACCGTTTAAAGAAATTAATCGATATGAATTCTCCTGCTGTCTTATTAATGAACGAAAAACGTATGCTTCAAGAAGCTGTTGACGCGTTAATTGATAACGGTAGAAGAAATAAGCCAGTTACCGGTCCTGGAGGAAGACCACTTAAATCTTTATCCTCTGGATTAAAAGGTAAACAAGGTAGATTTAGACAAAATTTACTTGGTAAACGTGTCGACTATTCTGGACGTTCTGTTATCGCGGTTGGCCCATTCTTAAAAATGTACGAATGTGGTTTACCAAGAGAAATGGCCGTGCAATTACTTAGACCATTTATCGCTTGTGAATTATTAAAAAGAGGTATCGCGAACGCGCATAAGACTGCGGACAAGATTATTGACCGCTATGATCCAGCCGTTTTAGATATCGTTGAAGAAATTATTGGTAAGCACCCAGTTCTTCTTAACCGTGCTCCTACTTTACATAGACTTGGTATTCAAGCTTTCCAACCACGCTTAGTGGATGGAAGAGCGATAAGATTACACCCACTTGTCTGTACAGGCTTTAACGCTGACTTCGATGGTGACCAAATGGCGGTCCATGTCCCACTAAGTAAAGCGGCACAAGAAGAAGCATTACATTTGATGCTTGCCTCTAATAACATCTTAGGACCTAAAGATGGTAAACCTATCGTTACTCCATCTCAAGACATGGTCTTAGGAAATTACTATTTAACTTTAGAATCCACTAAAGAAGATTTCTTAAAGAAAGCTAAAGCTTTAAAAGCTACTGATCCTGAAGAAGCAGAAAGATATGAATTATACGCTGCTAGTGAAGGAAAAGTCTTTGGTAGTGTTGATGATGTAATCTTAGCCTATCAAACTAAACAAATTCATTTACATAATAGAATTGCGATTTTAGGTAAAGCTTTAATGAAAAAAGGATTTACTGAAGAGATGAATAATTCTTATTTAATCACCTCTGTTGGTAAAGTTATCTTTAACCAAATCTTCCCAAGTGATTTCCCATATTTAAATGCGGTTACAGCCGAAAACATGGCTCATGATTTACCTGAATATTTCGTCCCACGTGGAAGCGATATTAAGGCTATTATTGCTAAGGCTCCAGTTAGAGCTCCAATCAAAAAGAAAGACTTAGGAAAGATTATTAATGAAATCTTCCAAAGATATGACCGTAAAGGTAATCCAAAGACTTCATCCGTTCTAGACAAGATGAAAGATCAAGGCTTCCAATACGCTACAGTGGCTGGATTTACTATCTCCATTGACGATATCCATATCGTTGAAGGTAAAGAAGAAATCTTAGAAGCTGGCGATAAGAAAGTCGCGGAAATTCAAGAAATGTTCGAACTTGGTATGTTAACTGAAGAAGAAAGACATAAGAGCGTTTGTGACGTTTGGAACAAAGTTCTTGTTGAAGTTAGAACCAAATTAACTGAACAATTCAATAAAGATAGAAGAAACGCCATCTTTATGATGTCTGACTCTGGTGCTCGTGGTAATATTTCTAATATTACTCAGTTAGCGGGTATGAGAGGTCTTATGGGTAACACCTCTGGTGGCACCATTGAACTTCCTGTTAAACGTTGTTTCCGTGAAGGTATGACTGTTTCTGAATTCTTTATTGCCACCCACGGTGCTCGTAAGGGTGGTGCTGATACTGCGCTTAAGACTGCGGACTCAGGTTACTTAACTAGAAGACTTGTTGACGTTTCTCAAGACGTTATCGTTAGAGAAATCGACTGTGGCACTGACCACGGCTTCAAAGTCAAAGAAATTAGAGATACTTCTAGAAACGCGATTATTGTTAAACTTTATGACCGTTTAGTTGGTCGATATGCATTAAATGATGTCGTTAATCCAAAAACTGGTGAAGTGATTGTTAAAGGTAACACCATGATTAACGAAGAAAGTGCTAAAGCTATCGTTGATGCTGGCATTGAAGAAGTGGAAATTAGATCACTCTTTGGCTGCGAAACTAAAGATGGTGTTTGTATCCACTGTTATGGACGTAACCTAGCGACTGGTAGAGAAGTTCAAGTTGGTGAAGCTGTTGGTATTATGGCTGCTCAATCAATTGGTGAGCCAGGTACACAGTTAACAATGAGAACCTTCCATACTGGTGGTGTTGCTGGTAGCGATATCACTAGTGGTTTACCTAGAGTTCAAGAATTATTTGAAGCTCGTAACCCAAAAGGAGAAGCTCTTATTTCTGAAATTCCAGGAACAATCACTAAGATTGAAGAAAAGAATGGTTGCTATTTAGTTACCGTTCGTAACGATTTAGAAGAAAAGACTTATACTACCGCCTTTGGTGCGAAACTCCGTGTCAAAAAAGGTGATAAAGTCATTAATGGTGGTAAGATCACCGAAGGTGCGGTCGATCCTAAGAAATTACTCGAAGTATCTGATGTCACTGCGGTGGAAAAATACATCATTAAAGAAGTTCAAAAAGTCTATTCCTTACAAGATATCGGAATTTCTGATAAGCACATTGAAGTTATCGTTAGACAAATGTTAAGAAAAGTCTACGTTATCGACGCTGGAGATACTGATATGATCGCGGGTACCCGTGTATCTATTAATACCTTCACCGCGAAAAATAATGAAGCGATTATTAACGGCAAACGTCCAGCGGTCTTCTCTCCACTTATCTTAGGTATCACTAAGGCGGCTCTTGAAACTGATTCCTTCTTATCAGCGGCTTCATTCCAAGAAACCACAAGAGTGTTAACTGACGCTGCTATTAAAGGCAAAGTTGACCACTTACACGGCTTAAAAGAAAACGTCATTACTGGACACTTAATTCCAGCTGGACGTGGACTTATGAGCGAAGAAGCTAGCGAAGAATTATTAAAAGACTTCTCTGTTGAAGGCACAATGCATGAAGTTAAAGACAAATATGTCGAAGACTATGATCGTGCCATTAACGAAATTAAAGAAAAGATTAATTCTCGTAACGCTTAATCGTTAAAAAATAATAATTAACTGCTTAGATTATTTCTAAGCAGTTTTTTATTGTTAAGTGATATACTGAAGTTAATTAAAGAGAATTAGCATTATGATTTGCAAATATTGTAATAAAGAAATACCAGATGGTAGTAAATATTGCCCATTTTGTGGAGTGTTTTTAGAGGAAGTTAGTGAAACTTCAGTTAATCAATTATAAAAAATGTAGTGGACCAGTAATTAGCTTGGTAGTGACAGCGAAGCGATTACTGTAGAAAACTTTAGATCTTTACCAACTTATAAACTTAGACTTCATAAGATGTTACTATTTACTGGCTTAGCTTGCGCGGTAGGTGCATTAGTCTTACAAGGATTAGTGCTAGTTATCTATTAGCAAATAGTCTATATACCAGCGTCATCGCTGGTTTTTTATTGTGATAAAATTGGTAAAAAGAGTAGAATGTAGACATGAACAAACTTAATAAAGCGTGGTTATTTTTAATTGCTCCTATTTCTTTTTGCTTATTTGGTTGTAAACCTGTTATTAATCTTAAGAAGATTATGAGAATATATTCTTTTCCATATACTAGACAATATGAAGTAGGAGAATCTTTTTCTTTATCTGGATTAGTGGTTGTTGATAATAAAACTTCTGAGCGATTAAGTAACTACCAAACCTCTATTAGTGAAGGATATGTATTTACCGCTAGAGATATCTCGGATTTATTTTCTGTTGTTATTAGTAAAGAAAATTATGAGGACTTATCTTTTACCGTCAAAGTTGTTGATAAAGTCGGACCTATTTTAACAAAATTAGACACCCCTAATGTTAGTATTAGTAATCATGTTGTTTCCTGGGCTTCTATTGCTAATGCTAGTGGATATCAATATTCCATTACAGGAGAAGCTAGTAAAAGCGGCTCTTTAACTTCAACTAGTTTAGATGTATCTACTTTAAGTATGATGGATGGTGATTATTCTATAAGCGTCATTGCTAAAGGAGATAATCTCAATTATTCAGATTCCGATAGCAGTAATGTGGTTAATTTCACTATTAAAAGTAGTCCAGTTGATCCACCTAGTGATATTGATATGTCAATTTATTATATAAATGATACACATGGTTCGTTTATTCGTGACGATGAAAATTATGAAGCTGGGATAAGTTATATTTCTGAATATATTAAAACTCATAGAGACGAGTATTCTATTACCCTTTCTGGCGGAGATATGTTCCAAGGTGGTTATGAATCTAACGAAACCAGGGGCAAGATTATGATTGAGGCAATGAATGAGATTGGTTTTGATGCGATGTCTCTTGGCAATCATGAATTTGACTGGGGAGAAAAAGCAATTGAAACTTTTGCTGGAACATTAGATTGCGACATTATTTCTTGTAATACATTCTATAGCTCAGATAACGTGACTAGACCTAATTGGCTTTCTCCATACATAATCATTCAAAAAAGTGGAGTCAAGATTGGCATTATTGGGGCCATTCAAGAAGGAATTGAAACCTCTATTACTGGTAGCATTTCTGAAAAATTCTATTTTCCAAGTTCAAATAGTTATATTAAAGAATATTCGACCTATTTAAGAAAAGATAAAGGGTGTGACGTCATTATCGCTAGTTTCCATGATAAAGGATTTGAAGGAAGTAGTGGTGAGCCTAATAGATTCTATGATTTAACGCAAACAGATCCTAATACCAATTTAAAATATGTCGATGCGATGTTTTTCGCTCATGACCACGTTTATAAAAAAGGCACATATAATGGAGTCCCTTATTTAGAGGCAGGATTAAACGGTAAATATATTGGTATTATGAGCCTATCTCTTTCTTATCAAAATAACCGCTATATTGTTAGTAGTGGTTCTCCAAGTGTGATTAATGCCTATAGCGAGGCAACTACTCCAGATTCTGCAATTGAAGCAATTACTCAAAAAGAAGAATATAAAGATATGATTGCTCATGCAGATGATGCTATTTATTACTTTTCCAATTATTATTCAAAAGAAAGCTTTACTTATGTTGTTTGCCAAGCGATGTATTGGTATGTTAATAATCACAAAGATGAATTTGATGAGGTCACAGTTTATTTTGCCAGCCATAATACAGGCGGAATTAGAAGTACAGTAGATATTGGAGAGATGACTAGAAGAAAATTAATTAAAGTTTTCCCATTTGATAACTGGATGGCTATTCAAGAATGTAATTCATATAATATTTCTAATATGGAAAATTCATCTTATTATCGCACTTATAAAGAGGGTGAACCGCATTATGTAGAAGGAATAACTTATGCGGTTAGCATTTCCTATATTACTGAATATAAATACGCTTCTTATTATCAACAAAGTTATAAAAATTATGACATTACCGCTAGAGAGGCATTAGTGGCTTATTTACTTAGTGGTGTGAACCCTGATTTATAATATTTTTAAGTGATATTTTTGAGCATTTTTACCAATAAATAAAATTTTTTCATTTTTTTGTTGCGCGATTTTTTTACCTATATATAATATATGAGCGTGTGAAATTGGAGCACGTTGACCGTTGAGGTCGCTTTTTTAAGGAAAGAAGTCGACACACCCGGTAACGTGGACAGTTCACAAGTCAAAAACTAATAAGTAATTGAAAGGAGCAATATATGCCAACAATTAATCAATTAGTCCGTGAAGGTCGTAGAACCGCCACTGTAAAATCAAAAGCTCCTGCTCTTGGTAAAAGATGGA
>Ga0247611_10002379_pt1 | contig 30497 bp, 24 predicted proteins | sample 177DNAGHGhighgp2_FD_192422 | JGI IMG/M metagenome (GOLD analysis project Ga0247611, IMG submission 192422) | Sheep rumen microbial communities from Palmerston North, Manawatu-Wanganui, New Zealand - 1770 DNA GHGhigh gp2 | ecosystem: Host-associated > Mammals > Digestive system > Stomach > Rumen... | reverse complement strand
CCGGGCCATGGTCAATGCTACCCCCAACCTGTTCCCATCCCTGCTTAAGGCCTATACCCTTACGGATGAGGCCATCGAGGAATTCCGTACAGAGCTCACCCCCGAGCTTTTCAGCACCAGCTATAGGTTGCCCTATCCCTTAGCCCTCGCGCACCCGGAGCTATACTCCGAGGATATCCTCTCCAGCTATCTCGCAGGCGAGGATCTGCTTAAGGGCATTGAGGATACCTGTGCTAAGCTGGCGGAAGACGAAACCCTCACCCAAGAGGATCTCGATGAACACCGTAAGGAGATGGAGCTGGCCGCGGATGAGAAAATCGAGGAGAGATGGTCTCAGCTATCCATCTCTATGTTCCTCCATATGAGGGACAGAATCCCAGGCGACAAGATGAGCCGCTTCAATGACATCCTCTATGGTGTCTGCGAGCGCTCGGAAGTCCCTGAGGTTGAAGCCAACGCGGTTGAGTTGATCGGCATCTCCGAGAAGCTCGACAAGTTCGTGCTCAAATATATCAGCGACGAGAACCTTAAGGCCCAGATCCTCCTCGCCCAAACGGCCAATGCCACGGATGGGGCTACTCTATCTGAGGCTATGCTCGAACATATGCCGAATGAGCTGAAGCTCTCCTATCTCCATGAGGACAATCTCTCTGGGGATATGTTCATTAAGGTCCTCACTGCCGCCAGAAATGACTTCGGCTTCATCAGGAAGGCCATGGATGAGGTCTCCGCTGGAACCATCTCCATCTCTAGGCCTTCTAAAATCGAGTCGAAGGACTTCCTGTTCTTGATCGCCAGCCTCCCTGAGGATCTGGGGATCAGACTCTTAGCGATGGCTGGCAGCTTCCCTGGGTCATTTACCCCGGATTTCTTCGAGAAAGCCTTGATTGTCAAGTCCTTCTCAGAGGAGCAGCTCATCTCTGTCGTCGGGGCCCTTAAGCCCTTAGGAGGTTATCTCGCGCTTAGGCACTGCGCCAAGCGCCACGGCTATGAGAAGCTAATGGAGGCTTTGAACTAAAGCCAAAAAGAAGGGGCAACCCTTCTTTTTTTTTTATAAAAACCTCAAAAAACTAATAATTTATATGATCCTGGGAGGCGCTATGAACAAACACGCCGTCTTTATTATCGACTGCGACGATGTCCTGGTCGACTTCTCTTCGGAGATGTATTCCTACATACGCTCGAACTGGAGGAAGTATTCGAGATGGTTCTCAGACCTTGGAGAGCTTACCCCTGAGGAAATCCAGGCCAGGAGGTTCTTCAATATGACCGAATGGCTGATTCAGAAGAAATATACGGCCCTGACATCTAAGCAATATACCACCTTGGCGAGGCTTATCTTCTCGGATATGGAGAAGCACTTCTTCACGACGGATATCTATCATGGCTCAGTGCCGACGAAGTTCGCCGATTCTACGGTCAGGAACCAGGCCTTCATCGAGTCCTCCAACGTCGAGAAGGTTATCATCATATCCAGGAACATCACCGATGAGCAGGAAGAGAGCAAAAGGCGCTTCCTCAAGAAATACTTCGACCATCCTAAGATCGAGTATCTGATGGTCGGCAGAGATGAGAAGAAATCCGATGCCCTGAGGAGATATGGGATAAGCTCTGTGCAGTGCTTCATCGATGACGAGTTGGTGAATGTGAATGATATCGCCACATCCTTCGACCTCCATGAGGCGGAGATCATCATGCCCCGCTATGGCTATAATCAGGTAGACCCAGCCTTAGATCTCTTAATAAGGGGTAAAGGCGGCAGCCTGACATACTATGATGCGAATTAAGATAGGTAGGGTCTAAAGCTCTACTTATCTTTATTAAGCCAACAATAAATTATATGGATGAAAGGAGGCGCTATGCCAAATATCACCGCCAATACCTTTAAGGAAGGCGTAGACAAGCACGCCTACCTCCTGAAACTGGCTCCGCATTTCAGCGTCTTCGATATCGCGGAGAAGTATATGACCCTTCATCCGGTAGACCAATCTTGTCCTTTTATATACAAGGCTGTCTCAAGCACGGTTTCAAAAACCATCGATTCTAAATGTACTAGGGCTATGTTTAGGATATCCCCAGCCCTTAATATAGCATCAGTTGAGGTCATTGTTAACGGGGAATCTTCGGTATACGAGGCCTATCCAATGGAAAATGGAGATCTGGTTATCATAGTCATAGCAGCCGAAGGGAAGACCGCATCCCTTAAGCTCAATAATAAATCCGATAATATGACGACGACCATCGTCGGGGTGGGGTTCTGATGAAGAAAGCAAAGATACACGCGATATTAGGCACAGATGATGTGCTATATCGCACCCAAGATGGCGGCTATGCCATTGGCCCAGATACGGATGAAGGCGCCAAGACTGACCGCAATTATCTAAATAATAGAGCTAAATATGTCAAAAAAGAGGACCTCAGCTCCATAGAGTTAGCTCAGCTTGAAGCCTTCCCGGAATCCCATGACCTAAGCTATACAGTATATATAACTAACATAGGTCTCATCGCCTTCTGTAATGAGAGCGAGACCGTGGTCTATGATATTCTTCAGAAGGAGCCAGTGGATTTAGCTGGGGTGGGCTTCAGCCTAGATCCCTTCGACAGCTATAGCGATCTCCTTACCCCTCTCAGCCACTATTTCGTGGAATACTCTGTCGGGGAACAAGGGGCCGTCTCCTTCCCCATCCAGAAGGCCTATTCGGATGGTGGAAAACTATATTATAAAGCTCCAGTAGACTATATCAATGGGGTTATGCCAGAGAAAACAGGCCTCTTCGAGCTTACCGCAGAGACCCCTGCCCTTACAGCTTTGGAATACACCTATTCTCAGGGCCTCCGTCTACGCCAGCTCTACCCAGTCGGTGAGCTCAGCGTAAGCGTCTCCATAGTATCTGCGGATGGGACCGAGACTGTTGGGTCCTATACACTTCCGGTTAATGGGGCGTTAGATATCGACCTATCTAACTATCCCAATGGCGGGATAATCCGCCTAGGTATGGACGCCGACTCAGCTGAGTCAGGCTCCGGGCTATTGGAGGTACTATGCTAAGGAAGAATAAGTTATATCTCGATGAGACCTATAAGCGCGAATGCGGCCGTAAAATCGATTATGCCAAGGCCTATCTTCTGGATGAAGACGATGGAGTCTTGGTAAAAAATGAGCAAAATACTGAGATTTACGACGATAATGGCGACCTAAGGCTGCTAAAACCCATAACGGGCGATGGCAAAATCAAACGAAAATTATAGAAATTCTCATTTCTATAATTTTTTTATAGAACAAAAAATTATATGAAAATATCAGATGTTGGAGGGCTTATGAAAGTCAAAGATACATACAACCTTATAAAGGAAGGAAAGGTCGAAGAGGCCATGGATACTCTCCTAAGTGAGATGGATAGCGTTGAGAAGTCTGTTGAGGCTGATCACGTCGGCAAAAAAGAAGAGCTTAAGGCCGAAGAAGGCAAGGAAAATATAGAAGCTCCCAAAGCGGAAGTCGCTGAGGTTGAGAAAGACCTCGAGAAAGACAATGCCGCCTGTGGTGAGGAAGTCTCGGAAGTCGTAGTCAAAGAAGGCGAAGGCGATATGCCGGAAGCCACTGAAGAGAAGAAACCTGAAGAAGCTTGCCCAGTCGAAACTGGTAAAGAAGTCGAGAAATCCATTGAGGCAGACCACGCTGAGGATAAGCCCGAACAGCCAGAACCCGTGATTGTCAAGGAAGGCGAAGGCGATATGCCGGAAGCCACTGAAGAGAAGAAACCCGAGGAAGCCTGCCCAGTCGAAACTGGCAAAGAAGCTGAGAAGGATCTCGAAGCCGATCACGCCGAAGTGAAGGACGACGTTGAAGAAGTCGTCGTTAAGGAAGAAGAATCCGCAGCCGAAGCCGTCGAGGATGCCATCGAGAAAGAAACCGTCCATAAGGAAGAAGATCTCGAGCCGGTCGATATCAAGGAAGACAGCGTCTCTGAGGATAACCTCGAAACCAACCCCGAAGAGAATAAGGAAGTCGAACTCCACACTGGCCTTAAGCCGGAAGCGACTCCTGAGCCCGAGCTTGAGCCGGCCGAACCGGAACTCGAGCCTGAGTTGGAGCCGGAAGTCAAAGATGAACTTGAACGCCAGGAAGAGCTGGATAAGCCCGAGGAAGATGCAGTCGAGAAGGAAGTCTTCGAAGACACCCCCGAAGAAGCAGCCGATCCGAGCCTCCTAGAGCTCTATAACCTTATTGATAAGATCAATGATGATTTCGAGAAGCTCTCTGAAGATGGCGTAGAAGCCTCGTTGGAAGCCGACCATGCCGCTGAGGAAAAAGATCTCAAGCCGGCGGAAGGCAAAGAAAACGAAGAAGCCCCGAAAGCGGAAGTCACCGCCGTCGAAAAGAGCCTCGAAGATGATCACGCCGCTTGTGGCGAGGAAGTCTCTGAAGTCGTAGTCAAGGAATGCGATGAGCAAACCAAGAAGGAATTCGATGTGGATGCCACCATCGCCTCCGAAGAAGGCGCTGAGATGGGCACTAAGGAAAACGAGAAGCACATCGAAGACGAAAAGTGCGACTGCAAGGAAGGCGACTGCGAAAAACCGGAAGCCCTCAAAGAAGAAGAGGATCCCATAGCTAAGCAGATTAAGCATCTTGAGGAAGTTGAACGCAATATTACTAATAATGGTACTTATTATACCGATGCTATTAATGACCAAGTCAGCAAGATTGAGGATCAGATCAAAGAGCTAAGGGAAAAGCAGAAAAAGGAGCTCACCGAAGCTAAGAAGCCAGTCGAGGAAGAACCTACTGAGGATGACCTCAAGGCCATCGAAGCCGGCAATAAGCACGTCGGCGAAGTCGCCAGCGGCCATGCCGATGTCGATGAAGCGGGCCATATCAAGAAGTCCGTTAAGTATAAGTCCCTCAAAGAGGCTTATCTCTTGGGCAAAGATTACTTCGAAGCGGAGACTGTCATCACTGAAAGCTCTGAAGAGAAGATCGCCAAGCTCCAGGAACAACTCGCTATGTTGGCGGCCCGTGAGGCCAATGATGCCCTATATGAGGCAGTCGTCAGCCATGCCGCGGCCCTTAAGAATCTTAAGGAAGCCATCGTCGCGAAGTATTCCGACAGTGTCGCAACCATTACTGAGACCATCATCAACAAATAAATAAAAGATTAACCCATATCGGGTTAATCTTTTTTAATATCTAGTTTACTCTTCTTCAGAGATAGAATAACGACCAGACTCCAAGCCTTCTTTGAGGATGGCAAGGTTCTTAGCGGTTGTCTTATAGCTGTTGGCTTCGAGGATCTGATAGAGATCATAGTCAGAGTACTCTACACTGGCATTGACTGGTGTGGCTGGCGTTTTATTGGTGGTTTTACCCTGATCCTTAGCCTGAGCAGAAACTTCCCCAGTAATATGTGTTTTCTTAATACTTGGTTTCTCAGCAGGCGTTTTATCCTTAGCGACTCCGGCTGTAGGATCCTTAGCCATTTTATCAGCCAACTCATTATTTCGAGCATTTATCCTATTCCGTGCCTCTTCGCTATCAGCTGAAATACGAGCAGCGACTGTAGTATTAATTTTTCTACGGTCATCTCCTTTTTTTGCTTTGGCATCTTTAAGTATGGTCTCAGCAACTTTTTTGATGTTTTTGGCATTCTCAATACTCGCTTCGCGTTCCTTTCCGGTTAGGCCATTGCCTTGGGCAATGCTTAGCCGTTTTTCCTGACGCTTGTCATTTGCTTTTGCCCACGCAATGTTGGCCTTATTAGAGGTCTTAGCAGCGGCTTTTTCTTCTTTACCAAGGCTTTTATATATCTTAGCCCTTACTTTTTGGTTATACCTATCATCATAGTTCTGAAGCAGGGTTTTTTGTGTATCCTCATCATAGCCTTTTAAGCGATAGATACCTTTTTTGAATTTCTTACCGAGATTGTGGAATATGCCTTCCATGAGCATATCGACTTCCTCATCAGTTAGGTCATATGCCTCACACAGATTGGCGAAATATTCATCATCCTGATAGTGGTCCATCATTTCGGTGAGGATATCGTCAAAATTGACGATCTGATATTTGCCGGATTCGAGGCCCTCTTTAAGGATGCTCAGATTGGCCTCAGTGGCTTTGTAGTGGTTGTCTTCCAGTAATTGGTAGAGTTCGGTATCATTCATAGGTACTCCTTCATATTAAAATTTAAATATCATATAAAGAATTGTTCTAAAAAAAAACAGTTTTTTGCGTCATACGCCATTAAAAAAGAATAGCAGCATAACGCTACTATTCTTTCATTGTTATTCTTCGGAAGCTTCGTCAGCTTCTGTATCGACGAAGATCTCTTTGAGGGCTGTCTGGCCCCAGTTGACCGCTTCGGTGTCTTCCTGATTGGTGTTGTAGGAATCGACGAACGGAAGGTGGGAGTCGCCTTCGACATTCATGATCTTCTCAGCCAGGATCTTCTCAGCGAACTTCTCGACATTCGGGCCCATTTCAGGGAAGCCTTTGAAGGTGATGTCGATAGTCGGGGTATCCTGGGAGCCGAGCTCATAGTTATACAGCGAGTCGAGCGGGACGTTGGTCGGCACGACATTGCTATAGAACGCAGCATATTCGACGATGTGCTTATTGACGTTGGTGACGTCCGGGCGGACGACCACATACAACAGGCTGCCGGAATGGTTGCGCGCGCCATAGTCGCAGTTGTAGAGCTTCGGATAGACCGCAGCGCCCGTACGGGGATCGCGGATCATGGAGATCCACTTCTGGTAGAGCTTGCGCATTACGCCGCCGCTGTATTCCTTATGGCCGATGGTGAATTCGGTGTTGTTCCTGTTCACGCCGGTCACGACATTGATCTCATGGCCCGCGAAGCCCGACTGGAGCTGGGTGGTATTGAGATCGATGGCGCTGACGCCCTGGAAGCTGCGGAAGTTCATCTGGCTCAGCTGCTTGAAATACTTAAGGTCCTCATCCTTCTCGAACCATTCGGGGAGGTCCACCCAATAGATGAACGCAAACCCATTGACAAAGGGATCGAGATAGAGGTTGACTTGATCGTCTACGCCTGTGAAGATGCTGTTGTTAGCCCCGGCGATTTGACTAAGGTCGGTATTTATTGTCTTTTCAATCATTTCTTACCTCCATTAATCAACTACGATGTCCACGTGGATCACTTCGACGGTGCCGTTGAACTTAATATTCAAACCAACATCGATGGCCTCATCGCTATAGGCGTTCTTGGCGACGGTGACGTTGCCTTTGGCCAAAGTCCTGTTGGAGATCCATTCGGTGACATAGCGATTGAGGACGCTGGAGAGCTGGGACAGGGTCGTGGAGTCATTGAACTCATAGAGATAGCCCCTGGCGATGCGCTCGATTTCCTTCTTCATCCTCTCCAAGGTACGGACATTGTTGAGGAAGGATAGGGCGGTATAGCTGTCCTCAGTGGAGCCGTCATGGGTCCTCTGAGACATGATCGCATATTCCCTAGTCGTCTTCTCGACATAGTTGATTCTCTGTTTAAAGAGTTCGTCTTTCTTCGCTGGGGTCAGGTTTTCGCTGATCGTGGTCGGTGAGGATAAGACGCCTCTCCTTAGGCCGGCTACAGGATGCTGGATGCCATAGATGTTGTCATTGTAGGGCATCAAAGCGGATAGATAGTATGTCTGGGTGACATAGATGTTCCTGCCGGTGAAAACGTTATCATATTGGGTGAAATACTGGTCGAAGATAGCGAGATGCTCGCTATTGAGCGGCTGATTGCCATCATAATCCTTCTGGGTCGGGGTCTTAAGTTTGCCGAAGAGCTGGTGGTTATCCAAGATGACGATGATGTCATCCCTGATCTTCAGGAGCTTTAGGAGGGCTTCGTCAGTGTCCTTAGAATAGCCGGCGCCCATGACGAGTTCGACTGGGGCGAGGAGCTTGTTCTCAAGGTCGGCCTTGACATCGTTTCCAGCCATATAGGTCTGGATGCAGCTCTCAAGGTAAAGGGTCCCATCGGTGTCTTCCTCTGACGGCTCTGACGGAGGCTCGGGGATAAGGTCCTCCTGCCAGTTCGGTTTCTCGGAGGAGACTGGGAACTTCTTAGGCAAGTCAGCGAAGCTTTCGCCGAGGATGAGCAGCTCGCTATCGGCGAGGGCATCCTCTAGCTTCTTAAAGGTAAGCCTGTAGAATCTCTCAAGGACCGCGCCGTCTTTGATGACGGCCAAGGTGTACCTAACCGTGGTTGGATCGCCGGTATAGATGGCCTCGACGGAGACCCTGAGATCCTCATAGAACTTGCCGGGGAATTTCGCCTTAAAGAGCTCGGAGCTAGTGTCTTTGTCCTTGAAGGAGACTTGTTTAAGGTGGCCTTTGGAGGCGAAGCGCTTCACATAGGCGGTGCCCCCATTGGATAGCCAGTTATAGATATTTAATGCTGTTTGGCCGTTATCTTCATATGATAAAGTGCCGAATATAGAATTAAACTCAGCTAGGGAATGAACTGCAGTAAGTCCAATAGCTGAGTTTTCCTTAATACTGCATGGGCCTTTCTCCGCGATGCAGAAAGCGAGAAGGGTCGTAGTATCTTCCGCGGATGGCTGCACAGAGCTATGTTTATTTGTCGTTGTGTTCATTTCGACGCGAGGATAAGAGTAATTATTAGCCATAAAGGTTCCTCCAATACTTATTAATTCATATAATTTTTTGTTCATTCTTTTTTTGAAAGGAAACAGGCCCAAAAAACAAATCATTATACTATGGATGATATGCTAAAGGAGGGCTATGATCTTCGATGTGAAGACGAAGAATATCTCATTCCTGAAGGTCTCTAAGCTCCTCAGGGAACGGGGCGTGAAGAATAATAAGTTCATGCTCGCCCTCTATGACGAAGGCCTGCGTGGGCTCGATCCGCGCTCCAAAAAGGTTGCAGAGGACCCAGAGCTCCAGCTAAGAATCCTCCGGGAGATAACGAACAATATCTGGTATTTCATCAGGGAAGTCGTCCTGATCCCGGCAGAGGGCCAAGACGTCCCCTATGAGCTTAATTTGGGGAACTGCACCCTCACCTATCTGCGCGAGAAGAATAGGAATATTATGTGCATCCTCCCTCGCCAGAGCGGCAAAACCATGGGTGAGGCCGTCTTCGAGGTATGGAACACCAACTTCGTCACAAGGAATACCACGGTCACCTACCTCAATAAGGCCAAGCCGGACGCGATTAAGAACCTGAAATTAATCAGGGATATCCGTGAGCTGCTGCCCGAGTGGATGAAAGAGAAGTTCGTCGTCGATAGGAAGAACGATATCGACAACCAAGAGCTGAAGCTGATCGCCAAAAGGAATAACACCATCCGCGTCGCGAGTGGAGGCTCAGACCCAGACAGCAGTGAGAAGGCAGGCCGTGGCTTGACTACGGCTAACGTGATCTTCGACGAGTTCGCCTTCTTAAAATATAACGATTTAATCTATAAAGCCTGTCAGCCGGCATTTAAACGCGCCTCTGAGAACGCTAAGAAAAAGGGGATGCCTTATGGCATGGTCCTCCTGACCACCCCTAACCAAAAAGACGTCGCTGCTGGCGCCTTCGCGTATTCCGTCTATACAGGGACGGCTAAATGGCGCGTGGACTGCTTCGACTTCGACGATGCTGAGGTAGACGCCTTCGTCCAGAATAACTCCCAGAATGACTTCATCCTCGTCGAATACTCCTATAAGGAGCTCGGCAGAAGCGAGGAGTGGCTGAAGGAGCAGATCCGACAGATGATCGGGGACGTCGCCAAGGTCAAGCGTGAGATCCTCCTCGAATGGCCCCGCTCCATGGAGAGCTCGGTCTTCTCCGAAGAGGACTTAGACAAGATCTACCAATTCGTTAAGACACCAGTCGCCCATATGTTCTCGTTGAATAAGCAGTTCTGCATAGATATGTATGAGCCCCTGGACTTCAACAGGAACTATATCCTGAGCTGCGACGTCGCTGGCGGCCTATCCCAAGATAACTCCGTCATCGACATCATAGACCCAGAGGACTTCCGGGTGGTGGCCGATTTCAGGAACAACAAGATAGACACGGACTCCTTCAAAAACCTCATCAAGGAGCTCCTCACCTTCTTCTTTAAGAACGCGGTCCTCGTGATCGAGCGCAACTCCTACGGGCTGGTCATCATAGATAACCTCAGGAAGGATCCGCTCATAGAGCCGAGGATGTACCGCGAGACCAGGGAATCCCTCGGGGAGAAGCAGATGAACGACGGCTTTACCGTGAAGAAGAAATCGTCGACCGTCATCTATGGCGTAGATACGAATACCCAATCCCGTAAGAAGATGTTCGACCTCCTTCCGGAGATAGTCGAGACTGAATATGATAAATTCGTCTCCCCGCACATCTATGGGGACATCGCCGGGCTGGAGAAGAAGAAGACCGGGAAGATCGAGCATTCGACTGGTGGGCACGACGATAGCCTCATGGCCTATCTCATCTTCAGATACGCAGTCTTCTATGGCAAGTGCTTCAGGGATAGGTTCGGAATCTACCCGACCCCCTCAAAGGTCAATGTCAGGACCACCTCATCCAACGGGGATATCAGCCGTATCATCAACTTCATCGAACAGGGGAATGCGGCTGCCGATAGGCCCTTGGGCTCAGCCATGTATGACTCCCTAGCAGATAAGGAACAGAAGCTTAAATCTGAGGATGATAAGCAGCTTGATGCCTTCCTCAGGGTAACCAATCTGAATAAATGGTAAAGGTTCGCGCCTTTATCATTTTCTTTATGGTGGCCCTAACAAAAAAATATAGATGAACACTGATATACGGGAGGCTGCTTAGGCCAGTCGGAACTATATGGCGTGAGATATAAACAACATTATGGCTCACAACAATTCAATATACTTTATACGAACCATGGAGGATGATATGGATCTTGATTACGAATCAAGGATTGTTAGTGAGAATGAGGAAAACTTAGAGGAAACATACAACGTCGGCGAGAAGATACTGCTTCTCTCCGATAGCCTTGCTGAGGACATCGTCTTGGATAGCATCTCCGAGCAACTCGAGGCCCGCGATCCGGATGTGATCTCCAGCAAGATAAACTACATCAGGCTCTTTAGGGAGAAGTACAGCTCCATCTCCCCAGACGACGACCTCTATGACCCAGAGGCCATGGAGGAGATCGGCGAGAGAGTCGTTGAGGTCGCGGGCGGCAAGCTCCGCGAGAGATATGGGGTGTCCCTGAACATCGATCTGGATTATCAGAGCATCGAGACTTGCCTAGAGGGCTTGGAGACCCTCTACGAATTCCTATTCATTAGGCAATTCCAGAACCTCTCCGATTATATCTCCGCCCGCCTCAAGCGGGAGAAGGATACCTTCGTGGAGAAATATACAGCCATCATGGAGGAGAACCCCAAGCACAGCGAGGATATCTTCATGATACAGAGCAAGAAGAAATTCAAGAATAACTCCGACGTGATCATCATGCACTTCCTGAATGAGATCATCCACGATATCTTGGATACCACTGAGTCAGCCTATGACCTCTTCCTGGAGATCGCCAATCTGGATCTCTATGAGGAATATAATAACAAGATGTCCGAGCTCCTCATCCAGTATGGGAACAAGCTCGTGATCGACGATGACGCCGAGGCCTGCAAGAAATATCTCTCGATGGCCAATGACTCGACCTCTTTCTCGGAGATCCGCAACGCAGTGCTCCTGGATTTCCTGGCCGGCTGCGAAGTGGAGGGCTAATATGGAATCTTTCAGCTCAATAAGCTTTACCGAGTTTGAGGACTTGGTCATGTACCTAGGCTCCCTCGACAAGGCAGAGGCCCCAGAGGAGCGCATCTTCTCCATAGTGAAGAAGCTCTATGGCTTCTTCCCGACGCTGGACTCCGACAAAGCCCTTGAGCTGAATGCCTTGGTCTCTGCGTGCTATCTGCGTCAGGATAACGCCCCTGAGCTATTTTGTTCATTTAAAGAGCATTATCCTGAGCTCGAATTCGACGCGACCGGGCATTCCAAGCCGGATGTGAATTACTACGATTGGACCCATCAGACGCTGACTATGCTCTTAGCGGCAGCCAGGGGCCTCATAGCTAAGAATGGCGAAAAGGATACCGACAAGAATAAGTCCAATAAGCAGACAGTGGATGCCTATGAGCTCAAACCCCTAAAGGCCATCCCAAATCTTAGCTACCCGATAGAGAAGATGAAGTACCTTAAGGGAGCCTCCTATCACTTCTATACTAAGGATGAGCTCAGCACCCTTGAGACCCAGCTAGAATGGCTCTTAGGCAAGGAAGCCTCTCAGAAGGCCCTAGCCAAGGTCTTGGAATATCTTATGAGGAAGGCCAAACCGGAGAATAGCGCCATCTTTGCCTCCCACTTCCAAGCCAGGGTGGGCTTAGCCTATCACGATAGCGGGTTCTCCTATCCGGAAACAAGCGGCTTTATCGACAATCTCAAGAAAGCAATCCTCTAGGGTTGCTTTCTTTTTTCATCGAACAATCAATTATATGAATTATTCGGAGGATATACATGGATATCAATGCTTTCTCCGCGAGGAATAACCGCGCCATGGTTGAGCGCATCGCGAACAAGAAAACCCTGCAGGAAGACGCCACTAGGAAATACACCCTTGAAGACGTGACGACTGCCTATAATAAATATATAGAGACGAAGAATAATAAGTCAGCCACCCCTGAGGCCATAAAGCAGGCCAAGAACCATATGTACTATGTCTCCAGGCAATACAAGGCCTATAGGGAATCCATCGGCAAGAAAGATAAGGCCGAGATCGAACGCAAGGTTGATCTCGTCCTCTCTGAAGACGCCGAGTTCCAGCCCCTCCTAAGTGAGGAGACTGCCCGCGAAGAGGCTGAGGCAGCCAAGAAAGAGGCCATAATGTCGATATTAGAAGAAAAAGATGACTCATTCGATTATTGCTATGGCATCCCGAGCCAGAAGAAATATCCGCTCTATGATAAGAAGCACGTCCGCTTAGCGGTCATGATGTTCAACCACGTCGAGCCACGCTTCGAGAAGCAGCTCGCCCTGGCGATCATGGCGAAGATGAGGAAATACGATATTCCCTTCAGCATGGTCGGGGATAAGAACAGGCTTAAGAGCTATCTCCCAAAGAACGCTAAGATAGAGGAATCCAGCCTCCCTGACTACGAACTCACAGATGAGGATTATGAGAACCTGCTCATGGAATACGTATCCTATGAGCTCATGGCCTATGATGAGATGAACCTCTCAGAAGGCATCATAAGCACCGTGGCTGGGGCAGCATCGAAGGTCGCCGACACAGCGAAGAAGGTTGTCAAAGGCGCTAAGGCCATACTCCCGAAAGTAGGCTTAGCCGCAACCCATGTGGGCGCTGGCATAGGCCTTGGGTTAGCTGGGGCTGGAGTAGCCGCGCTCATCGCCAGGCACAAGAGGAAGAAGAAGGAAGAAGCTGAGGCTAAGGGCCTCGCAGAGGAATATTCCCAGAACTTCATCTCCTTCATGGCTGAGCTCGAAGAGAGCTGCGATATAAACAGTATCCTTGCGCTATCCGAGCATAGCTTCATCGAAGAGCTAAGCCACCCAGAATGGTCGAAGCTCAAGACCGTTAAAGACGCCGGTAAAGGCGCCACTTATAAATTGAGTGGCTCCTCCCTCGATGAGGTGAAGGACGAAGATGACGATGACGACGACGAATGGAAGGAACACCTCCATGAACCCTGCCCGAACTGCAAATCCAAAGATACCAAAGTCGGGAAGCATGGCGAGCTTATCTGCGCCAAATGCGGCGAAGTCAAATGGTCAAGGGCCTATGATGAGCCGAAGGACGAATACGATGAAGCCGATAAAGATGCCGAGGATGAGGCAGAGAAGCTTACCGAGGCCGTCACTTTCGTAGATAATGCCGGCAAACTTAAGACCACCTCAGTAGAGGACTACGTCAAGAGTATGCATGAGTATGATACTAAAACCCAAATTCCGATGTATAAATCAAAGAAGGTTAAGGAATATAAGCTTTTGTCTGAAGAAGAGCTTCTAGAAGCCCATAGGGATGACCCTGAAGTCGTTAATCTAATCGATACTATTAAAACTAGTACCCAAAGGCTCAATGATTTGGGAATCAATATTAGCTTAGATCCAACTTTAGCTGAGGATGGCCATCTCTCTGGGATCATGTCCCCCAAAGACATCGCCGAGAAACACGGCGTCTCCGTAGAGGATATTGAGAAGCAGGTTAAGATGGGCATCGAAGTCGAGCATGAGCACACCTCAGACGATGAAGAAGCAAAGAGGATTGCTTTGGACCACCTTTATGAGCTTCCTGATTACTACACGAGATTAGATAAGATGGAAGAAGAAGGCGAGAAAGCCCTCTCTGAGCAGCCGGTCTATGCGATGCACGATGGGCATATCTCCGAAGTCAAGAACCTGAATGGCACGACCATGAGTAGAAAAGATCACAAGGAAGCAGCCAAGAACGGCTATCCTGTGAAAGTCAATGGCAAAATCGAGGCTTTCACCCCGGAGAAAAACGCCAAGGGTGAGCCCGCGAATAAGATAACCATCGGGAAGGATGGCAAGACCGCCAAGACCTTCTTCTCAGATTATAAGCTCCCGAAGAACTTCGTCACGGAATCTGTCCTAGACCCAGTCCAGAAGGAACGCTGCAGGGAGATCTTCGACGCAAACGATAAGATGCTCCCTGAGGTCAAGAAGCAGATCCTAGATCGCTTCCTGGAATGGAAGAAGGGGCTCGATGAGACCTTCTCGATAGACGCGGTCTATCTCATTGGTAGCTCCTCAGGCTTCCAGTATACCCCCACCAGCGATGTCGACATCACCATCGTCTCACACGATTATACAGACGACATCTGGGATAGGGTGAAGGATACCATGCCCAACGGAAATAACCTCGAAGGCACCCAGCACCCGGTGAACTACTTCATCCGCACAGATATGAACGAGAAGCTCGCTGAGAACATCTATGACATCCAGAAGGACGAATGGCTGAAGAAGACGGATAAGGCCGTCATCGATATCCATATGCCTTACATAGTTGAGATGGCGAGATTCTTCATGAATGCCTTCGACCTTACTCTCAAGGAATATGAGCGCGATAAGATGGACTATCTCCAGCTTAAGGACCTCGATCCAACAAAGATGGAGATCTCCGAAGATGAGAGAGCCAAGGCGCTGGCCGATAAGCTCACCGAGCTCAAGGCCGACTTGGATTCCATCAGGATGGGCAACCACATCCTCCGTGGCTTCCTCCATGAGGCCTATGAGGAAGAAGATGGCATCTTCGAAGTCCATATCGAGATCAAAGGCGGGGATGACCCGCGCCTCAGCCCGAACAATCTGGTATATAAACTACTTGAAAGGTACGGCTATAGGGAGAAGATTGACACGACCATCTCCGAGGCAGAGGCCTTCCTAGAGGCCGAAGCAGCCGATGGCACCCTAGCTGAATCCAACATTGAGCGCCACCGCGATTATTGGGTATGCCCACATTGCGGCCAGGCTCTGGATTATGGTGAGAGATGCGATTGCCAAGATGAGCCTAAGAAAGCAGAGGCCCCGAAAGAGAGCGCTGTGGAAAAGGCTAAAAACGATAAAAAATAATGAGAGCGATCTCATTATTTTTTATTTAGTTGTTTTTTAGTAGATTTCCAGATGAATCTTTGAGGATTCATATATTATTAAGTTGAAGGAAGATAAGAACAGTACTAATAAAGGAGGATAACTATATGGAACAACATCTTACGAAAACAGTCGATGCGACCATCATGAACTATATCCGGGTTGGCCTGACAGCGCAGATCAAACGCCATCTAGACAAAATGGGCTACGTGAAGGTCTACCTGCAGGAGCTGAGTCAGTCGACATTGAAGGATATAGAAGATATTGAAGTTGAGTTCGTTGATGACCAACGCCAATGCTCCGATGATTCGCGGGGTATTGATTACATTATGTTGAAGAATATCTCACTTAATTTCCATCTCATTAGCCGGGCAGCCTTCCAGATTGACATCGATAACGTCAAAAGGGCCGTCCTTAGGTCTAAGCCGAGCTCGGGGATGGAGTCGGAGCAATGTATCGTCTTCTACAACGATATAGATGCCATCGACTTCGATAACCACGGCTTTGATGGCTATACCGTTGTAGAAGCAGAGAATCCCTTCAGCGAAAAATTTTCCAAAAGGGACCTCTCTAACCTCTTCAAAATGTATAAGTCCTTGAAGTCAACTGTGGACTATGCTAAAGAACAGGTAGAAACCTCTGAGGCATATCTGGAGAAATTCAAAAATGGCCTCAAACCTGAGGAACGGCTGGCCTTGAATGCCATGCTAGGGGAGACCATATGAAATATTATATCACATATTTCTATAACGTCCGCTTCCTAAAGCCCTATCAGATCCCCTTCAGCACCGCTATCTGGGATCCGAAATGGTGGCATGAAGGCAAGGGCTATTCGCATTATTTCAAAGACAAGAATAATGTATATAATGGTCTGCGCATAGAGCCCCTGCACCCTGAGCCAGGGAATGAAGAATGCACTAACTGCTGGTCTGACCATGACCCATCGAGGTGCACCTTCATGCAGAAATATAGGGCGCAGTTGGCTGGGCTGGATTTCCAGCAGATTACCTGGTATCTTGAGACGACCGCCAAGAACATCAAGGCTAAGGAAGGCTTCTCAGAGGAGCCTGAGATAGTCCTGCTGGTCTATGAGAAGCCAGACAACCCTTGCAGTGAGAGGCAGCCTCTCATCGAATGGTTCTCGAAAAATGGCGTAGCTCTCGAGGAATTCAAAAAACCAGAGAAAGATAATTAAACTAGGAGGCTAAATGAACAATGAATGCCTATGTTTTAGACGTCTTTGACAACGGCGATTATATTTATTTTAAAGTAGCTGTAAAAACAGAGCCTCTTCCAGAAGACAGGCTCTTTAAAGGGAGAGACCTTAAATTCAGATTCCTAAGGGGAAATAAATCCTTGTTCGTCAGCAGAATCAACAAGATTAAAGAGCAAGTATTTAACGGCTACTTCTGGGGCTTTAAAAATATGTATTTTAATGGAGCTCCATGCGAAAGCGTTTCAGAGGATAAAGGTATCATCGGGAATTGTCTCAGCAATAAAGGCAAAATAAAGGCCATCTATGAGTCTATAGTACCGGACGTATATTTTCCCTCTAAATGCAAAAACAAATATAAAATAATAAAGAAGATGAACGAAGAATATAGATGTTCATATCTTCTGAGAAAAGAGGTCATGGTAGCTTTTTAGAGGCTGCCATGATTTTATTTTAATTTTAAAACTAAAAAATTTTCCTAACAGTTTAATATAACTTGTTGGAAGAAGATATTGGAGGATTTTTTGAGTATTACAATGGCTAAAGAATCATATGATTTCGATGAGATCCTAAGGGACGTCGAAACCTACACGGACGCTAAGGAGTCCTTAAAAGCCAGGCTTAACGCCGACTTTTCCCTTAGGAAGCAGCCAGCCGAGCTCATCATCGGCAAAAAGGCCGTCGATATGACGGTCGGGCGCGTCTTCGTCAATATGCTCGTCCTGAAGCCCTTCGTCCTTAATGGCGTCCCAGTCATTGAGGAGGACCTCTTCATGGATAGATACGTGACCCAGGATGCTCTGGAAAAATATTTTAATTATATGCTAACCAGGCTACACAATGCCCTGTCCGGAACGGAATCATATGATGAGATCCGAGACAGCTTCGCTAAGGCGATGAATGAGATGACTGACCTCTCTGGGAATTATAATGTCCTCGCTGGCCATTCCATCTCATATAGGGATTTCGTGAAGCTGGAAGTTGAGCATGACGATGAGGTCCACGACCTCTTCTATCCTAATGTCAAGGCAGGGCCTTATGACAGTATCGAGAAGCAGTTCAATGAATGCGGCGCGAAGCTCATGAACTTCTACAAGACCCATAAGGATAATGACCTTCATCCCTTCGTGACTAGCGGCACTGGCATCGCGGTAAAGCAATTCCAGCAGTGCGCCGGGTTCGTTGGGTTGAAGCCAGACGTCGATGGCACAGTCATCCCAGTCGTCATTAAGGATAACTTCATCCACGGCCTTTCGAATCTAGAAAATTATTACATCAACTGCAAAGGTACAAGGCTCGCGCTTCTGACCAATAATAAGCAAACACGTCGAAGCGGCTATTTGACGAGGAAGCTATCCCTGTCTAATATCGACCACTATCACGACAATAACATTGAGGATTGTGGGACTACCCATTATGTGGTCTTCAATGTCGATAACAATAAGAAATTCAATCAGATCCTCGGACGTCATTATTATGACATCGACGAGAATAACGAGAAGATCACGGGCATCCTTAAGACCGTGACGGAAGACCTCCGCCAGACTTTGGTCGGGCGTAAGATCGGCCTCCGTTCCCCGGTCACCTGCTGCGGTAAGCACGTATGCGCGACCTGCTATGGCAAAGAACTGTCCGAGATCAATAAAGACGTAAACACCGGCCTCGTCGCCACTAATAAGTTGACTGAGCCTCTTACTCAGAGGCTGCTCTCAGCTAAGCACTTGCTGACCACCAACACCGACAGCGTAGATTGGGGTGACACCTTCACGGATGTCTTCCAAGTCAAGATGGATAGCATCTACTTCCAGGAAGATGTCGAGGCCTCCATCAGCTTCGATAAACCGAAGTTGGAGGATTTCGACGAAGACGAGGAGATGTACGTCGTCAGGAAGCTTAAGATCCTCACCGACGGCACGAAGAAATATATTGACTATGAATCCCCAGTGGATCTCTATATCAATAATAAATTCCTTCCGACCGAGAAGATGAAGGACGACGATACGACCATCACTATCCAGAGCAAGCAGCTCGATAGCGAGGAATACGTCTTCAAATACCATCCGAAGAACAACGAGCTCACTAGGTCTCTCCAGGAGATCTTGGATCTCGTTGAGAATAGTGAGCACTTAGGGATCACCGATTATAATGACTTCATCAATAAGTTCGATGACCTATTGATTGAGAACGGGCTTGATTATATCAACTCCGTCCATATCGAGATGATAACCGCAGTGCTTATCAGGGACGCCAAGACAGGTAAGCGCCTGGATTTCTCCAAGAAGGATCTGGACGACTACACCATCGAAAGGGTATCTAAGTCCGTCATGGATGGGCCCTTGGCGACCAGTTTGGCCTTCGAGCGCCTGAATGATCAGTTCATCGACCTTAAGACCTATGGGAAGAATGAGGAAAGCATGTTGGACGCGCTATATAGATAAGGAGGCTCTATGATCGAAGTAGGACGAAACAATATAATAGTCCGCAACGTCGATCCGGAATCCAGGGAGTACAAAACAGCGCAGATGCGCTACTCCCTGTATGACAAAGTCACCCACAAATATACCTTCCATGCTTTCTATCAATATGGAAATGACCTATATTTCCCATCATCCATCGGCCTAGAAGAGATTAGGCGGGTCTTTCCATCGAAAGCCGTCTCGGTAGACTATACGAAGACGGCTAAGGCGAAGCCCTTGGAGTATACGATGCTCCATGCGCCGAGGGACGAGCTCCAGGAGAAGGCCATAGCCTTCCTCCTCCGAGTCCGCAAAGATCCTGAGACGCATCAGCGCTTCCTGTCCCTCGAGACTGGGAAGGGCAAGACCTACGTGACGATTAACGCCATCTCCAAACTAAAGAAGAGGGCCATGATTATCGTAGATACCTTAGACTTAGCGGACCAATGGAAGAGGGAGTTCCTCAACCATACCAACCTGGCCGCTCAGGATATAGTCATCCTCTCTGGGCAGGAATCCATCGATAAACAGATGGCCCTCCCCACAGGGAAGGTCTATATCGCCATCCATCGTACCCTATCCAATCTTATCTCCAATGATATGACCTCGATAGGGAAGCTTATGGGTAAGCTAGGGATCGGCATACGCATCTTCGACGAAAGCCACGTCGAATATATGAACATCTGCAGGATCAACTCCCTCAGCAATGTGGAGTATACCATCTATCTGACGGCTACCCCTAGCAGGAGCGCCTATCAGGATGATTCATTGTATGCGAAGGTCTTCAGAAGGATCCCATATTTCAATGGCAAAGAGCTAGGCTCTGAGAAATACTGCAAAGTCATAATGTGCAAGATGAACTCCCATCCAGGCTTGGATGACCGCATCGCCGCAAGGACGAAGTACGGCTTCAACCAGGCGAAATGGGCATCCTATGTAGCCAATGATGGCTATGAGTTCCTCTTGGAGGCCTTGGTCAAGCTCTTCGACAGCTTCAAATTAATCAGCCGCGATAAGAAGGTAGCCATTATGCTGCCGACGATCGAGCTCATTAAGAAAATAAAAGACGACCTAACAAATCAATATCCTGGGATCGAGATCGGGACCTTCATAGGCGAGATCTCCAAGGATAAGCGTCTGGAGGAACTCAGCAAGAAGTTCATCCTGACCAATGACAAGATCTTCGATAAGGGGATCGACGTCAAGGATTTGGAGATACTCATACTCATGGTCCCCATCTCATCGGCGGTTAAAACGGAGCAGATCGTTGGAAGGCTCCGCGACCGCAAGGATTACTCTTCTATAGTTATTGATGTCACCGATATTGGCTTTGACGAATGCGTCAGACAATCTAAGCTAAGGAAACGTTTTTATAAGAAGAGAGCCAAAGAGATTATTGAAATAAAGAATATATTATAAGGAGATTTTAATGAAAAGATTCGAGAATGTTAAACTCACTATGTTTGACTCCACAAACGCTTCATTCAAATTGGCTGTTGAAGCGCAGTTCGTCAGAAACACCCCGCAAGGCCCGCGCGACCTTGTCTATACCACTGAGAAAGGTTCGGCGATCCTTAATCCGAACATCTATCTGACCTTCACATATAAGACCGATGGCTTGCCCAATCCGGTCTACACCAGCTATCCGCAGCTCTTCAGGATCCGTTCGGCCTTCGAGACCATCAAGGATTTGGTCATCGACGGCAAGGGCTACGTCAAAGTGGAGAATGTCTACTCCGCGGTCAATTCGAACTATGCCACCCCGGTCGTCGTCGATAACATCGGCAAAGCCGCTAATTGGATCAGCCTCAAATTGGTTATGATCGAATCCGGCGAGAATGGCGTCATCACCAAACTCCCAGGCGTCGCGCTGGAACTCTCCACCAGCAATGGCTTTGCCTCCATCTTGACCGTTGAGGAATTCCTCACCATCTATACCATCATCAAGGACCTTGACCTTACCACCCTCCAGGCCACCCTAGCTTTAGGCTTCTTGGCCAATAAGGACGGAGGCGCTCAGCAAGGCGCTTACTATCCGGGCGGCCAGATGGGGTACTATCCGCCTCAGCCCCCTTTCCCATACAATCAGGGCGGGTATCAGACGAGAGCCCCTCAGACCCCGCGCTATGGGAACAATGGCTATAGAAGCGGCAACTACAATAATTCGCAGCAAGGCGGACGCAATGCCGCCCCCACTCAGCAGGCTCAGCAGCCGGCCCCTAGGCACCAAGCCGCCCCTGCCGCACAACCGCAAGGCGCTCCCTCCCAGCTCCCTCCGAGATCCAACCAACCGGTCATGAACCTCGGGGCTGTCGAAGAGACGCCAGTCAGCAATATTACTTTCGAAGATGAGGCTGCGATCGACGAAATCTTCAATGATTAATCCGGAGGTAACGAATGAAGAACAATTTACCGAAGAACGGGGAACTGGTTTCATTGGTAGCCGACGCCGACAAGATTAAGGCCCTTAAGCAGAAGAAGCAGAAGAAGGCCTCCGTCAGTCTTAGGCCCCTTCGGTTTGAGCCGTCAGATGAGGATACGCCCTTAAAGGCGGAAATCATCAGGCGCATCAATAAGAAGAACCTCGTCTACAGCGATCTCTATGCATATTGCACTAAGATCAAGAACGGCGATGTCAGCGAAGGGCAGAAGCTCGGCTATAATATCATCTCCGGCCTCAAGAACCGCCATAGTATGATCGACTCCACCGTCTCCCTCTTGGCTGACTTCCTGGAATTGGATATCTATTTCGTAGATAGGAATTCCACGGATGACGAAGATGGGGATGTGGATGATGTCTACGATGGAATCTGAGAAAGTGTTCACTGAGCCTAAGGAAGTCTTTCCAGAATTCAAAGCATGGAAGAACGTGATTGTCCCGATGAATAAGACGGAGAAGGTCACGGTTCTCCCTGGGAAGGGCTGCCTTGAGCTAAGGTTCTCCCGCGATGGGAACCCCTTCATCTTCTATGGGAAGCTGGATGGCTTCGAAGGGATCTATGCCCTATTGAAGGAAGCAAAGTCCTGCTTTACAGCCGCTTTGGCGGACCTTAAGGCAATCTCAGCCGTCCTCAAGAAGAACGTCATCTCGGTCAGTTTCGCCCAGGACGCCATCTCCTACTCCTATAAGAGTAAGGAGGATGAGTCCGTCGTCTTAGAGACGCGCTTCGCTCTGGAGCCTATCTCTGAGGAGGCCTTTGGGCCTCAGGATGTGGCCTATCAGAAGGATATGAAGCTCGAGGAGCATCTCCTTGAGAAAGACATCCTCAAGCTCTTCCTGAAGGATGATGACTCCATTACTGAGGAACGCACCCATAGGAAGCTCTTTGAGTTTCCCGTGGCGAAGATCTGGTCTCTCTTGGATCCTTCGAATACCTTCATCCGCTTCTCCTCTATGGAGAACGAGCGTAGGTATGTCGATATCTATTCCAAGAAAGATGGCCTTGAGCTACACCAGCTATTCCTGACTATCTAATGAAATTAAAGGAAATCTTCGGATTTCCTTTTTTTTTTTCGCCATACGGCTTAACTATTAATTATATCGAGATATTAGGAGCTGATATATGAAACTATTTAAACGACTTATGACTGGTCTAGCCAGCCTTATGCTTCTTGCCGGGGTCTCTGGCTGTGGAGGCATCATTGGAAGTATCTTCAACGAGCAGAAGGCCGCCTTCTATGAGGAACCCCTCACGGTCCTCCATGAGGAGGCCCACGATGAATATGCAGTCGATCTATGCTTTGCGTGGAATGCCGCTGGCGATATAGCCTCCAAATTCGAGGCTAAGGCTAAGCATCTTTTCATTAAGATAGAAGGCAAGGACAGCGAGCTTACCCTGGACCGCATCAATGTATCCCTAAAGGCTGAGGATGGCGTGGATGGGAAGTATGTAGACGAGAAATATAGGTCCGCCATTGAGATCCTCCCCTTCGCGGAAAAAGACCTCAAGGATGAGCGCCTTAATCACTATATTACCGATAAGGAACTCGGGGACAAATATACCACCGATTCCAAGCGCGCTCTCAAAGCCCGTATCAACCTCACTAAGTTGGCTGAGATAGCCGATATAGAGAAGCTCTTCAACTGCGAGATCTTCACTATGAAGTTCGACCTCTCAAATGGGATAGTCTCGACCATCGATTCGGATGCGACCCTGAAATGGGAATACCATTATGATAAAACGGCTAAGGCCTTCTCCAATAATACCCACCTCGAGAGGCTGGATGTCAAGGGCTGCAAAGACACCGTGATCGTTGGGGAAACCTATACGGTCGGCACGGAGCTCCGCGTCAGCCTTATCTTCAACCAGGGCCCAGCTAAGGAATTAGCCCCGGGTGATTACGAAGTCAGGATCGACGTGGATACCTCGGCCGTCGGAGAAGGAAGGGTCACCTTCATCTATCCAGGCCTCGAGCCAGTCGTCATCACCGTCTTAGTCATGGAAGCCCTCCCAACTGCCTAAATATAATGAAGAAGGTACGCCTTCTTCATTTTTTTATCAATATTCATAAATATTATAAGGGAACAAATGATTATATGCTTATAAATTTGGAGGAAAAATGTTTGTCAAACCCAGTAAGATTAAGAGGAACAGAATCCTCCGCAACCGTACCATCTCCTTTGAGACCCCTAGGAAGACCCAGGGTAATATGGTCCTAATCCTGACCGATGACCAGGACGCCATGGTTAAGACCATAGACAGCAAGCTCTTCCGTCCTATGCAGCTCCTATCCTTCTTCACCCCACGCCGCATAAAGGCCACGGGCAGATCCCCATTAATTGTGAATCAGAAGGATTATTATAAGGATATCAGGGAAAAGACCCACGGCCGCATCAAGAGGGGTAAGACCCTTCTGCCCACATATAATGGCGCGAACGTGATCTATGATATCGTCAATGAATATCGCTTCCTAAATACTACTTATGAGGATAGGCATATGCCTCCAGTTAGGCGTCAGGCTATGCTTGGGGACTTCCTGAAGAAGAAGATAGAAGAGGTGTCCTCCAATGGGGACTATACCAATACCTATCTAGTCTTCCCCCTCGTGAAGCCCTATCCGAAGAACAAGGTCCAGCGTATCTTCGTCAACCCCATCGACAGGAATACCTTCGACCCGCTCTTCCTCTTCCTCAAAGCCCTGGATAAGGGCACCGTCCCAGCCGAATTCAAGAAAGTGGACCTCGTCCTCTTCTATATCCCAGATTCCGACATCACCCTCGCCTTGGATCTCAAGAGTGAGACCTTTGAAGCGGATCTGAAGGGCGTGAAGCAGAAGCTGAGGAGATTGAATAGTTATCTCGATGGCGAAGATGACCTCAGCGATGAGCTAGCGGCCTCGGATGCCGAAGAGCAGAATATCGAGGATGAGGAAACCCGTATTGAGAACACTAAGGAAGTCATAAAGACCGCCGTCCTAAGCAAAGTCGCGAAGACCATCGATGCCAAGAACCTCACGGACTTCGAGGCGGCCACTTCGCAAGAGCAGGACGTTATGATAGAAATCGACAAAAAGGTCGAGGACTTCCTAGCTAAGCCAGAGAACCTAACGAAATCCGTGGCGGACCTAGCGGCTGCCATTGAGACTGACGAAGGGGTGAAGGAGAAAGCCCTCACCTACGTCGAGAATAAGAAAGCGGCCGCAACCCGTCTCAACACCTTGGCTAAAGGCCTTGAGCGCGAAACAGAAGTCATTAACTCCATAGACGACCTCAAGGATGAGACAGATAAATCCATCTCCGCGGCTGTAATGAAGACCACCGTCGATAAGATGGATCCGAGGGTCGACCAATCGGTCCTTGGCTCTATCGACGAGGAATATAATAAGAAGCAATTCAGGAAAGACCTATTGAATGTCTTCTCGGCCTTCTCCAACAATGAGTTCAGCCCTATGACCCTAGAGTCCCTGAACTTCGAAGATACCAGCGATTATAGGAATGCCCGTGAGACTGCCCATGCCAGATATAAGACAGATGATAACAAAACCGTCTCTTTCAGCATTGACATCCCGAAGATTGTCGATAAGAGGTTCTTCTTCCTCAGTGGAGGCAAGAAATTCATCAAGAAGCAGCTCATCCGCCTTCCGATAGTCAAGACCAAAGCCGACCGCGTTGAGATCGTCACTGGCGTAAATAAGCTGACCTTCAAACGTACCAGCGGAAAGCTCTCAAGGAGGAATGAATACCTCCTTAAGAAGATCCGCGAGATGAAGACCCATCCTGGCTTTACCATAGAATATTCGGATAACTCCCTCGTCAATGGCAAGCTGGGCTATCAGAACGACTTCGAATATGAGGAATTGGCCTGCTCCATCGGCAAGATCACGAGCGGCAAATATCAGCTTATCTTCAATAGGGATGATATGCAGGATGAGATCTTCATCCTGGATATCCCTGAAAATTTCCTAGGCTCTACCCGTACCCCGATCGGCTTCATCAACCTGGGGGCGGAGCATAAGGAGCTCATCTATATCGAAAACGGCAAGATCTACTCATATGCCATAGAGACCAAGGCCACGACCAAGCTGGCGGAGAGCCTCTTCGACTTCTTGGCAGGCACTGTGCTTAAGCTGGACATGAGTCACCTGCCGCCCATAGGCAGAAGCTTCGTCTATACCCGCGTACGCTTCTTGGATTCGGATTATCCTCTCCTAGCTCTGCTAGGCTCACAGGTAGGCCTGACGAACCTCCTTCAGCGCTACAAAGTTAACTACTATGTCAGCAAGAAATCGAAGAAGAACGTCAAATACGTCGAAGTCCGTTTCAAGGATACCTACCTATATTATGAGGATACTATCCGCAATACCCTCCTGCTTAACTCCATCTACCTTCTCCATCCGGAGAACTATGAGCTCTTCAAGTTCGATGGAGGCGAGCCCTATACCGAGTACTTCTGTACCCTATTCGGTAGATCCATCGGCCAGCACTCTAGAACCAGGATCAGGATGAACTTCGGGGTTATCCTAGACCCCATCACCCATGAGATCCTTCTGGACCTACACCAGCCGGCGAATATCATCGATATGTGCCTAGAAGCCAACAGCCTCCTCGTAGGTAACCAGTATAGGATGACTAACGATATCCACAACTATCGCGTCAGAGGCAATGAAGTAGTGGCGTCCGTCCTATATAGGATTATCTCTGAGGCCTATGTCGATTATCAAGAGCATAAAATGGTCGGCAATCCCCAGAATATCTCCATCCCACGTGGGGCTCTGATAAAGGAGCTTCTCATCCTCCCGAATATCAATGACAAGTCCACATTGAACCCCTTCCTCGAAGCTGAGCAGGTCGCCCAGATCTCCGCTAAAGGTGAGAGAGGTGTCAATATGGATAAGGCATATACCAATGAGATGCGCGTCGTCGATGATTCCATCAACGGCTTCATCTCAGGGAACTCTACGCCATACTCAGGGAGCGCAGGCATCACCCGTGCCTTGGTCTATGACCCCAAGATAACCTCCATCAGAGGCTATATCCCAGACATAGACCCCAAGACCCTGAGCGCCACGAATCTCCTATCCCCGACGGAGCTTCTGTCTCCGTTCACCTCGGCTCAGGCAGACCCGCCCCGTCAGGCTATGCAGATCTCGCAATCCAGCCACCTAGCCCCGATTCTGAAGCCATCCAAGCAGCTCATCGGGACCGGCGTAAACAAGACCCTGGCCTTCCTATTGTCGAATGACTTCTGCTTTAAGGCAGCCAAGGATGGCCGAGTCTCGAAGATAGATAGGGTGAATAAGATCGTCATCCTGACCTATACCGATGGGACTAAGGACGCCATCGATATCGGCGTTAAACTGGATAAGAACTCCAATATGGGCTTCTATATCAACCAGGAATTCAAGCTCGTCTATTCCGAGGGCGAAAGCTTTAAGGAAGGCGATGTGATAGCGTACAACCCGCTATACTTCAGAGGCAAAGGCCGCGATGTCGACTTCTGCCCAGGCACCCTCAGTAAGGTAGCCATCGCCTCGGGGGACTTCTCCTTCGAAGATGCTACTTTGGTCTCGGAGGACCTCTGCGAGCGCTGCGCCATTAAGGTCAATATGCTCAAGCAGATAGCCCTTCCGAAGAACTCCATCGTCTATAAGATGGTGGATGTGGGTGATAAGGTAGACACAGGCGACCCCCTCCTCGAATACGCTAACGGCTTCGACGACCCGGATGCCATGGCATGGCTGAAGGACTTAGAGGCTAAGAGCGGCTCAGACGAGGATAGCGAACTCCTGAGCAGGGATACCGTCGACAGTAAGGTAGGCGGTGAGGTGACCAAGATCACGGTCCTCTATAACTGCCCCTTTGAGGAGCTGGATCCCTCCCTACAGAAGCTCATCCAAAAGTATAGGGCCCGCACTGAAGGCCGTATCAAGGCTCTGGAAGGCGTCTATACCGGGAATGTTAAGATCTCGCCGGTAGAGCAAGTCAATGCGACCAAGGATATTAAGAAGGACTTCCCCATAGATGGCGGGGTCATCATCAATATCTGGGTCGAATATCTCGACAAGCTTGGCCCAGGTGATAAGATAACATACTCCACTGCCTTAAAAGGTGTCGTGAGTAGAATCGTACGGGACGATGAAAGACCCATTGACGAAAATGACCCTGAGAATCCTATCGAGGCAGTCCTCGCTGCCACAGGCGTCGTTAATCGTATGACTCTTGATATATACCCCATATTATGGGGCAATAGCGTCCTAGTCAATCTAGGGAAGCAAATCCGAGAAATTTGGAAAGGCGATAGATAGTCGCCTTTCCTTTATTTTGACAAAAACAATTGATTATAGCTATTAAAGGAGTTAATATGACTACTGAGGATATAGCAGCTTTGAAAAATGAGGGCTATACTTTCCTAGGAGAGGAACTACGGGAAAAGCCTTCCGGGAGGAAAGAGACCTATATACACATACGGCACGAGCTCTGCGGAAAGGACTATTGGTGTAGACGCTCTAAGTTCTTTAATGAGCATCAACGCTGCACATGTCTAAGAAAGAGGAAGACCTCCTTAATCAAATCGAATGAGGATTATCAGCGGCTCCTAGATGAGAAGTATAGGAAAGGGACCTATACATTGGTAGGGAACTTCCTTGGCCGGAAGAGGGAGATAACCGTCAGGCATAGCTGCGGCCATGAATATACTGTTAAAAGGGCGGAGTTCCTGATGGAAGATACTGGAGGAAGGTGCCCCATATGTACTGCGGGCTCCGCCAATACTAAGGATATCTTAGAAGCGAAGTTTAAGAGATATGGAGCGGACCTATCCCTATTAGAGCCCTTCAAGCCAGGAAAGGTGAAATATAAAGTAGCCAATAATAAATGCAAACACCAATATTATATTTATACCTATGATATCCTAAGGGACCATGGCGGAGAGTATCAATGCCCGATATGCACCGGGGTAGGGAGCTCCTCTCAGGAGAGGCAGCTAAGCACCTTCCTGAAAACCATCTCCCCAGACTTCAGGAAGAAGCGCTTCAAAGTCAATGATATGCATTCTTTTGAGATCGATGCCTACTCAGCCTCTAGGAAGATAGGCTTTGAGATGGATGGCCTATATTGGCACTCTGAGAAGCTCGTCGGCCCGAACTATCATTATGATAAGATGAAGTTCTTCAAGGACCAAGGCATCCGCCTAATCAATATCTTCGAAGATGAATGGATGTTCCATGGGGACATCATCAAAGATAAGATCCGCTCTATCCTCGGCGTTCAGAAGGATAGGATCTACGCGAGGACCTGCCATATTAAGGAAGTGGCCTCCTCAGAAAAGAATGCCTTTTTGGATACCAACCACATCCAAGGAGCAGATAAGGCCAATATCTCTCTCGGCCTTTACGATAGAGATGACCGCTTAGTCGCAGTCATGACCTTCGTTAAACTGAGGAGGGCTCTAGGCCATAAGCCGGAAGATGGGCACTATGAGCTATCGAGATTTGCCGGATTGATGGGCTATACCATCGTCGGCGGCTTCAGCAAGCTCCTGAAGTATGCCCTCAAGGCATATGAGATCCATGAGATTACGACATATGCGGACTTAAGGTTCACCGCCCAGGATAGTAATGTGTATGAGAAGAATGGCTTCGTCTTGGATCATATCTCTAAGCCATCCTATTATTACACGAAATACTTCAAGACCCGCGAATATCGCTATACCTATAGGAAGTCTGAGCTGAAGAAGAAGTTTCCGGATATCTACTCTGATGACAAATCGGAGGCAGAGATAATGCGGGAAGCTGGGTATAGCCGAGTCTATGACTGCGGTAATCTGGTATACAAACTAACTATTCCCCATTAACAAGAAGAGTACCTAAAGGTACTCTTCTTAATATATTATAAATATGGAAAAATAAGGAGAAACTATTATGAGTAAATTCAACCTCAAATCTGCATTGTCTGCGAAGGCTAAATTGCTGGCTGCTGGGCTCTATGATGCAGGTACGGAACAAGCCGCGGAGGAGTTCAGCTCCAGCGGCACCATCAATTTAGTCATCAATGCCCCGAGCAAAGATGAACTTATTGATTGGCGTAAATCCTATACGTCCCTAGGAAGCTTCATAGGGACTAGCCTAATGGCTGGAGGGGCCTCTGGCTGGTTCTGCTTTATCGCAGAGGCTTCCCAGATCTCAGAATTCAATGATTTCTTTACGGCGTCTGAACTTGCCGATAGGTTAGAGGACCTTGCCGGAAAAGCAGCAGGCAAAGCGGTTGAGGCTTGGATGCGCTCATCCCACTGTGCCTATGGCGCTGAAGGTATGCTCGAATTCTATGGGGTAAGCTCGAAGGAGGAGGCCATTAATCTCCTCAAGAGCTGCCCCTATATCAAGGATATCTACGAAATCGATGATGCCGGGGCTATCATAAAGATATGGTAGACGGCAGAAAGGAGGCATTATGCCGAATAATAAACCAGTAAGTGCCTCACCATATGAGGCGCTGATTAGCTCCATCCGCAAGGATGAGTGCGTCTCATACGGTATACATTTCAAACACATCGGCTACCCAGACAATGTCTATTGGATGGGCTGGTTCTGTGATGGCGATTTCGCCTTAGCAGGCCCTGATGTTAAAGAGAATGCTCAGGTCATCGTAGTAAGCTATGATGATGCCCGCAACTTTAAGGCTATCATGGCTAAGGCCCTTGCCGATAAAAAGGTCATCATAGATAGGAGCACATCGGAACAGCCCAAAGGGGAGCAATCCCAGCTTAGCGC
>Ga0247611_10002378_pt1 | contig 30499 bp, 15 predicted proteins | sample 177DNAGHGhighgp2_FD_192422 | JGI IMG/M metagenome (GOLD analysis project Ga0247611, IMG submission 192422) | Sheep rumen microbial communities from Palmerston North, Manawatu-Wanganui, New Zealand - 1770 DNA GHGhigh gp2 | ecosystem: Host-associated > Mammals > Digestive system > Stomach > Rumen... | reverse complement strand
CCCGCGTCCGCCACTGGTTCTGCTTCAGCGAGGGCTGCGAGCTCAAGTTCGACATCCGGCCGGCCGACGCCAAGATCAGCTTCGACTTCAACGTGGCCGGCGACGGCAACAAGCCCAGCCTGAACGCCTTCACGGCCGTCGATTTCAGCCAGCCGGTGGAGGTGACCTACAAGTTCGACCCGAGCGGCCCCAGCCACTGCCATGTCACCTACTACGTGAACGGCGTGGAAGCCGGCAGCTTCGACACGTCCGAGAGCATGCTCCGCACCGTCACCTGGGGCGCCAGTGTCAACATGTACATCGGCGTGCAGGACGCGGACAGCGCGATCTGCGAATGGTACGAATACACCCCGCCTATGAATTGGGACGAATAACCTCAAACACAGCAGATTATGAAAACGATTCATAGAATATTCCTGATGGGCGCGGCCCTGATCATGGCAGTTTCCTGCCACGAGAAGCCGACGGACCCGGTGGATCCCGTCCCCGCGGGTCCGGAGCCCCAGACGCGGACGCTCACCTTCGTCCTCCCCGACGTCGTGACGGGGGAGGACGGGGACATCCCGGCAGCCCTCAAGACCGCCTGGAAGGCCGGCGACCAGATCGTGGTCCACGGCGAATATGCCAAGGACCAGGTCATCGTGACCCTCGCCGCCGGGGACATCTCCGGTGACGGGAAATCCGCCACGGTGAAGGTGGACGGCCTCTATCCCTACGAGCGCGACGACTGCTCCAGCACCCTGTACGCCTCCTATCCGGCGTCGGTGGCGGACAATCTCAAGCACTGTTTCTTCTACAGCAAGTTCTCCACGACCAACGAGCAGCTCATGGCCGCCTGCAACAGCGGAGACACCTTCCGGTTCCAGAACATCTGCGGCATCCTGTCGATGACCGTGGAGGGGGACTTCGGCGGCTACACCGTCTCCACGCCCAAGAAGGAGGCGCTGGGCTATGAGTTCCTGCAGGTGAAGGTCACCGACAACGAGCAGAACTACCGCCAGTACATCGGCAATCCCGTCCTCCAGTTGGACGGGACCGTCAAGGGCGGCGAGATCCTCGTGTTCGTCCCGGACGGCACGGCCTTCGAAAACGGCTTCGTCGTCAAGTTCAAGGAAGGGGACGACTACACCCGGATCTACAGATACACCGAACCCCTGGAGATCGCCCGCGGCACCGTGGTGAACATCGGCGACATCACGGACGAGGTCCAGCACTACGACAACCCGTTCTCCAGCGACATCATCGACCTGGATACGAGGGGCAATGCGAACAGTTATGTCATCACCGCCCCCGGCGGCTACAAGTTCAAGGCCGTCTATGGCAACGAGCCCACGAGCTATCTCGCGGATGTGGACGTGGCCGAGGTCCTCTGGGAGACCTGGAACAACACCGAAGAGGTCACGCCGGGGAGCGTGCTCGCTTCCGTCTCCTTCGCCGAGGACTACATCATTCTCCATACGCCCGAAACGCTGCATCCCGGCAACGCTGTCGTCGCGGCGAAGGATGCCGACGGCAAGATCCTCTGGAGCTGGCACATCTGGGTGCCGGCGACGGAGATCGTGACCGCCAGCTTCGGCGGGATCATGGGGAACGACCTGATGGACCGAAATTTGGGTGCTCTCGTGGCCGCCGAGGCGACGGATGCCCCGGTGGACCCCCGCTCCTACGGCATGGTGTACCAGTGGGGCCGCAAGGACCCGTTCGTGGCCTCCGGCGTCGCCCTGGCGAACACTCTCGCCACGGTGGCCGGTGCGCAGGACGAGGTGGCGCCCGCCCAGATCACCCTGGAGGAATCCATCGCGAACCCGCGCCTGCTCGGCCACGCCAACAACGGTGACTGGCTGCTCGTGCCGGACAACGAAATGTGGAGCGACACGGACAAGACCCGCTACGATCCCTGCCCGCCCGGCTACCGGGTTCCGCCCATGAACACCACCGTCCCGTTCTGGAACAACATCTCCACCCAGGCGGGCTGGAGCGTGAACATGACGGCGGGATGGATCACCATCGGCAATCCCGCCACGGTCCTTCCGATCGCCGGGTACCGGGACGACTATTCCGTGGACGGCATGGCCAAAGTGGGCCTGAGAACCCTCCTGTGGACGGCGAAGAACTCGACCGACGCGGCCGGCAGCGGCAACGACCTGAGGCCCGACGGCGGCACCTTCACGCTCAAGGGCGCGCCCAAGGCTCGCCTGGGCTCCGTCAGATGTGTTGTGGAATAACAGAATAAAAACAGAACCATATGAAAAAGTTTTTCACCCTTGCAGTGCTGGCGCTCCTTGCGATCGGTTGCGCCAAGGAATATGACGATACGCCCATCCGGGACCTGATCGCCGGCCTGGATGCGCGGATCAGCGAGCTGGAATCCTCCATCTCGGCCATCCAGTCCACGGTGGGCGACGGCAAGTTCGTCCGGAAAGTGGAGGAGTACAAGGACCCGGATACGGGCCGCACCACCGGCATCACCGTCACTTATACCGACGGTAACGTCGTGCACTTCAACATCGTCCCCGCGGATCCCACCCAGGGCCCCGTGTTCTCCGTCATCCGGAACGGCGCCGGCGAACTGGTCTGGGCCGTGGACGGGGTGACCGTCAAGATGGACGGGGCGGATGTTCCTGTGTATCAGACACCTGCCTTCACCATTGACGAGGAAGGCAACCTCCTCGTGGAGGTCGATGGCAAGACGACGAACCTGGGGCCGGTCAAGAGCGAAGGCGCCACCCTCCAGGACGGTATCTTCACGAACCTCGCCGTTACCGACGAGGCCGTGGTCCTGACGCTCTCCGACGGCTCCACGGTGAACATCCCGTTCGCCGAGGCCTTCAAACTGAACATCGGGACCACCGAGTTCACCTTCAGCGGCCTGGATCCCATCGAGATTCCCTACACCGTCTCCGCGAAGACCGAAGGCACCGTCGTCGGTGTCGCCGGTTACAGCCCTAAGGAGTTCAGCGTGGCCGTGGAGGCCGACAAGATCGTCGTTACGCCGCTCAGTGCCAAGTCCTCCGGCGTCCTCCTCGCCTATGCCGATTCCAAGGTGGGCTTGACCTCCCTGGTGAGCATCATCGTGGAGGCCGAAGGCTTCGAGGTCACCGACGAGCCGTATGACATCGAAGTGGATTACATGGCTCCGGGCGAAGACGCCGTCGTCACGGTGAACGCCGTTTCCAACATCTCCTTCGAGGTGAAACCCGTGGAGGAGTGGATCCATGTGGCCAGCGTCAAGAGCCAGGCCTACGTCATCACCCTCAAACTCGACGACAACAGGACCGGCGAGATCCGGACCGGCACCGTGAACATCGTGAAGGCCGGCACCGAAGAGATCGTCCAGACCATCCGGGTCGCCCAGCTCGCCGCCATCGACGAAACGGGCCCGAAGAACCTCAGCAAAAAGGGTGCGGCGAACAGTTACATCGTCACCGAGGCCGGCGACTATAAGTTCTGGGCGGTGAAGGGCAACAGCGGCATCGCCGTGAATCCCGCCACCGTGGAAGTCCTCTGGGAGACCTGGAACAACGCCGAGGAGGTCACCGCGAGCAGCGTCATCGCCACTGTCAGACTTGACGGCAGCTACGTGGTGTTTGCCACGCCCGAGACCCTCAAGCCCGGCAACGCCGTCATCGCGGCGAAGGACGCCGCCGGGACCATCCTCTGGAGCTGGCACATCTGGGTGCCCGCGACCGAGGTCGTGACGGCCGACTACGGCATCTACTCCGTACCGATGATGGACCGTAACCTGGGCGCCCTCGTGGCCGCCACGGTCGATGCCGAGGCGTCCGTCGAGTCCTTCGGCCTGACCTACCAGTGGGGCCGCAAGGATCCGTTCCCGGGTCCGAAGGCTGTCAAGAGCGGCGACAACGCCACCGTCGCCGGTGTCGCGGTGACCACCAAGCCCGGTAACGGGACCACCGCCGAATCCTGCATGACCGTCGAGGAGACCATCGCCAACCCGACTGTCCTGGGCTTTACCCAGAACGGCGACTGGCTCCCGGCCGAACTCGCAGACAACACGCTCTGGCAGAATGAAATAAAAACCATGTACGACCCCTGCCCTCCGGGATACCGGGTCCCTGCGAGAGATACCGAGTCCGCCTTCCACAGTTCCGACCTTTCCGCCGCGACCGGCTGGAATGAGAACGCCTCCCAGTACTGGTTCGCCCTGGGTGAGCCCCAGGCCGTGTTCCCGTTCGCCGGCTACCGCGATGACTATTCCCCGGGCGGCATGACGCATGCCTATGACCGCGCCGCCTACTGGACCGCTTATTCCTCCCAGGCCGCCAAGGCCTACTACGTGAACGTGCGGGCCGATTCTGCCCACGCCCGGGCCGAGGCCGGCAAGTCCCGCGCCGGTTCCATCCGCTGCGTCGTGGCCGAAGAGACGCCCATCCTCCCTCCGGACGAGCCCACGGGTCCGGCGTCTTCCGTCGTGGACCTGAGTGAGAAGGCCACGGCCAACAGCTATATCGTCTCCACCGCCGGCGAATACAAGTTCAAGGCGGTCAAGGGGAACAGTGACGAGGCCGTCGCCGCCGCCTCTGCGGAACTACTGTGGGAGACCTGGAACAACGGGGAAGAGGTGACCGCGAACAGCGTCATCGCTTCCGTCGGGCTGAAGGACGGTTACGTCACCTTCTCCACACCGGCGACCCTGAAGCCCGGCAACGCCCTGGTCGCCGCGAAGGATGCCGCCGGTACCGTCCTCTGGAGCTGGCACATCTGGATTCCGGCGACGGAAGTGACCGCCAGCACCTTCGGCGGTATCGTGAACAGCCCCATGATGGACCGCAACCTGGGTGCCCTGGTGGCCGCCGAGGCGGGCGAGGCCGAACCGGACATCCTCTCCTACGGCCTGTTCTACACCTGGGGACGCAAGGATCCGTTCCCGGCCCCGAACGTGACGACCGCCGGCGAGGTCAAGTATGACGGCGCGCTGATGACCGTCGCGGAGAGCATCCAGCATCCGACCGTGTACGTGAAGACCGGCGGAGACAGCGTGAAAGACTGGACGACCGAAATGAGCAACGACCTCTGGGGCGCCGCCAAGACGGTGTATGACCCGTGCCCGGCCGGATACAAAGTGGCCTACCGGGACAAGACCGAACCGTTCTGGGGCGGTATCGCCGGCGCCGTCGGCTATGAGTTCAACACGACGTACAAATGGTTCAAGGCGGGCAATCCGGCGACCGTGTTCCCGGTGCCCGGCTATATCGACCAGGGCTCCCTGGAGCGGGCGGGCGTCCGCGCCTATATCTGGAGCGCCTACGCCTCCAGCGGCGACCTGAACATCGCCTACCAGATGTATGTCAACAGCGGCTCCATTACCGTGACCGAGCAGCGCAAGTCCCGTGCGGGCAATATCCGCTGCGTCGCGGAGCCGGCCGAATAAAACCCGACCATGAAAATGACATCTCACATATTCCTCGTGCTGCTCCTGGGCCTGCTGACGGCCCAGGGGTGCACCGACGACCGTATGGGGATGATCGTCCCGAATCCCGGTTCCAAGCCCGCGGCGGGGGAGATTCCTTCCAGGGATCCCTTCAATCCGGATACGCCCCCGGGTCCGGTGGACCCGACGGATCCCACGGATCCCTGGTCGCAGAACCCGGAGCGGCTCGCCCGGCTGGGCAAGACCCCCATCATCGAAATCTATTATACCGAGTACACCCGGGCGGATCTGTTCCCTTCCCTGGAAGAAGTGCGCAATTTCACCCACATCAACGTGGGCCACGCCCGTTTCCAGGACAAGGACAACGGGATCGGCATCGCCATCGACCCCAGGAGTATTCCGTTGATCGAGCGGTTTGTCGCCTACAAGGCGCAGTACCCGGAGCTGAAGGTGAAGGTGCAGATGGGCGGCTGGGGCAAGAACGCCGACGGCTGGTCCCAGATGGCCGGGGACCCGGTGAAGCGCAAGGCCTTCGTGGAGGCGTGCGTGGACATGTGCAACACCTATGGCGTGGACGGGTTCGACATCGACTGGGAGTATCCCACCTATGCGGCCAAGGACGGCGACCATGTGAACGGCGCCAGCCCGGCGGACTGGGAGAACTTCGTCACCCTGTTCAAGGAGATGCGCGAGGCGATGCCGGACAAGATCCTCTCCTATGCGGCGTCCGACAGCGGCAAGTACACGGACAACTACGGCGTGCTCCCGTACATTGACTACATCAACGTCATGACCTATGACGAGGGTAACCCGCCGTACCACAATGCACCGCTGTACCGGAGTTCGATCACGGGCAGCCGCTGCTGCGCGGAGGCCATCGACGACATCTTCCACGGGCAGCAGAAGATCCCGTACCAGATGATGAACTTCGGCCTGGCTTTCTACGGCCACGGCGACGGATACAAGCTCAAGACGGGCAACCGGTATCCTGCGTCGGTGGACTACAGCAAGCTGAATGACATCTTCTTCAAGGGCACCTGCGACGGCATGGACGTCAAGGGGGTGAACTACCGCATCTGGGACGACGTCGCGAAGGTCCCGTACCTCGCCGACGCCCTGGGCAGGATGTATGCGAGCTACGAGGATATCGAGTCCATCAATGCGAAGGTGGAGTACCTCAAGTCCCGGAACATACTGGGCGCGATGATCTGGGAGTACCGGCATGACGACGATGCCGGCACCCTCCGCCACGCGGTGAAGCATGCCATGGACGGCCATCCCGACCCGCCCGGCAAGTACGAGCGTCCGGACGAGTACCAGCCCAAGGAGCTCCCGGTCATGGGCGGCCACGTCACCTATACGCTCCAGGCTGGCGGCAAGATGGTGGAAGAACTCTCCGGCCTGTGCCTGAGCATCGACGAGGACTTCCTCTGGGGCGTCCACGACAAGGGTACCCTGTACCGGATCAACTTCGACGGCAGCTTCGTCCAGCAGTGGTACCACGAAGCTGACATGGAAGGCCTCGCAATGGATCCGTCCAACGGAGACCTGTACATCGGCCTGGAGAGCAGCTCCAAGTCGGCCTACAAGGTGCCGGCGCCCGACTACAGCTCCTATTCCTCGCTGTACGCGGTGGAAGGCGTCGAGTCGATGGGCAACTCCGGCATCGAGGGCATCACCTGGCACAAGGGGAACCTGTACTTCGGTTCGCAGACGGGCGCCCGGCTGTTCGAGTACACCCTGGACGGCACCCAGCTCTCGAAAAAGAGCCTCCGCGACGTGACGCCGACCATCTCCGAGGTGGGCGACCTGTGTTACGACCCGGTGAGCGACTACCTCTGGGTGGTGGATTCCAACTCCAACAAGGACCGTCCGGAGTACCTGCCGTTTACGCTGTACCTGTTCAACGGGAACGCGACCAAGCTCCTGGCCACTTACTCCATCGGCGATTTCGCCCATTGGAACCCGGAGGCCGTGTGCGTGGACCATAAGAACGGCTGCGTCTGGGTCGGAGAAGACTGCGACAGCGGCAATCCGTCCCTGCTCCACAAGGTCGAGTTTACAAATCTTTGACGGTAAACCTATTCTGAAGAAATCCGCCCAGCATGACGCCGGGCGGATTTCTTCATGTAGGCCGGTCCGTGTCAATAATTCCGTCTGATGGTAGCCCGGCCGTCAATCAGGATGGTCTTTTTATCACTGCCTATGCCGCTGAAATAGAGATCGTAATGATCGTCATCCGGCTTGCTTACCATGATGGTGCCGTCCTCTTCATCCATGTCAGCGCAATAGGAACCGTCCGTGAAGCCATAGGAAATACTCTTCGGATCGTAGTCGTAAGTCACGTATGCGCTGTGGGTGCGGCCGTTGTCGCCGTTGAGGGTCATATTGAAAGTAATGCCCTGGCTGTCAATCAAGGCGGGATAGACATAGATTTCTACCCCTTCATACGTCTGTCCGTTCATCTTGACGGTCGCCCGCAGGCGCTCGAAGGTAACCAGTACGCTGGAACGCAGGGAGGTGTTGTCATTGGTCATCAGGGTCTTGACGGTAATCGTTACGACCCTTTTGGAGGAATTCTTGAGCAAGTCATGGATGGGCAGATTGTAAGGGCTGCCTTCGGTGGCTTTACCCGCGTAAACCAGGCCGTAACCGTCCACCACCATATACACGTGTGTTTCCAGTCCCTTGGTTGACTGGTTGAAACAAAGGCAATAATCGGAATAGTCCTTCAGCAGGTCCCCGGCCTTTTCGTAAGAGAGCCAGTCCAGGACAAAGCCCATGCTGTACACGTCCGCCCCCGTCCGGCCGTAGGTGAGTGTCACCGGAGCGGAGCTGGTGCACGTGATGGGCGTCGAATTGATTGTCTTGTAATTGACATCCGTAACCAGTTCTCCGTTGCAGTACATTTCTGCAAATTCCAGATAGGATTCGGTGTCGAAAAAATCCAGGTCGTGTTCGTCCAGGAACTTGTCAAAGATGTCACTCACGTTGCTATATCCCTCTTTCTGCAGTTGGACCAGACGGACGATGTCGTTATGGCTGGTCATCTTGTCCAGATACTGGATGAACGCAGACATGGCATAACCGTAATCCTGATAAGTCTCGTTCCCGGGGAATGTCCCGAGCGGGTAGAAAGTCTTGATGAAGGGGAGGAAGCACTCCCAATCCGAAGCAGGAGCGCCGCAAACCTCGGCGGGATTGCGCATGAACTGCTCGCTCCAAACGGCCAGCGCCTCGGTGAACATCGTGTACTCGTAACCAATTAGCGTCAATATCTTGCCTGGAAAGGCCCACATGTTAGAATAGCGGAGCGTATGAGAGGCATGCAAGGTTTCATGAATGATCGTGGTCTTGGCCCCGACAACACTTTTGTCCGTTGCCGTTCCGGCCTTGACCGCATTCATGATTTTATTGGCATTGAGCAGGATCTTCCCGCTTGTCTTCAGAAACGTGGGCTGTACGAAAGCACCCCAGGTGTCATTGTCCAGGTCCTGCAATTCGTAGCAGATGGGTGGAATGTCAAACCCCCGCGCTTCCAGTCTCGCCTGGGCCGAAGGAACCCACTCGTCCAGGAAAGCATTGATTTTCTTCCGGTATTCCTTGAACTTTGCCCTTTGCGAGGGCCACAGGTTCCAGTCGCGGGTCCATTCCTTCCCCGCCGCTTTTGTTCCTGTTTCGTCGTCGGTGTCATCGGCCTCCACCAGGCCTACCGTGAACCAGGCTTTCTGGTCTTCGCAGGAGAAGGTCTCCGGGACGGTGATTTGGAAGACCCCGTCCTTGAACTCGGAATCCACCAGGCAGACGGGTTCCAGCGTCTTGCAGTTGCTGATACTGTAGTACTGCGTTTTCATGACGGTCCTGACCTGGGAGGCGTCTCCGTCGTACTTGATGGACACCGTAAGCGGCTTCGCCGAACCGGCCTCCGGCATGGTCACGTGATAGAAAGGGGACTTTTCGGCCTCCCCGGCGATGTCTCCGGTTTTTTCGACCGCGATGCCCACCGTTTCATTGTCGTTGAATGTTCCCGAGGGGAACGCTACCGTGATGTTGTCCCGCGTGAGGCTCCCAGCCGAAGCTCCGACCGGCTGCCAGTCAGAAACGACCTCGGGCGTTTGAGGGGTGTCCGGATTCTCCGGGTTCTCCGGGTCGATTTTTCCGCCTTCCGTACAGGATAGCAGGAACAACGCCGGCAGCAAGGCAATCAAAAATCTCTTCATTTCTTCATAATGCTTGATATAACAAAAGTAGAGGATTTCCCTGTTCTCCTGCTTCCAAATCCGCAAAAGGAGGGCTTTCAAAATCCACGGAAAGTTCCAAATCGGCAAAAAAGCCGATTTTAGCACCGCCAGGATGCCGTCAAATCATAAAACTGCTTATCTTTGGATATGAAAACCATGTTTCTCGCCGTTTGTCTGCTCCAGGCGCTTCCATTTGTGCGCATGGAGTATGAAAGGCTTCCCGACATGCAGGCGCCCCGTGCCGCCCACGGCTTTGTCGTGTCCGGCGGCGACATCTACGCTTTCGGAGGACACACGACGGGATTCGTCCCGGTCGCCACGGCCGAATGTTTCCATGAGGGGAAGTGGCAGACGATCGATATGGTCTATCCGCACGACGGAGGCTTTTTCACGGAGCTTCCGGACGGCAGGTGGATGCTGGGCGGCGGCAGCGAGAAGTCCTTCGGCATGGGCCAGAGTTTCGGCGTGGAATTGTTCGACCCCTCCTCCCGCCGTTTTACTCCGCTGACCATCCTGGACAGGCCCAGGGCCTACGCCTCTGCCGCCCCGCTGGATAACGGCAGCGTCATCGTCTCCGGGAACTGGTTCGGGGAGGACGGCATTGCCATCTATACGCAGAAAGACGGTTTCCAAGCTGTGAAAAACGCGGCGGAATCCCGGCGCAGCCCTTATATCCTGCCCATGGGAGACGGGAACGCGCTTATCTTCGGCGGAATGGACGGCCATGGGGAAGTTACCCAGGGGCGCGTGGACCAGTTGGACGGCGATTCTTTTACCGTCCCCTTGCTGGGCCAGTGGTACACTTTCAATTGTTTTGTGGCGGTTTCTCCACCCCTGCCGGTGGAGCCGGAGACCTGGTTGCTGCCGGCTACCGGCAAACTGGATGGAAATACGGGCATCCTGCTGGTCCGGGGCAGGACGTTTTCCCTGCTCCAGACGGATGTCCCCATTCCGAAAACCGGATTGTCTGCCTGCGACATTGAGTATGCCCAGGCCCTGATGGTCGATCCGGAACGGGAATGCGCCTGGCTTCCCGGCATTGATACGGGCCGGCGATTCTATCTGGTGAAACTGGAATATGCCCCTGCGCTGAAAGGCGGCAAGGCCCGGGTGGCGATGTATTATGCCGAGAATCCCGACGGCGGGTTTCCCAAGGAAATGGGACTCGCCCTCCTTCCGGACGGAAGCATCGCCGCCGCCGGAGGCTTCCTGGCGGACAATTTCGTGCCCGTCGGTACGGCCTGGATTTTCCGCCCCCTCGGACAGGGTTCACAGGCCGGAAGCCCAACGGGACGGATCCTCGCGCTGGCCGCCGCCGGCCTTCTGGCCGCCTCGGGAGCGGCGCTCTGGCTTTACCGTCGCCGGAAAAAGGCATCCACGGCGGAGCTTTCCGCTTCCGGACAGCTCATGCAGAACATCCGGAAAGTCCTTGAAGAAAAGCAGTTATACCGGGTTCATGGCTTGCAGGTTGCCCATCTGGCCCAGGAGCTTGGCACCAACACCACCTACGTATCGGCCTGTATCAACAAGGAGACGGGAGGCTCGTTCAACGACCTGGTGAACGGATACCGGATCCGCCATGCCCTGGACCTGATGGCCGGGAATCCCCAGATGCCGGTCGCGCAGATATCCGATATTTCAGGCTTTACCTCCTACTCTTCGTTCCTTCGCAGTTTCAGGCAGTTTACGGGCATGACGCCCACGGAATACCTTTCCTCCGACGGCCCTCCTGCCGGACCGCCGCATGGCGGAACGCAAGATTAAACGATTTGTCAGCGACGATTATGGGAATGGTCACCCATTCACCTGCGAGGTAAGTGGGTGATTTGGTATCTTTGTCCATCATCATTGACCTGACATGAAAACAGACATCAGACACTGGATGCACGTTGCATCTGCGGCACTTATGGTGCTGGGCCTTGGCGCAATGACAATCGCCTGTGACCCGGAAGAAAAACCGGAGAACAAGGAGGAAGGGGAGAAAGAGAAGCCGAAGGAAGCGATCCTTCGGGTGTCGCCGGACGCCCTTCAGTTCGATGCGGATGGCGGGACGAAGAACCTTGAGGTAGGCACGAACTGCAAGTATTATGGCGTGGATTACAAAGTGGACTGGATTACCTTTCGGTACGATGATACGAAAGACATCATCTACATTAGGGTAGAGGCCAACAAGTCCGGCGAGGAGCGGAGCGAGAACCTCGTCGTCTTCGCCACCGACGACAAGACCACCATCCTGAAGGAGGTAACCGTCAAGGTGACGCAGGAGGTTGGTTATGGGACCAAGACGGTGGGTGCGACCGGAGGCACCCTGAAAACGGGCGGAGACATGACGCTGGCCGTTCCCGCCGGGACATTCAACACGGAGGTCGCCGTCACGACCCGGCTGCTGCCCGCCGGCAGCGTGGGGACGAGCGAACTGTCCGACTTCTATGAGTTGACCATCCCCGCCAATACGCAGAAGGCCATTACGTTGAACTTCGCGGCGGAAGAATATGACCCCGAAGCGGTCGTGCTCATCAAGTCGAAGGGGACGCCGAAACATGACAACGTGTTGAAGGACAGCTATGCCATGCGTACGCCCTCCTGGTCCGACGGTGCCTATCACCTGGAACTGGAGCCCTTCGAGCAGGGCGGGGAGGGAGATCCCCTGCACATTTCCGTCGGCATGGTCCGCAATTACGCGGAGCAGGCTTTCACGGAACCGGCCGGCACGCGCGCAGGAACCGCCGCGCGCATCGAGCGCCATCCCACCAAAAGCGGCGTGAACGTCGCCATCCAGTGGACCGGCTTCACCGGGGTAAGCAGCGTGCTTGCGCAGATGAACGATGAACTGGGCCCGGCGGAGGTGGCGGTCATCCAGACAGCCCAGCGCTATGCCGAGGAGTGCGCCCAGATGGTGGAGGATTTCGGATTCCGGCTGAAGGGAAAGAATCCCGTAATCCCCATGGTCATCCAGATGAGCGAAGACTGGGGGCAGTTCGTCCTGGACAAGTTCTTCCTGAGCGACTCTTATGTCTGCTTGAATGAGAATAAGTTCTACCGGATCAACCAGGCCACCGAAAGCGAGCTGCTGCAACTGCGCCGGACGTTGGTGCATGAGATCATGCACTATTATGCCGCCCTGGGCTATGAGGACAGGACGGCCTATGCCATTACGATGAACCACATTACGCAAGGCGTCGACCTGTGGGGGATCATGGATGAAGCCATCGGTTCCTGGTCGGAAAAGGCTATTCCGCCGCACGACTTGGGTGACAACACCCTGGTCGATTCGTTCTATAAGATGTTCCTCCGGTCGTTCTTCCCCATTACCGACAGTGATGCTGACTATACCAACCACGGTTACGGCATGGGCCTTTTCTTCGGTTTCCTGTCGCAACACATCGGCGACGACAAGATCGTGGACTTTTACAAGCAGCGGGTGGGCCTGTCAGAGGGCAATTATTTCACGGTCCTGAAAACGGTTTATGAAAGAGTCCTGGCCAACTATCAGTTCCCTTTCTTTACCGATGACGGTTACCGCCTGTTTGTCAATTCCGTCTGCCGGGGCAATATCCAAGGGGCTGCCGTGGTAACAATCGGGGCCTTTTCTGAATCCCTCACCCTAAGCGCGGACGGCGTGGCCCAGGGCCTGTCCGGAAGCAAGATCTACGACTACGGATTCCTGTCCCGGCGCATCATCGTTTCTGACAGTTCCTTGGATATGACTTCCCGGAAACTCCGGATCAGCCAGCAGAATGACGATATCGAGACATGGGTCTATGTCGTAAGTGCAGGGGGCAATATGGAACGAACCGTACTCGGAGAGGCCGAGTTCCTGGAACTGGATGCGGCGGATTTTCTGGATAGCAAACCGGGCGTTCCCGCAAAGAAAATACTGTATCTCGTAGAGTTGGGACGCCATCAGGGGGCTTTGCTCAATGACTGGATTCCCGCGGCCAGCTGGCACAACGATCCGCCTTTCCACACCTCCGGCCTTCGGGTGGAGATCAAAAAGGAAAAGGAACCGGTGCATTATTCCGGCGCCTTCGTGGACACGTGGGCGTCCAAAGGCGGGGAATACTTCCTGGAATTGAAGAGCGATGGGTCTTTCCACAAGCACTTCGGAAACGATCCCGCCGTCACGGGCAGCTACGAACTGATTGATTACAAGGAAACGGACGGAGGCAGGGCCTGGACCTGCACCATCAAGGAGCCCACCGGAAAGATTGTCACATTCGAAAAGGAAAGCCAGTGGGCCTATATGACTTATGAGGGGGTGCAGTTGTTCCCGTCCGACTGGTTCATGTAGTTCCGATTCTCCGATTATTTTCGTATGTTTGCTTTGTGAAGCATCTGCAAAGCATCATCGGGATTCTGGTTCTGGCCCTTTCCTGCGGGCGGGGGCCTTCCGATGTCGTCCGGGAATGCGGCGGGGTTGCATTCGTGCCCATGCCGGCCCGGCAGATGCCGTCCATGCTTTCGCCCAGGTCCGCCCATGGCCTCTGTGAACTGGACGGGGAATGGACGGTCTTCGGCGGCCACACCACCGGTTTTGTCCGGGAGGGATCGGCGGAGTATTACGCCCGGGGCAAATGGCACCGGATGGAAATGCTGTATGCCCATGATACGCCCTTCCTGCTGGCCACCGGCACGGCAGAAGCGCTCCTGGGTGGTGGCTATGCCGAAGATTTCGGCATCGGCCAGAGCTGGGGCGTGGAACAGTATGACGCGCGGGTGCACGGTTTTACGGCCCTGCCCATCCTGGAGCGGAAACGTGCCCACGCATCGGCCGCGCTTCTCGGGGACGGGACGGTGGTCGTGAGCGGAAACTGGTACGCCCCGGATGCGACGGAGACGCTGGGGACCGGGCCGGAGGCGTCGGTCTCCGAGCAGCGGTCTTATCCTTATATCCTCCCTTACGGCCGGGGACAAGTTCTCATCTTCGGGTCCATGGGAGCCTGGGGAGATTCGCTTTCCTTCCGCGTGGACCGCAGGGACGGCTCTTTTTTCAAGGAACCGCTGCTGGAACGGTGGCATCCTTTGTACGGGTTTGAACGGAACGTCCCGCCCCGTTTCCTGGAGATGGCACCGGACACATACTGCATTCCGGCGGTTTCCGATTCCGGTGAGGTGGCGGTCCTGCAAGTGAAGGGAGAGGCCTTTTCCCTGCTGGAGACCGCAGTTCCGCTCCCCGTGGAAGGTCCCTGGGGGCGGCTCCGGTACACGGGGTCCCTGTGGGTATTCCGCTCGGGGAGTACAGCTCTTCTCACCGCGACGGATGAGGCCCGGCGTTTCTACTGCATCCGGCTGGACCTGTCGGCAACGCCCGCCGGGGTGGACTGTTCCGTCGCCGGCCCGCTGAAGGAACTGCCGGTCTTCCCCAGGGACTTACTGCTGGACAATGGGCTTCTCCTGGTCGCCGGCGGCGCCAATCCTACCAATTACACGCCCTCCGCGGCGGTATTCCTGTTCGATCCGCTGGACGCAGGTCTTCCTTCGGAATGGCGGGCCGGCCTATGGGTGCCGGTCCTGCTGTCCATCGCCGCCCTCCTGGTGGTTCTCGGGCTCTTCCTGCGCGGAAAAAGACGGCGGGCATCGGCCGCTCCCGTGCCCCCGGCCGGCACCGGACAGGACCTCAGCGCCCGCATTGCGGCGCTCATAGAGGAACGGCAACTGTTCCGGAATCCGGATCTGAGGCTGGCCGACGTGGCCCGGGAACTGGGGACCAACAGCACCTATGTGTCGGCCTGTATCAATGGGGAACTGGGCGGCAGTTTCCCGGAATATGTGGCGCAGCTGCGGATCCGTTATGCCCAGGAGCTGATGCGTTCGGATCCCAGCCTTCCCCTTTCTTCGGTCTGCACCGCCGCGGGCTTTCTGTCGGAACGCAGTTTTTTCCGGACATTCAAGTTGCTCACCGGCCTCACCCCCGGAGAATGGAAAAAGAAAACGGACACGGCATAGTGGTGTGAACGGAAAGACAAATCATTTTACCGAATCTATGATGGATATGCGTATGAAACCTGTGATTGTTTGGGCCGCCGCCCTGGGCAGGATGTATGCGAGCTACGAGGATATCGAGTCCATCAATGCGAAGGTGGAGTACCTCAAGTCCCGGAACATGCTGGGCGCGATGAGCTGGGAGTACCGGCATGACGACGATGCCGGCACCCTCCGCCACGCGGTGAAGCATGCCATGGACGGCCATCCCGACCCGCCCGGCAAGTACGAGCGTCCGGACGAATATGTCCCGCCGACCCCGTCGGCCGTACCGGTCATGGGCCAGGTCGAGTTCTCCAAAAAGCTCCAGAACGGCAGCCAGATCGTGGAGGAACTCTCCGGCCTGTGCCTGTCCAAGGACGGCGACTTCCTCTGGGGCGTGGGGGACAACGGCGTCCTGTACAAGATCAACTTCGACGGTTCCTTCACGCAGCACTGGACCTATGAGGCCGACATGGAAGGCCTTTGCATGGACCCGGCCACCGGAACGATGTACATGGCCATCGAGCCCAAGCGCGTGTACAGCCTGGCGGCCCCGTACCAGTCCAAGACCACGCTGTGGGACGTCGACGAGGCGGCGGACATGGGTAATTCCGGTATCGAGGGCATCGCCTGGCACAAGGGGAACCTGTACCTGGGGTCCCAGACCGGCGCGACCCTGTGGGAGTACACCCTGGGCGGCACCCGGCTCTGGAAAAAGAGCCTTCGCACCGTGACGCCCGCCATCTCTGAGATCGCCGGGCTGGACTACGACGAGAAGAACGACTGGCTGTGGGTCATCGACTCCAACTCCAACAAGGATCGTCCGGAGTACCTGGGCTATACGGTCTTCCTGTTCGACGGTGACGCCACGAAGCTCCTTGCGACCTACTACGTGGGCGACTTCGCCAACTGGAATCCGGAGAGCATCTGCGTGGACCGCAAGAACGGCTGCATCTGGGTCGCCGACGACTGCGGCGACGCCACCCCGTCCATCCTGCACAAGATCCAGTTTTCGGGGTTATAGTCCCCTCTGGAAATACACTTCAAACGATGAAAAGACTTGTTTTTTCCACCGGAATCCCCGTTTTGTTGCTGACGCTCCTGCTTTCCGCGTGCAGCAAGCCGAACCAGGGACTCGTCATCCCGGAACCGACAAAGAAGGAGGCGGCGCCGGAGAACGAACAGCCCGGGCCGTCCGGACCGACGGAGCCGTCATCGACCCTGTGCTCGGACATCGGCCAGACCCCCATCGTCCTGGCCTATTTCACCGAATATACCGAAGTGCTGCCCGAGCCCACGCTGCTCACCCATATCAACTATGCCCACGGTCGGTTCAAGAACCCCAAGACCGGGGACGGCGGCATCGTGATCACCGAGTCCAAGCAGGCGCCGATCAGCAAAGTGGTCGCCCTCAAGTCCAAGAATCCCAAGCTCAAGGTCCTGCTGATGATCGGCGGCTGGGGCGCCCATGCCGACGGTTTCTCGATGATGGCCCGGGATGCGGGCAAGCGCACCGCTTTCTGCCAGAGCGTGAAATCCCTCCTGGACAAGCACCAGCTGGACGGGGTGGACATCGACTGGGAGTATCCCACCCAGAGCGCGGACAACGAGACCGGCTGCGACCCCAAGGACACGCAGAACTTCAACCTCGTCCTCCAGGAACTGCGGGAGACCCTCGGAACCACCAAGATCATCTCTTTCGCCTCCTCCTCCAGCGCCAAGTACGTGGACTGGAAGACGGCCATGAAGTACCTGGATTATGTCAATGTGATGACCTACGACATGGGAGCGGCCCCCAATGGGCATAACTCCCCCTTGCACAAGTCCTCCCGGTTCTCCCACCGCAGCTGGGACGAGAGCATCGAGGCCCATGTGCAGGGCGGTGTCCCGAAAAACCGGCAGGTCATGGGCATCCCGTTCTACGGGAAGGCGGAAAAGAGCCCGGCGGAGGGAACCAAGATCTTCGAGTATTCCGTGAAGTATTATGAGATTCCCGATATCCTCAGCAAGGGGGTGTACAGGAGCAAGCCCCTGGTCCGGGCGGTCAAGCGTCAGTGGGATGCTACTTCGATGGTCCCCTTCCTGGTGGACGACTCCGGAAAGAACGTCCTTTCCTATGACGATCCCGAATCGGTGGAGGCCAAAGGCAAGTATATCATGACCAAGGGAATGCTTGGCGGCATGTTCTGGGAGTACCGTTATGACACGGCCGACCACGCCCTGCTGATCCCCCTGGTGAAAGCCCTCTACGGCGGAAAGGAAACCGTCCTGTGACCGGACGGAGCGGGCCTCTCGGTGCCGCTTCCTGATGCGGAGTCGGCTCCGACGTCCGAATCCGCATCCGCGGCGTTGGCAACAACTGGCTATCTGAAAAATCCGCCCTCGGCATGAAGGGGCGGATTTTTTTCGTATCTTTGAAAATTATAAAGAGCGATAACTTTTTACTTTCATGAAAAAACTGGCGGTTTTGCTTTCCCTCGCATGTGCCTTGTCCCTGGGCGCCCATGCCCAGATCCTGACAAGTGCCAATCCCGAAGCCGATTCGGTCGCCTTTGCCAGAGTCCGTGCCCGGATGGACTCCATCCGGCAGTACCGGCCCACCGTGGGCCTCGTCCTTGCCGGAGGCGGTGCCCGTGGCCTGGCGCACCTGGGCGTCATCAAGTATATGGAAGAGCTGGGCATTCCCGTGGACCTGGTGACGGGAACCAGCATGGGCGGCCTGGTGGGCGGCCTGTATGCGCTGGGGTACAGGCACGACCAGCTGGATTCGCTGGTCCGCTCCATCGAATGGCCCGTGATGATGTCGGACAAGGTCCCGAATCAGTATATCGGCTACAAACTCCGGAAATACCGGGACACGTACGTCATCCGCGTCCCGCATCACTATGACGATAAGGACCTTGCGGACCGCCTGAAGCACGAACGGGTCGCCGACAAGATGGCCCGGGAATCCGGGAACAGCTCGGCCGACATGCTCGAGGAATCCGTCGCCCGGATGGAACTGGGCCTGCCGGACGGCTACCTGTACGGCCTGAATGTCCGGAACATGCTCAGTTCCGTCAGTGTCGGATACCAGGACAGCCTGAGCTTCGCGGACCTTCCCATCCCTTATGCCTGCGTCGCGACGGACCTGTATGCCATGGCGCCCAAGTACTGGACTTCCGGCAGCATCCGCGACGCCCTGCGTTCCACGATGGCGATTCCGTTCTATTTCAGGGCGGTACGAAAGGACGGGGAAGTGCTTTTGGACGGCGGCATGCGGAACAATTTCCCCGTGGACCTCGCCCGGGAGATGGGGGCCGATATCATCATCGGTTCGGACATGGCCATCCACCGCGAACTGAACCAGCTCAATTCGCCGGCGGACTTCCTCATGCAGACGATCACGCTGCTGGCCTCGGGCGCGAACAAGCCTGCCCTGGAGATCCTGGCCGAAAAACGCAAGGACAATGACGGCCTGGATGTCCACCATGACCTGGACGGTTATACGATGCTTTCCTTCGACGATAAGAGCGTGGACGACATCATCGACCAGGGGTATCAGAACGCCCTGAAACACAAGGAGGTGTTCGAAGCTGTCGCCGCGAAGGTGTCCGGGAAAGCCGCGCCGGAGGTGGCCAGCCATCCCGCCGCCGTCAACCTGGCTCTCCGGAAAGTGCGCGTGAAGGAGGTCCGTTTCACGGGAATCGGAGAGAATGAGCACAAATACTTCCTGGGGCCCGGCGCTTTTCCGTCCGACGGCCTTTACGACCGGGCCACGATCGAACGTATTCTGAACGATATCTATGGCACCAACGCCTTCGAAGCCGTCACTTATTACCTGGAAGGCGCCGGGGAGCCCTACACCCTGGTGTTCGAATGCCAGAAGGGACAGACGAACGACCTGGGCATCGGGCTTCGTGCCGATACGGACGAAACGGTGGCCGTCGCCCTGCATTACGGGGTGGGAACCCGGCGCCTGGCGGGCCCCCGCCTGGCGGCGGACCTCAAGCTGGGTACCAACCCTGCCCTGACGGTGGAGGGACTGTACAAGTTCCAGTATGGACTGCCGACCGTAGGCATCGCCCTCCGCTCCCGGTTCATCAATACGAGCGCCGGGTATTCGCAAAGTCTGGAGGAGCGGCTCCTGACCGCAGCGGCGGACGTATTCGTGGAGGATTCCCGGATGCGGAGGGGAACGATGCGGGTGGGCCTGACGGCCGAGATGGACCCGTACGAGCGCTTTCTGGCATATGGGGAGGATTGGCTGGGCTGGGACTGGAAGAGCTACTGGCTGTCCGCGTTCGCCCGGTTCAAGTACGACACCTTCAACGACGGGTATTTCCCCACCAAAGGTGTCCGTCTGTCCTTGAAAGGACGCTATGTCTTCAAGGGGTACACCATCGACCTGGACCCGGAGGAGCATCTCCTCGACGAATGGGCGGCGACGACCCCGGGAGGAAAGGTTCCCCAGTATGTCACCTCCATGGCCAGCGCCGAAGCCGCCCTTCCCCTGGGACCGTATTTCACGATCCTTCCCAAGCTTTATGCCGGCTTTTACCATCCATTCGGAGTGGATGTCGAGGCTTATACACCGTCTGATTTCCTGAATCCCAAACATGTCGTGACGATCGGCGGATTCATGCAGGACCGCTACACGGAGAATCAGATTCCCTTCTTCCTTTGGTCCACCGGTTTCCGGAACACCGCCCCGGTCAGTATCCTGGGTCAGGTGGATGTCCGGTACTGCTTTTTCCGAAAGAATTTCTTGACGCTCCGGAGCGGCGTTTATACGCAGGGCTATACGTTGACGGACCTTGTGCACACGACCGCAAACTGGGCTCTCGGGGCAGAATATGCCCGCCAGACGATGGTGGGACCCTTGCGGATTGCGGCATCCTGGGGACCGATCTTCGGGTTCTCCATGTATGCAGGCATCGGCTTCGACTTTTAGGCAGGCATCATGATGAAACGGCGTTTCCTCTCCGGTCTGATCCTCCTGCTGACGGCGCTGTCACTGAGCGCGCAGCCGGACGGACCCGAACCGCCCGAAACCGGCTTCCACCCTACGCTTACGGACCTTCTTTCGGAACTGAAGGCCTCGTATGCCTCCGCCCTGGCCTCCGATTCCCTGCTGATGAAAAGCAGTCCGCAGCGTGCACGGCTTGCGGAGCTGGTGAAGACGGCCGACGATGTGACGATCATGATCTACACCCAGCGCCCGGAGTTCTCCTTCGACATCGCCTTCGCGCTGGAGAACGTGTCCCGGCTGCTCGGTCGCTTTCACGAACAGAGGGCCCTCTCGGACCAGTATCTGAGCGCCTCCCGGTCGGGACTGCGCCGTTACGTGCTCCTGGAAGAGTCTCTCCGGGACATGTACCGGACCTCCGTGGCGGATTCTGCCGGTTTGTCACAGGCTGACTCACTCCTGCGGGAATTCCCGTCTTTCGTCCCGCCGGAGACGGAGAATCCAGAGAAGGACCCCTTGCTGGACAGCTGTTTGCGCTATACGAAGCTCCTGACGGACCTGTACGGGGAGAGTGTCATGATGGCCCGGCAGGACAGTGTCCGTTATGCCGATTCGGAACGCCGGCTTTCCCAGGCCCGGGATTATGCCCAGGCATCGTATGCGGAAAGCCAGAAAAACCGCTTTATCGGCGGGAACGTGAATGCCGTCCAGATTCTCCAGAACTGGGATACGCTCATCCGGTATGTCAAGGACGACCTCCGGGTACGGTATTGTTCCGAACCCCGGGATTTGGGCGGGAAACTCAATCCCTATTCCTGGAGCGGCAGCTATGTCCTTAACTATGCCGTCCTCTCGCTCGTGACCCTTGCCCTGTCCTGGCTGCTGGCTGCGCTCATCGCTTTCCTGTCGGGCAAGTATCTGGCCGGAAAAGGGAGCCTCCGGGAACGCAGGCCGCTTTTGACGGCCATTTTCGCCATCATCCTTTTCGCCGTGAGCATGTCCCTGGTGAAGACGGACCGGGACAACCCCTACTGGCAGATGGCCTATCAGCTCCTGAGCCGGTTTGCCTGGCTGACCCTCGCCATCTTCGTCTCCCTGCTGATCCGTGTCCGGGGGAACCAGGCGAAGCCTTCCCGGAACCTGTACCTGCCGACGCTCCTGCTGGCGTTCCTTTCCATCCTCATGCGGGCGATTTTCCTGCCCGCCAGCCTGGTCCCGCTCATCCTGCCGCCTTTCCTCGTCCTGTTCATCGTCTGGCAGGCCGCCGTGAACATCCGCTACCGGAGGCAGGTAAGCCGGGTGGACCTACGCTATATGTGGGTCTCTCTGGGCGTGATGGTCGTGGTGTGCATCCTGTCCCTGCTGGGGTATTCGATGATCGGCGTCCTTGTCCTCACATTTTGGACCTTCCTGCTGGCGCTCCTGCATACGATCACGACGCTCTATTACCTGATGATGCGGTATTACGACGACCGGGTGATGCGGCGCAAGGCGCGCTTCCATACGGAGAATCCGAATCTGCCGCTGGTTAGTGAAAACGCGTTCATCGAGGTAACCTGGCTGTATGACCTCCTTCGGATGGTCGTCGTCCCGGTGGCCGCGATCTATTCCTTCCAGGCGAGCATCGTCCTGACGGCACGGGCCTATCAGCTGACCCTGGTCGGCGAGAAGCTGCTCAAGGAATCCTTTTTCGAGCGGCTTCCATATTTGACGATCTCGAACATCCTCCTCGTCGTCTCGCTCTTTTTCGTATTCCGCTACCTGATCTATCTGGTCAAGGGTGTGTTCCGTGTCTCCAGCCTGCGTCGCCTCAGCGAGAAGCGGGGCGTGGAATCCGGGCCGCTCAAGGAGTCGGACGTGAACCTGAGCCTCCCCAATACGCTGTTCTCTTTGGCCGGGTGGCTGCTGTACCTGATGGCGGGGTTCTATATCCTGCATATCCCGACGACGGCCGTCGTCGCCGTCGTGACGGGTCTTTCGGCCGGTGTGGGTTTCGCACTCAAGGATCTGATCAACAACTTCTTCTACGGCATCCAGCTGATGGCCGGCCGTATCCGCGTGGGCGACAAGATTTCCTGCGACGGCATCCGGGGCACCGTCAAGCGGGTGAGTTACCAGACTACCCAGGTGGAGGAGGAGGACGGATCGGTCATCGCCTTCACCAACACGGAGCTCTTTTCCAAGAAGTTCAAGAACTTGAGCGCCGGCAAGAATTACGAACTGCTCAAGATTCCGCTTTCCGTCAGCTACGGAACGGACATCGAATTCACCCGGAAGGTCATCCTCGAGGCCATGGAACCCCTCATGGTGAAGAACAAGGAAGGACGGGACCTCGTGGATCCGGATTTTCCGATCGATGTCCGCTTTGACAGCTATGGGGACAGTTCCGTGAACCTCAATGTTGTCCTGTACACGGCCGTTGAAGTGCACTGGACCTTCCCGGCCCGGGCCAAGGAACGGATATACAAGGCTTTCTATGAGAACGGCATTCGGATTCCGTTCCCGCAACGGGACGTGTACATCAAAACTTTGCCCGAGAAATAACAGGTATTATCATGACAAAAAGAACATTTGTTTCCCTCCTGGCCGCCATCCTCTGTATCGCGGCCTGCAGCCCCAAGGTCTATCCCGCTTATGAGGCGGAGACGACGGCCTTCATGCCCCGCCCGGCCGGTTTCCAAGACCGCTACGCCCGGGAGGAGATGGTTATCCTGAGCCGTCACAACATCCGTTCTCCGCTCAGCGCCCCCGGTTCCGTCGTGTCGCGGATTACGCCGCACGAGTGGTTCGCCTGGTCATCTGTCCCCGGCGAGCTGTCGCTCCGTGGCGGTGCGCTGGAAGTGGAGATGGGCCAGTTCTTCCGGGAGTGGCTCATCGCCGAGGGGTTCATCGGCAAAAACGCCGTTCCGGAGAAGGGGACGGTCCGGTTCTATGCCAATTCCATCCAGCGGACCCGGGCGACCGCCCGCTCTTTCGCCGCCGGCATGTTCCCGATGGCCGACCTCCCCGTGGAGCAGCATACCCCGCTCGGAACCATGGACCCCGTGTTCAATCCGGTGATCACGAAGATGACGGATTCCTTCCTCGCAAAGGCCCATGCGGAGATCGAGGCGATGGGCGGCCTGGACGCGCCGGTGAAGGCCAATTACGCCTTGCTGGAGAAGGTCCTGGATATGCGGAAGGCGCCTGCGGCGGCACATGACACGCTGTCCTTCAGCCAGTTCCCGTCCAGCATCCGCTTCGAACTGAACAAGGAGCCCATCATGGGCGGAGGACTGAAGATGGCCACAACGGCCTCGGACGCCCTGACGCTCCAGTACTATGAGGAAGCGGATGCCGTCAAGGCTGGATTCGGCCACAAGCTGTCCTTCGCGGACTGGATCGCCCTTTCCGGGGTCAAGGACTGGTATCAGGAAATGCTTTTCGGCGTCCCCAGCATCGCCGTCAATACGTCGCATCCGCTGCTGAAGGAGCTTCTGTCCGAACTCCGGAATCCGGAGCGCCGCTTCGCCTTCCTGTGCGGCCATGACTCCAACATCGGCGGCATCCTCGCGGCTCTCCGGGCGGAGCCATACAGCGCTTCGAAGGCCATTGAGACGAAAACGCCCATCGGCGGGAAGATCGTCATCGAAAAGTTCCGGGGTTCCGACGGCCGGCTCTATGCCGACCTCTGGCTTGTCTATGCCTCCGCCGCCCAGCTTCGCGGCCTTTCCCTCCTGAGTCCCTCCTGTCCTCCGATGGCCATTCCCCTCCCTCTGCGGGGACTCGTCCCCAACGCCGACGGCCTGTACCTCCTCTCCGACCTGGAGCAGCGCTTCGAGGAAGCCATCGACGCCTACGACCAGCTGTAGACCGTTTTCGCATTAACAGGCGAATGATTGTGAGAAGGTTGCCGATTGCGCTCATCGTCCTGGCCGTCACGGGTTGCGCGGAGACGGATTTCCTGACGGTCGGGACCAAGGTCGATGCGCTCCCGGATTCGCTCTGGGCGGCTTCCGAGTGGATTTCCGCGGCCGACGCCCCGCTGCCCGAAGGCGTGCTGGATGCGCCCGGCGGAGCCAGCTGGTTCTTCACGGAAGTCAGCAACGAAAAGAGGGTGGAGTCCGTCCGGTGGATGACGACCGGGCTGGGGGTGTACGAACTGTACCTGAATGGATTGCGGGTCGGGGAAGAGTTCCTCAAGCCGGGATTCACGCATGTGGAGAAGACCCGGCGCTCGTTCACGTACGACATCACGGAATACTATCGGAAAAAAGCCGGAGCGGCCAACGAACTGTCTGCCGCGGTCACGCCCGGCTGGTGGGCCGACCGGGTCGTGACGCCCGGGTGGTACGGCCGAATGGTCGGGGAAAGGCCCGCCTTCCGCAGCGTCCTGGAAATCGTCTATGCCGATGGGGACCGGAAGATCCTTGGAACGGATACGGAGCACTGGACGGCCGCCGTGGGCGGAGCCGTCACGCAGGCCGGGATTTTCGACGGAGAGACCTATGACGCCTCCGTCAGCCCGGAGTACCCTGTCGGAGACGCCCGCAAGGCGCCGGTGGTCAATACCGAATTCACCGGAGAAATCCTCCCGTCGGAAGGGGCCGAGGTGTACCTGCGCCGGGACCTCGCGCTGAAACCCGTCCGGGCCTATGTCTGGAAGGAAGTGCAGGGGGTGGTCGATGCGGAAAAAGAAGAGGAGGTGGAGCATGGGACCGTCGTGGTCGACCGGGAATACCGGGACGGGGAAACCATCGTCCTGAAACCGGGCGAAACGCTTGTCGTAGATTTCGGACAAAATGCGGCCGCCGTGCCGTATTTTACCTTTAAAGCGGCTGAAGGAACGAAACTTACATGCCTTCCCGGAGAAATGCTCAACGACGGGAACGGCGCGGAGCGGCGGGGCATGGACGGACCGGAAGGAAGCATCCACCGGCGCAATCTCCGCGACAAGTCGGGAAATTGGTTCCGGCTGGAATACACCTTCGGCCGCCCGCCTGTCTGGAAAGGCTTCCTGCCCCGGTTCACGTTCTACGGCTACCGCTATATCTCCGTCACGGCCACCGGCGAAGTCCGGTTCAAGTCCATCGCCTCCATCCCGGTGTCTTCCATTACCCGGGAGCAGGAAACCGGCACCCTCACCACCGGTGACGCATCCGTGAACCGGCTGATCGCCAACGCCTGGTGGGGCCAGCTCTCGAACTACCTCTCCGTCCCCACGGACTGCCCGCAACGGGACGAACGCAACGGCTGGATGGCTGATACCCAGGTCTTTGCCGAAACGGGAACCTTCTTCGCCCGGACCGATTCCTTCTTCCGCAAGTGGATGCGGGACGTGCGGGATTCGCAAAGCGGGTCCGGCTCCTTCCCGAGCGTGTGCCCGCCCGGCTCATTCGGCCGGAACGCCATGCGCCTGGGGTGGGCCGACGCCGGGATCATCGTCCCCTGGACCGTCTGGAAGCAGTTCGGCGACCGGGTGATTGTCGATGAGAACTGGGAGGCCATGGAGCGTTTCATGGACCTGGTCGCTGCGACAAAGTATGACCACGCGGCCCTGTCCCGCGAAAACGGCAACTCGCAGTATGCCGACTGGCTCAGCTATGAAAGCGTCGCCGACGCGGACAAGGTGACTTACTGGAACTTCCTGTCCGCCTCCTACTGGGCTATCGACGCCGGCATGATGCGGGACATGGCCCTCGCCACGGGCCGCGACGCCGGGAAGTACGAGACGATGCTGGCTGAGGCGAAAGACTACCTGAAAACGCAGTTCATGAACCCGGACGGCACATTCAAGGTCGCCGCCCTCAATTCCATGCAGACGCCCGTCCTTTTCGCCCTGAAGAACCGCCTGGTGGAAGGCGAAGCCCGGGAGACGATGCTCCGGAGCCTCCGGGAAAACTTTGCGGCCCATGGCGGTTGCCTCCAGACCGGATTTCTCGGAACGTCCGTCCTGATGCAGACGCTTACCGACAACGGCCTTGCCGACATCGCCTGGGACCTCCTCTTCCAGCGGAAGAACCCCAGCTGGCTCTACTCCGTGGACAACGGAGCAACGACCATCTGGGAGCGCTGGAACAGCTATACGGTGGACGGCGGCATGGGCCCGAACGGGATGAACAGCTTCAATCACTACGCCTATGGCTGTGTGTGCCAATGGCTTTGGGAGACAGCCGCCGGCATCAACGCCGACCCGGCTGATCCCGGATTCCGGCACATCATCCTGAAGCCGGTCCCCGACAAGCGCCTGGGGCATCTGGAGGCTTCCTACCGGAGCGCGGCCGGCCTTATCAAGAGCAGCTGGCGGTATGAGGGCGACACATGGACCTGGACATTCACCATTCCGGAAGGCGCGACCGCGACCGTTTGTCTGCCTGGCGGGGACGGGCCGGAGGATTATGCGGCCGGAACCTATACCGTCCGACGTTAGCGATTGATAGACAGATTATTAGAAAACGGGGCCAAAAATAGTTGTCCGTATTGCGGAAATTAAGTATCTTTGCCGCGCTAAATAAAGTAACCAATGATACTTAGTTTTCATCCTTTTTACAAAAAGGTACTGTTTTTTTCCGTTGGGATCCTTCTGGTCGGAGCGTGCTCTTCGTGCACGGAAAAGGCTTCCGTACAGGACGATGAGAAGGAAGGGACGACCGTCTCCGTGACAGGGGTGAGCATCCTTCGGAGCGAGATTGAACTTACCATAGGCCAAGTGACACGGCTGGGGATCAAGGTGACCCCCGCGAATGCGACGAACCCCCGTACGACCTGGAGCATCGACAATTCTTCCGTTGCGTCCATCGACAAGGACAACGGCGCCATCACGGCCCTTTCCGCAGGCCAGGCCACCGTCACGGTGACGACCGTGGACGGCGGGCATACCGCCACCTGCGCCCTCACGGTGAAGGAGACGGCGACGCCGCCGGAACCCACGCCCACCGATCCCGGTGCACCGGCCGCCTACGGCGCCGTGCCCACGGAAGGCCAGGTTGCCTGGCAGCGCCAGGAACTCCTGATGTTCTATCATTACGGACAGGCCACTTTCTCCGGCTGGGACGGTGAGAACCCCACCTGCAACGGCAAGACCTGGTCCGAGAGCCTCCTCCTGCAGAACTACGCCCCCACGACCATCGACGCGGACCAGTGGGTGAAAGTTGCGAAGGACAACGGCTTCGGCGAGGTGATCCTCACCGCCAAGCACCATGACGGCTTCTGCCTCTGGGACAATCCCGAAAGCACGACGGACGTGGCGAATCCAAACGCCAAGAACCACACGGACGTGGTCAAGGCCGTGCGGGACGCCTGCACGAAATACGGCGTGAACCTGGGTCTGTACCTTTCCCCGTGGGACCGGATGATCGAAGTCTCCGGCAAGAGTACGGCGCAGTATGAGACCATGTACAAGAACGCCCTCAAGGACCTCATGACCAAGTACGCCCCCGTCACCGAGATGTGGTTCGACGGCAACCATGCCGGGAACTTCAACTGGACGGCGGTGAATCAGGTCGTCCTGGACATCAACCCGCAGTGCGTGATCTTCTCCAACGGCGGCCCCGGCTGCCGCTGGGTGGGCAATGAGGCCGGCGTCGCAGGGGAGACCGACTGGTCCACCCTGGACATCGCGGGCCGCGGTCTCACACCGAGCAACCTGCCCGGTGACTACGGCTCCTATCTGGCTTCCGGTGACAAGGGAGCCGCCTCCTGGTGTCCGGCGGAGAGCGATTTCTCCATCCAGCAGATCGGCGACCGCAACGGCTGGTTCTACGGAGCGGGCGACAACCGGAAGACCGCGAAGGAACTGATGGACCTGTATTATAAGAGCGTGGGCCGGAACTCCGTGTTCCTGATGAACGTCCCGCCGTCCGACAAGGGTGTCATCGACGCGAAGGAAGTGAAGGTGATCGAGGAATTCACCGCCATGCGGAAGGCCGTCTTCGGGACCGACCTGGCGGCGGGCGCGACCGCCACGGCGACGAACGTCCGCGGCAACTTCGCCGGGAAATACGGCCCTGCACTGATGCTGGACGGGGATCCGGAGACCTATTTTGCGACGGATGACGACGTGAAAGAGGTGGAGATCGAGTTCGCCCTCGCCGGCACGAAGACTTTCAACCGGGTCCAGCTGCAGGAGTACATCCCGCTGGGCCAGCGCGTGGAAAGCTTTGAGATCCAGGTCCGTACGGGCGGTTCCTGGAAGTCCTGGGGAAGCGGCGCCAAGACCACCATCGGCAACAAGCGCATCATCCTCGGTAGCTCCGTCACGGCCGATGCCGTGAAGGTGCGCATCAAGAGCGCCCTGGCCTGCCCGGTGCTGAGCGGGTTCGCCCTGTATAACGATACGGTCAGCGGGCTGTAGATTCTTTCGTCGGCCTTCGGCCTCCTCAGAATGACAAGTAAAAGAATATACATCGCACTTCTGCTGCTTGCAGCGGCCTGCGCGCCCAAGGACGGCGTCCGGACCATCCGGGCCGTCGAGGGGAAGGATGCGGAACTCGGGAAAATCCAGGAGATCGACGGTCCCGTGACCGTCCGGCTCGTGGTGAAGAACGAGTATGCCGACACCCTCTATCCCGTGCAGCTCCATACTCCCTGCGGATGCACCGAGGCCCGGTTCGACCGGAAGCCGGTGGCGCCCGGGGAAGACGAGACCATCGAGGTAACCTACAATCCCGCCTACCGGCCCGGGCCCATGCGGGAGGAAATCCAGGTCCGGTACCGGAATTCCCCGGTGAAAGTGCGGACGCTCGCCATCAGGGGCGAGGTCATCGGCTACAACCATCCCATCGAGGAAGACCGTCCCTATGCCTTCGGCGAGGGACTGTACATGAGTCATAAAGTGCTCGGCTACGGTGCTTTGGCACCCGGCGAGACGGCGGATGTCTTCTTCCGCCACGGGAACGGGAACACCCGCAAGGCGGAGATCGTCTTCGACATTCCCGAGGAGTGGCGTCCCTATTTGCGGATGCGCCAGCCCGGGAAGATGAAGGCCGACGAGCGCGACACCATCCATGTGAAATTCACGATGCCCGCCCTCTGTGACTCGGTGGAATTCACCGTCCAGCCCCGTGTGGACGGCAAACCCACGGAGGAAGTCCTCCGGGTATGGGCCCGTCGGAAAAAACAATAAACCCAAATACATTAACCAACAAAACACCTTATGCGTTTCCAACTCAAGAAAGTCCTGACGGGAGCCCTTGCGGCCGCCGTGGGACTGTTCATCACTGGCGGAGCCGCCCTGGCCCAGAACCGGACCATCACGGGCACCGTCACGGATGACTACGGTGAACCGCTCATCGGCGCCAGCGTCGTCGTGGAGGGGGACAGCTCGACAGGTGCCATCACCGACCTGGACGGTCGCTACAGCATCACCGTCCCGGCGTCGGCTCAGGCCCTGCGCTTCTCCTACATCGGCCAGAAGGATGCCGTGGAGCAGATCGGAGGCCGTTCGGTCATCAACGTCACCCTGGCGTCGGACAACATCGCACTGAATGCGACCGTCGTCACCGCCATGGGCATCCGCAAGGAGGAGAAATCCCTCTCCTACAACGTCCAGCAGCCGAAACTGGAGACCGTGAGCCCGGTGGGCTCCTTCGTCAACGGTCTGAACGGTAAAGTCGCCGGCGTTTCCATCAACCAATCTTCCACCGGTGTGGGCGGAACCTCCCGTATCGTCATGCGCGGTTCCAAGTCCATTTCCAACAACAACAACGCGCTGTACGTGATCGACGGTATCCCGATGCAGAGCCTCCGCGGCTCCAACCCGGAAGGCACCTATGCCGGCGCCGGCCAGACCGGTGACGTGCTGGGTACCCTGAACCAGGACGACATCGAGTCCATCTCCGTCCTTTCCGGCCCGTCCGCGGCGGCCCTGTACGGTGCCCATGCGGCGAACGGCGTGATCATCATCACCACCAAGAAGGGTCAGAAAGACCGGCTGGACATCGACTATTCCAACAGCACGATCTTCTCCCGGGCGTA